>Ga0181358_1000827_pt1 | contig 14085 bp, 19 predicted proteins | sample Fa13VDMM110SD_FD_130096 | JGI IMG/M metagenome (GOLD analysis project Ga0181358, IMG submission 130096) | Freshwater viral communities from Lake Michigan, USA - Fa13.VD.MM110.S.D | ecosystem: Environmental > Aquatic > Freshwater > Lake | place: USA: Michigan | collected 2013-09-24
GGAGTGGCATCGGCGGCGAATCCTATCCGGGGCAGGGCAATGTACGTGTGGTTGCCCGAATAGTGTGCAGATATATAATACAAGAGGAAGAAACACAGATGCGGATCACAGAGGCGCAACTAAGACTTCTCATCAGAGAGGAGCTTGAGAGAAGCATCGATGAGATGGCGTGGGGCGGTCACATAGGACTTCAACGCTCAGGTAAACCCCTGGACCAGTTTGACGCAGGTGGAGCAGGTCTCTACGATCCTAATCCCAAAGCAGCCACAAAGTACGCGATGTCTGATGCATTCAAGAAAAAGGCGCAGCAACTATACGCCAACTTCCCGTTCAGGATCTTCACAGCACCCTTCATCGGCAACATCAACGACCCAGAGATCACATCCATCCCAGGCGCGGGGCAAGGTAGACGATCAGTCATTCCCCTAAGCAGGGAGGTGCTGAGCATCCTACGGGACCAACTCATGTACAAGATCCCCAAGAAGCTGGAACCAACCGACCTCATCATACTCTACACATCGGCAGGCGCAAAAGGCAAGCAAACCGCACCCTCACCCTGGAACATCTTTCACGCGATCTTCAACGGAGAGATGTTCGACAAAGAGCTGGACAGCATATCACCTACCTTTAGGTCCCTCCTCGAGCGGGACATGATGCGGGACCCGGCAGATCCTCTTCTCCCGATCATGGGGGATGTCGTTGACGTGAGCACCTACATGACGATGGGATCGGCAAGGGATAACATGTTGGGCGAATTCATAGAGTCTGTTGCGGAGGCAGTCGTGCAGGAGCTGATAGACAGACGCAGACTTCACTTCAATGCAGCGGCAGCTGAGGCGCCACCCGAGGTCCAAGCGGCCCTGAGAGAGTTCAAGCGCCTGATCACAATCTGCGCTGAAGAAGCACGTGAGAATATGCAGGGCAAGCTGATCGTCGTGGACGTGAGCTGACGTTCTGTAGCTAGAGAACTAGGACTTGACGTGGTGGATGAGATAGGTAGTAGCTATATGAGTGAGGTGGACTGATGCGGATCACAGAAAGACAGTTAAGACGGATCATCAGAGAGATCCTGCTCAATGAAGGATTTAGCATCACAAACGCACCCAGAGAACCGCTTGCTCCGGGAGAGCCGATTCTAAATTACGCAACTTCCAAGGGCATAGAAGATTACAGGTATGACCCGCCAACAGACACGAAAGACGCGCACAAGATGAAGTCAAATTACATTCCTGACCCTAGACTTAGTGCATGGTACAAGGTGCATTGGGAAAGTGTTGGCACTCTTGTAAGCGAAATTCTACGCTGGAATCCTAGACTAGAAAAATCTGTCTACATGTATAGAGAACGTGCTCTTATCGGTTACAAAAGCCCTAGTCCTGTCGAAGCAGACAAGAAAAGTACGGGCAGTGTGGGAATCCTCCTGTCGGGCGGGTATGTAACACAAGCCTTTAGTTCAGATGCACAAACTCAGTATATAAAGACTCCTAACGGTTGGCGCTATTACTCACAATTCGATATTGACAGGGGAATAGACCCCCGGGCCCCAAAAGATCGAATAGATCAACACGGCGGCTGGGATCTTCGCCGCCGTCGAGGAGAACCTTGGACAGTCACACCTGAAGATGTTCCTGTGGGCATTGTGCCCGAAGGTCTAGTCGTTGGAGCAGTGCCCATCGCTGTTATTGTCACATGCTTGGAGCCATTTAAAAGACCTGCGCCGGCACAGTATGATAAGCTTCTCGATGATTTGGAAGTGCTTGACTTGCCCATCTTAAATGAGTTACTCGAGCCTGTCACTATCGGATACCTCCAGGATCTCATTGATGCATCAAGGGATCCCGACAGCAATTTATCACCATCAACAGCCCCAACTCGACCGGCGAGAATCGGAGGTCCCGCACGATACTTGGGCAAGAATAAAAATGGTAAGGTGCCCACATTCGTTGATGACGACTTTGTGGTCAGGAATGACCCCATCACTCAGCTTCCTGATGGGCTTCACGTGACTGGTGATCTCATAGCTGGCTATCCTCTGGAAAGTCTACCACGTGGTCTTCGAGTTGATAAGATTCTTTATATCGAGTCACCGTTCATAACTGCGCTTCCCGAAGACATCCAGTTAGGGGGTGATCTCCACATGGGTGAGAATATGACAACACTTCCTAATAATTTACACATCAAGGGAGAGCTGCGCGCGAACGTGGCAAATTTCCAGTTTCCAAAAGGGCTCAAGGTTGACGGCAATCTTTTTGTCAGACATGGTGCACCCATGCCACCCGACGATCTCCAGGTAGGTGGAAAGGTTTATGGATATAATGGAGCGTATAAAGAACAAGCAAAACTTGCTGCTCCGCATTTGAAGGATAAAATTGGATGAGGATCACACAGAGTCAATTGCGGAAGATCATTCGCGAGGTTGTCTATCGTGACTCTATTTCGGGTCCTGCGATCTCCATCATCTCATCGGGTGTCTCAACATTTGTGATCGCCTATGACTCGGGCATGCTGTTGGCTGAAGTTGACCGCCTCAATTCGATGGGCATCACCTCTCCAGATGAGTACCAGATCTACGGATACGGCCAGGAAAAACACTATCCTGCTGAGATGATCTATTCGGGTGTCGTTGTGGAGATTGATGGATCTCGTGGTCCTTGCAACGGTGCCCGGCATGTGTCAGCTGCTGCATCAAGGTTTCCTAAGCAGGGGTGGGGATCTGCCGTGTATCTGGCTGCGCTGGATGAGTTAGGTCCGATCGGACCTGATCGTGGGTCCATCAAGCCGGGTGCTGAGGCACTCTGGCGATCATTTAGCAAGAGGAATGATCTGGCCCGAGTTCCCTATGATGATATCACGAATCCGAAGACACCTGACCCCAGAGATGACTGCAAGGTCCTCTACATGAAGGACGTCTATGTGAATTCCTCCTATCATCCGGTCGAAGATATTGACGCGCCAGGTGTGAAAGATATGCGGGCGTTAGGTATCCAGGTCGAGGTCCTGATGAGTGATCGATGGCTCCTCGCTGCACGCGTCCTGTCGAAGCTATTTAGTGAGGTCTTCCGGTCTGTCTACTAAGAATTAGATAATTAGTTTGGTGAGAAGATTCATGAGACGTACACACGCAAAGATCCGTCAGGTCATTAGAGAGATGCTTGAGCAACCGACTTCTAGTTACAGCTTTCTCCCGCCAGGTGTTTCGATTTATGACAATGCAGTCACAGGTCTGGACGGCCTCGAACAATCTATTGATCTGGTTAAGACATTAGAAATGTCAGATTAAACGTAATTTCTTGTTTTTGATATTTAGTAAAAGGAGATTTCAAATGAGAATCACACAGAAACAATTGAGGCAGATCATCAAGGAAGAGTTGACACGTGCCAACGAGATGTATGGTGCGATGCCACACAGGAGATTTGGTGCAACACCGGAAGAAGTCCAGGCCAAGATCGATTACTACCGCGGCGAGGGAAGCCGCATGTGGATGAGAGGCACTGAGATGGAGTATGAGGACATGGCCGCAGGAGGCGACGCAGGTGGCATTCGTCAAGATTATTATCCCAACTGGAATGATGGTGATTTTTCTGCAGTTCTCGTCGCCGTCAGCGGCGGTTATTGATTAAGAGACAAGAGAAACATGAAAGTCACAGCCAGACAATTGAGACAGCTGATACGTGAATCGGTCGTGGATCACATGAAGGAACAGGATCGTGACGGCGACGGCGACAAAGATTTTGATGATGTTCGCATGGCACGCATGGTCAAAGGCGGAATGTCTTCCAAGGCTGCTATGTCTAAGGTCAAATCAAATCCTATGGGTAACAAGGACATGGATGAGATGCGTCGTTCTAGGATGGAAGCGCCCGAAGAAGAGATTGACTATTCAATTTTTGACAAGTATGATGCAGATTCCGTTGGAGATGCACTAATACAAAGCGGTGGAAGCATCAGAGGTGCGATAGAGATTTTGGACTCACAATACGTAGATCCAGACGAAGATGATTTCTCGTTTGACATGTGACTAGAATATGAGCAAAACACTCAGACTACTTATCAGAGAGATCGCATCACCGGTTGGCGATTCTGTGGCTGAGGTGATCTCTGACATTGAGGAAGTTGTTGAAGTTTTAAATGGAATTGCAGAGATCTCACCTCCGCGTGTGAAAATGCTCGTAATTGATGCAATCAAGTGCCTAGGACCTTCGATAGCATCTGACGGTAGAAAAATTTCTGCGACATTGTCAGATGTTTTGAGGCTTGTGAAGGACACAAAGGAGATCAAGGCTTCAGGTCTAGTTTTGCGACTTGAGACACTTCTTCGACGGTCTCTTCCGATTTCAGCAAAATACGATACACCTCAGTCATCTCTAAAGCCGCCATTTGACCCGACAAAGTCAGGAAGGTATATTACAATAGTTTAGTTGTTCATTCTTGTCTTTTTTGTTATAATAAACATGGAGACAAGATGAGTTTGATTCAACCTAAAAGTGATTTTCTGGTTCCTGATGGGTACTCTAATGAGTTTGCTCGGGCACTTTACGAACACAGAAATGGTAACAAGGGATACAACGTCATCAAGGAACTCCGTACCAGATTTGGCACGGAAAAGTTCTATATCGAATCAGTCGAGACAATTTATGAGTTCAACGAATGGAGATTAGACATCAAGACCAAGAAGGATCTGCGTAAGATCTTTAAGGAAGGTTAAGGATTCATCTTGTAGATGAATTTCTTGACTATAATACCTGCCCGAGCATTTGCCTGGTCTTCATGAAAACCACCCACATCTTTGATGGGACCATTAATCAGGCCTCTATCGTTTTGCATCATGTGGACCATCTCATGAGCTATTGACCTGCAGACATCTAAAACATGCCTACCTTTCCCGAGAACACACACGACGTTGTTCTCGGGATTGTAGTATGCAGTCGTCTTAATCCTGTATTTTTCTTTATCAGAAACAATCTGGACAGAAAAATCACAGTCAAGATCGAGATCATCTCTACAGTCATTGCAGAAATTGCATATTGTCATGACATCATCGGGTGACATCTGGAGGTCTCGATCGATATAGACTTTTCTGCTCATATTAATCCTTACGTACCTATTTATTAGACATTTTTTTAATGTGTCAAATCATACGTACATTTTATATAGGAAGGATGCCTATATTTATCTATGTAATGGAGAAAAGCTTTGTCCATCTTCAAAGAGCATAAAACTATAGCCGACAGGTCTGCAGCAGATCGTTCAAGGCATAAGAGGAAGATCGAGAAAGCGATCAGAGAAGGTGTGACTGACATAATTGCTGACGAATCGATCATAGGCCAAGAAGGAAAGAAGCGCATCAAGATTCCTGTCAAAGGAATCAAGGAATGGCAATTCATCTTTGGTCAGAATGAGTCCAATAAGCAGGTAGGTTCTGCACCAGGAAGTCCAATTCATAAAGGCCAGGTTGTTAAGAAAGGTCAACAACAACAGGACCAAGGAAACAATCCTGGGAATGATAAGGGTGAAGAGCACTACGAAGTTGAGATCACCCTCGAAGAACTTGCAGAATATCTCTTTGAGTCCTTGAAGCTTCCCGATTTGGACAGGAAGAAATTCAAGATCGCTGTCCAGGAAAAACCTAAGCAACACGGGACACGTCCCTATGGGATCAGGCCTAGACTCGATAAGAAAGAGTCCGCAATTCAACGTCTCAAGAGGAAGTCTGCAGCAAAGAGAACAGAACAGATTGAGTTGGATCCAGAGACAGGTGAGGAGGTATTTCCATTTCATGACAATGACCTCCGTTACCACTTCATCAAGGAGAAGCCGAAAGAGGCGACGAATGCCGTTATATTCTTCATGATGGATGTCTCGGGATCAATGACGACAAATGTAAAATTCATTGCAAGATCATTCTATTTTCTCCTGTACCAGTTTATCAGGCACAAGTACGAGAAAGTGGAGATTGTTTTCATCGCACACACTACCGAAGCTGATGAAGTTGATGAAGAAAGATTCTTCAAGAGAGCTGCAGCAGGTGGAACTCACATTTCATCGGCCCCATTCTTAGCATTGGATCTCATAAATGACAGGTATCATCCTAACTCCTGGAACATCTACGCATTTCATTGCACAGACGGAGACAACTGGGAGGAAGATAATGACAAGGCGATCGCAGCATTCATTGAGCTTAGAGACGTCTGTCAGATGTTGAGTTACAACGAGATAGTCCTTGCATCTGAACGTCCTAACTGGGACTCTTCAGAAAATTCTAAGCTATGGTCAAGACTGAAGAGCATTGAGGGCAAGAACATGAAGATGAATATCCTAAAGTCTAAGGATGATATCTGGCCTGCATTCCGTCACCTATTTGGAGTAGAAAATGTCTGACTGGTCTTTTGATGACCTCACCAAGTGGGACGAGAAGATCTGCGAGATAGCGAAGTCTAGGGGTCTCGACTGGTACGAGATTGCCTATGAATCCTGTGACTACTTTGAGATGATTGGAAATATGGCATACCACGGAATGCCTTCTCATTTTCCTCACTGGTCCTACGGTAAGTCATTTGAACGGACACACAGCATGTATAATGCAGGTCTGGAGGGTTTGCCTTATGAGCTGATCATCAACTCAAATCCTTCAATTGCATACTTGATGCTTGAGAATCCTCTATACCTTCAGATACTGATCATGGCACACTGCGTGGGTCACTCAGATTTCTTTAAAAATAATAGATGCTTCAAGGATACAGATGCTGAGCATGTTACCAGAAAGTTCAGGAGTGCTCGTAAAAGGATACAAAATTACATTGAGAATCCTCATATTGGAATAGAGAATGTAGAGAATATTGTTGATGCTTGTCATTCAGTTCAGTACCAGTTTGATAGAAGAGGTAGATTTAGGTTGGAGGAGAAAGACCTAAAGAAATCTCTTATAGATAAGATTAATAGTGACAAGAATAAAGTTTACAAGAAAATAGATCTTAATAAGAAGCCACTGGAACCTGAATATGATATCCTCTTGTTCATTCTAGAAAATAGCAGTAAACTAGAAGATTGGGAGAGAGACATAATAGAAATAGTAAGATCTGAGTCTTGTTACTTCATGCCACAAATCAGGACCAAGATCATGAATGAAGGTTGGGCATCTTTCTGGCACTATAAAATTCTAAACGAGCTTGAACTTCCCGACTCTTTACACATACCATTCTTAAAGACGCACAATCAAGTTTTAAGGCCCTGGGGAGGCAGGATCAATCCTTATCATCTTGGTTTTGAGATCTTTAAGAAGATCGAGGAAAAATTTGGAATTGAAGAGTGTTTCACTGCAAGAGAAGTATTCTCAGACGAATCATTTATCATGCAATATCTCACTGAAGAACATGCTAGAGAGTTGAATTTATTCACATACTCTCCAAAGGGTAGAAAGAATCCTGACTGGTCAATTGATGACGTTGTAGACGAAGAAGGTTGGCCTGAAGTCCGGCAAGCCTTGATAAGCTCAATTGGTTCAAACTCAATCCCAGTCATTTACGTCAATGAGCTTAAGGACAGAACCTTAGTCCTCCAACATGAGCATGATGGAAGAGATCTAGAGCTTGACTATGCAGATAATTGTGTCAAAAATATATCTAAGCTCTGGAAAGACAAGGTTAAACTATTTACAGTGTTAGAAAATGACATATTTGAGTTTTAGGAGGTAGAGGTGGATTTTCTTAATCTAATAAAGCAGCAAAGATCTGATGCAAAGAAAGAAGCCTGGAAAGGAACGTTCATTGACTACCTTAGTGTTGTCAAAGAAAATCCTGGATTGGCAAAGCTATCACATAGAAGATTAGCAGATGTGATCGAGAATTATGGCGTCAATGCTATACCTGAGTCTGATCCAAGATTCAAGAAGATCTTTGACGGAGACAAGTTGAGGATGTATGACTACTTCAAGGACGAGTTCTTTGGACATGAGAAGGTCATTGCTAAGATCATGCGTTATGTCAAGTCAGCAGCAATGAAGGGTGAGGAATCTCGTCAAGTCTTACTGCTCATGGGTCCAGTCGGTTCAGGAAAGTCAGCCTTATCAGACTCTTTGAAGAAGGCCCTAGAAAAGAGCAATGACTTAATCTATCACCTCGATGGTTGTCCAGTTAGAGAAGAACCGCTCCATCTTCTTCCAAGGTCACTTAGGGATGAGTTTTCTAAGCACCTAGGCGTTCATATTGAGGGTGATCTATGCCCAGTGTGCCGTCACAGGTTAATGGAAGAGTTTAACGGAGAGTACGAGAAGTTCCCAGTTGCAAGGTCTGGATTCTCCCTAAGAGGCCGCCGAGGAATAGCTGTAGTTCCTCCGATGGATGCTAACTCTCAGGACGTTTCAGCGCTCATCGGCTCTGAAGACATCTCAAAGCTTGACAAATACAGCGAGTCGGACCCAAGAGTTCTTAACCTTGACGGTGCCTTCAACGTCGGTAATAGAGGAATTGTGGAGTTTGTTGAGATCTTCAAGAATGAGATCGAATTCCTCCACACGATTCTCACCGCAACACAGGAGAAGAACGTCCCGACCCCTGGTAAGAATGGAATGCTCTATTTTGATGGTGTTATCATCTCTCACTGCAATGAGGCCGAGTGGAACCGATTCAAGTCGGAGCACACCAACGAGGCAGTTCTTGACCGTATCGTGAAGATTGAAGTGCCATATGTCCTCGAACTCAGTCAAGAAATGAAGATCTACGAGAAGATGCTTCGTCGATCCGACTTTAAGGCACACCTTGCACCTCACACCATCAAGGTTGCCGCAATGTTCTCTGTCATGAGTCGACTCAAGCCTTCGCAGAAGTGCGATATTCTCACCAAGATGAAGATCTACGACGGTCAAGAAGTTATCGAGAAGGGCAGAGTGAGGAAGATCGACATCAAGGACCTTCGAGAAGAAGCAAAGCATGAGGGGATGGATGGAATCTCGACTCGATTCATCACCAAGGCCATTGACAATGCTTTAACTGACTCTGACAAGAGCTTTATCACTCCAATGCGTGTCATTGATTCTTTGATCAAGCAGGTCAAGGAACAGATCGTTAAGGATGATGACAAAAAGCAGTATCTGGAGATTCTCCAGAAGACGATTAGAGAAGAGTACCTTAAGATGCTTGAAGGTGAGATCGCAAAGGCATTTGTGACTGCATATGAGGAACAGGCACAGTCACTATTCAATAATTACCTTGACAATGCTGAGTCATTCACCACCAAGCAGAAGCTGAAAGATCGTGTCACAAACGAAGAGCGAGAGCCTGATGAGAAGTTCATGAGAGCTATCGAAGAGCAGATCGGAATCACAGGTTCAGCAAAAGACGGATTCAGGTCTGACGTGACTGCCTACATGTTTACTAAGATTCGTAGAGGTCAGACGGTAGATTATAAGTCATATGAGCCTCTCAAGGAAGCAATCGAAGGTTACCTGATCGCTTCAGTGAAGGATATGGCACGTATCGTCACTAAGTCGAAGAGCCGAGATAATGAGCAGCAGAAGAAGTACACTGACATGATCCAGACAATGGTAGATGAGTATGGATACACGGCAGACTCTGCAGAAGAAATATTGACATTTGCAGCAAATAATCTTTGGAGAGATTCTTGATATAATCAATCAATGGAATTGATTAACGAAATAGAATTTAAGCATCATGTCATAAAAAGACTAAAGCACCTGAGTGAAATCACAAACTCAGGTGCTTTAGTCATGAATAATTCACTGATTAAAGACCCAGTCCAAAAGGTACTTGTCAACTTTGATAAGGATGGTGATTGGTTTTCAAAAACATTCATGCCAATTGTGACTGTATCTGCTATAGATTGTGAAAAGTCTTCACCAGGTGCAGGTAAGGTTTTTTTAAAGCTTATCTTGAATTTATTGCCTGATGATGTTAGAAAACACCTACATCATAATTTGAAACAAGATTATGATTCTGTTCTCAAGACACTCAGATACGAGACAGATGGTGTTTGTGATAAGACAGACTTTGAGCTCTATAAAAGACAGACACTGTCTCTAGCTGCACAAGAATTAGTGAATAACATTCTTGATCTTTATGATCAAGGTGATCAAGTCATTGTCAAGAAGTCTTTATCAAGAAATACGTTAGTAAGCAAAGAATTAGGCTATTCATTTGATAATTTGGTTGTTGATCCAATCTTCTTAAAAAATGGCGCCTGGAAAAGAAAAAATGTCAACACAGTCCTCATAGATGGCATAATAGAGAATGTTAGCGAAATTCATCACTTGCTGACACAGGCATACGAGAACAAAGAACCCTATCTAATCATTTGTTCGGGTATTCTACCTGAACCGAAGTCTGTCATCATTCAGAATTTTGCAAGAAACACAATCGACATGGTTGTAACTTCAATTAAATCAGATGAATTTAATATTCAAGCACTCGTAGATTTTGGGACTGTCTGCATGACAGAACCTGTCAGCGCATTAAAGGGTGACACAATATCACAGGCGACAACGAGAGGGCTTAAAAAAGTTGAATCAATAGAGATCACGAGAGACACAACAAATATAAAGAATTCAATAGCAAAAAGAGCAACAGACAAACTTCTTTCTGAGGTGATTGAACGTTCTAGTAAAAGCCATGATGTTGCACACTTGTACCAACACAGAGTAAAGTGTCTGACATCTTCTAGAGTCAATGTTGCAATCGGCTTAGATGATTCTGATAGAGAAAAGTCTATAGTTGAAGACGTTGATGTATTTTTTAGATCTTGTCCTCTGATCCTTCGTCAAGGCTTCATAAAAAAAATACAGATTAAAACGTTACCAGAACAACTTTTGTGTTTATTATTCGAAGAGACAGATGTTCAACCTGCACACAGAATTGAAAAAGCTTTGGAATCTTATGTTTCCATTCTGGAGCAAGTCTCAAAAACAGGGAAAGTTATTTCAAATACAAGGGAGTAGGAAGATGTCTTTAGATCTCAAGGTCAGCACAAGTTTTAAGCACACAATAGACTTTGTGCGCGATCGTGTTCTCTCAAATTTGAAGGAAGCAAGGGGACTGGGTAAATTCAACATTCCAGATCGAGATTTTGAGGCAATTTGCAATTTGGTCTCAATGTCCTTTGATCAAGGATCAACGATTGCCTTTAAGGAAATTGAAGGGCTCGTAAAGGAATTGAAGAAAGATTATGGTTCTTGAAGGTGTTAGACATCTAATTGAGTGTCACTGCACTCTGCCACAGTACAGGAATGCAAACCCACCTGTGTATCACAAGTTCGTTGTCTTCTCTGTCCTTGACGAAGATGCAATCCAGAAGAAACTGGTACAGTGTAATAATTGTGGAATCATACACAAGGTTGTAGATCTTTGTAAGACAGAGATCGCTCATGGGATGGAAGAAGGTCAATCACTCAGGTCAATAGAAGATATCAAGATTGGCATCCCAGACAAGATGGTAACTTTTCTAACGCAGCAGAATGCAGATATTTCTACTTGGGAATATGTTGAGTTCATTCTGGACAATAAGCAGGAAAAAGAAGTAATTCTGAAAAAAGAGCAGAAAGATGACCTGACGCAATTAAAAATATTGCACATCAAGGAAGACGGTACATTTAAAGTCAAGAATGAAACACGTCAAGATGAGTGGAGTGTATCATGAAGATGGGTAAAAGTGAAGCTGATATTGCAGCAGAAAAATTGTTGAAGTGTCGACAAATAGTCTCAGAAATTTTAAATTTTGGTGTTACACAAGAACAGCTACTACAGATAATTTACTTACTATCACTTGAGCTTGAAAACAGAGAAGCATTGGAAGACATAACAGATGCTGTTAAGAGTCACAAGATTGATATAGAAAATCTAGGTCAAAACAAGAACAAACTTTTGGAGGTTTAAATGGCAGACGTAATTGGCAAGTGGGAAGAGCTCCGGACTCTCGTTGAGAGTCTCGAGGTAGATGTTAAGAAGACCGCGAAGGGCAATAAGACGGCAGGCGTCAGGTCCAGGAAGGGCCTTCGGATGCTTAAGAAAGCAGCATCTGATCTTGTGAAAGAGACTCTTGATGCAGGCAAGGATGAGACTCCTGCATCCTGATTTTTATGTCAGATAATAAAAAACGCCGCCAATTGGCGGCGTTTTTATTTGTCTCTTTCTTATCTTGCAAGATAAGATAATTTCTCTATGACTTTCTTCTCTATTTGACAAATTCTCATTCTGGTCACACCTAGAATGTCACCAATCTGCTGGAGTGACATTGGACCTTTTTTTGAGGCAATTAAAGTGCAATTCATGTGTTCGTTTGCTTTTATCCACATCCTACATGACTTATTATTACAGCAGACGTTCTTGTTTTCGTGAAGATCATAGCATTTCATATTGACTCCCATAAGTAAACTGTAGTTTTAATTCAATATTTTTACCACGAGGCAGCATAATGACGGACAAAATTGGAAAGAGAAAGACATTTATTGTAGATACTTCTGTTCTTCTCTACGATAAGTGCGCAATACACTCATTTCCTGGAAATGATGTTATCATACCTCTCATTGTCCTTGATGAGCTTGACAGATTTAAAGACAAGCCAGGCCTTTTAGGCGAAAATGCGCGATATGTCAATCGATATCTTGATGACCTTAGAAGCCAAGGATCACTCCATGATGGCGTGAAAATTGATCATGACCAGACTATAAGAGTTGACATCAATCACTACAATGTCCCAGAAGGCTTAGATTCAGCAACAGGCGATAACAAAATCATTGGTCTAGCCGTAGCAATTAAGCAAGAATTAGAGAGTCCAGTCATCATGGTGACTAAGGACATTAATTTTAGAATCAAGTGCGACTCTCTAGGAGTCTATGCAGAAGACTATTACAAGGACAGGATCGTACATGACGTCAGCGAGATTTATACAGGCCAAGAAGAATTTGAGGTTGATGACCCTACTCTGATCAATAGGTTCTACGAGCTTGGCGGGATTGATCCAAGAGACTTAGATTATGACCTCCACAGCAACCAGTTTGTGACCGTAAAATACGGAAACCAGTCGATGATTGGTGTCAAGACTAAGAATAACATCCAACATTTGACCAATAACATGGGCAAAACGATAGGTGTGACACCGAGAAATAAAGAGCAGAAATTTGCTATTGATCTTCTCACACGTGATGATGTCAAGCTCGTGACGATGACTGGAATTGCAGGTTCAGGAAAAACATATCTCACTCTCATGGCAGGTCTTTCTGGATTGCAAGAGAAGAAGTACGATCGAATCGTTATCACGCGCTCTCTACAGACAGTCGGTAAGGAAATTGGGTTTCTACCTGGTGACATTGATGACAAGATGAGTCCGTGGTTGTCGCCAATCCTTGACAATTTTAGGACTGCATTTAAGGATGTGACATACTTTGAGATGATGCGACAGAAAGGACAAATTGAAGTCTCTCCTCTGGCATTCATTAGAGGCAGAACATTCAATAATACATTCCTGATCGTCGACGAGGCACAAAACTCCACGATTCACGAATTGAAGACGATCATCACTAGAATTGGTGAAAATTCCAAGGTCGTCCTCCTAGGCGATACAGATCAGATTGACACTCCTTATCTTGATAGCCTGTCAAATGGTTTAACAATAATTGTTGAAAAATTTAAGCAATACGATATATCAGGTCATATAACGTTACTAAAGGGTGAAAGATCCGAACTTGCAACATTGGCATCACAAGTTATCTGATAATTAGAGCAGTGAGGTTGATGTGCCTAAGCTAGCCTATAGGAAAATCGATAAGAATCGATTTGTAAAGATCTATCCATACGTAAGATTTCCTCCTAGGTATGCATTTGAATTTGACACATTTCCAGGAGACTCGACAGTGGAAGCAGGAAAGATCACATTCACAGATGCAGAAAGCGGTTCCTATGCTTTTACAGGCACATACGCGACAGTCCCCGCAGTCACAATTTCAACTGTAAATTCTGCAGCAACCAACAACACAAACGTGTCAGTGACCGTGTCATCAATAACATTGGCACAGGTCACTGTGACAGCATCAGCACCCTTCACGGGTGAGGTTCACGTCCATGTGGCAAGCGTGTAGGAGA
>Ga0181358_1000828_pt1 | contig 14078 bp, 5 predicted proteins | sample Fa13VDMM110SD_FD_130096 | JGI IMG/M metagenome (GOLD analysis project Ga0181358, IMG submission 130096) | Freshwater viral communities from Lake Michigan, USA - Fa13.VD.MM110.S.D | ecosystem: Environmental > Aquatic > Freshwater > Lake | place: USA: Michigan | collected 2013-09-24
AAGTATGTTTGTGGCCAAAAAAATTACATCTAATGATATTAGTCCTGTAATTGAAAGAATCAATTGGGTTTCTGGCACAGTTTATGATTATTACCAAGATAATGTTAATATGTTTGCTGTTAATGGTGCTGGTTTATTAGTAAAGAAATTTTATGTAAAAAACAAATACGACCAAGTTTTCAAATGTCTTTGGAATAAAAATGGTGTTGCTTCTACAGATGAACCTTATTTTCAACCAGGAACATACGGAAACTTCAATATCTATAGTGGATCGGACGGTTATAAATGGAAATTTATATACACTCTTCCTATTGGTTCTAAACAGAAATTCATGGATACTAATTTTATGCCTGTTCCTGTTGGTGCTAACACGATTGTATCAGGAATTACTGCAGGTGGTTCTGGAAATATAGATATTATTGGTGTTGTCAATGGTGGTTCTAATTATGATCCGGCTAATGCTGCAATTACTGTAGCTATTACAGGTGACGGAACTGGTGCAACCGCAACAGCAGAATCAGCCAATGGAGTAATTACTAATATTATAGTAACAAATCAAGGTTCTAATTATATATTTGCAAATTCAGCAATAGTATCAGCTAATGGTTCTGGTGCAATACTCACAAGTCCTGTATCACCAATCGGAGGCCATGGATTTGATGCTATGGATGAATTAGGATGTACAAAAACAATGTATACGGCAGAATTTAATGGTTCTGAAGGTGGTTTGATACCAACATCTATTGATTATCGTCAAGTTGGTTTATTGATAAATCCAACATCATTAAGTTCTTATCCTGCACCGGCAAACGGATCAATCTATCAAGTAGCAACTAATGTTTTGACTGCTTCTGGTTTTGGTACTTTTGCGAATGATGAGACTGTTTATCAAGGAGCAAGCTTAGCTACCGCTAGTTATTCTGCCACGGTTTTAGATTTTAATACTTCAACCAATATTGTTAGGCTGATAAATATAGTCGGAACACCAACATTGAATGCACCATTATTTGGCAATACATCTGGAACAACAAGAACATTGTTATTTGTTAATAATCCAGACTTTCAAATATTTTCAGGTTATATCACATATGTTGAAAATAGGTCAGGTATTCAAAGAAGTGCTGATGGAATAGAACAATTTAGATTTGTCTTAGGTTACTAAAGGGAATAAAATGCCTCTGAATTTTAATGTAGATCCGTATTATGATGACTTTGATCCAGCCAAAAATTATCATCGGATACTTTTTAAGCCTGGTTTTGCTGTTCAAGCAAGAGAATTAACTCAAGCACAAACTATATTACAAGACCAAATTACAAAATTTGCCGATAATATCTTTAAGCAAAATACACCAGTAACCGGTGGACAAACAACAACAAATTTTCAATGTTATTATATTAAATTACAAGAAACATATAACAATATTACTGTTGATGTTAATAATTTTACCAATAAATTAGTTCGTAACTCAACAGGACTAGTAGTAGCAAGAGTCATTGCTGTTTCTGCTGCATCAGGTGGAGACCCACCAACTTTAGTTGTTTCTTATCAGTCAGGTGTTCAATTTCAAGATAATGATGTGGTGTATGATACATTATCTAATTTAGCCGCTCAAGCAATTAATCTAAATGCAACAGGCCTAAGTTCTGTTGCTTCCATTGCACAAGGTGTGTTTTATATTTCAAGTAATTATAAAAGACCTTCTGATGGACTCATGGTATCAAATGGTACTTTTGTTCAAGTTAATCCACAAACAGTTATTATTGATAAGTATAGTAATGTACCATCTAAGCGTGTTGGTTTAACTATTGATGAAACAATTCAAGACTATGTGGGTGATACATCATTGTTAGATCCAGCAATTGGTGCGTCAAACTATCAAGCTCCAGGTGCTGATAGGTATTTAATTACACTTACACTTGAAACACGACCATTAACATTGGGTGATGATGATGGATTTGTCGAATTGGTTCGTATTGAAGCGGGTGCAGTAAACAAATTAGTAAATGGTACTGTATATAATGTAATTGATGATTATTTTGCCAAGCGTGATTATGAAACTAACGGCGATTATATTGTTAATGATTTCAAATTAACACCTAAAGCAAATACAAGTGCTCCTGAGTCATATATTATGAGTATCAGTAAAGGTATTGCTTATGTTCATGGTTATCGTGTAGAATCTCAAGTCACTACAGACATAATAAGTCCAAGAGCTAGAACATCTGATTCACAAAATAATACACCAGTATACATGAATTTTGGTAATTATTTTTATGTTGATACAGTCCGTGGTGCCAATGGTTATTTCTTTGACACTTCATCATATGCACCAATAGATTTACATTGCGTATCTCCAACTCAAATTCAAACAGCAAATGCTCTGGTCTATAATGCTACTGTTGTTGCTTCTGGTTATATTCGTGGTTTAGATTTTGATTTTAACACAAATGATGCGGTTGCGAATACTTATGTTTATAAAGCCTTTGTATCCGACTTACAAACTGCTATACCAACTGCCAATGCTACTGGCGGAAGTACAAATACCATTATATTACCATCTTATTTCTCACAAATAGATAATTCTTATGCTGGTGTAGTAATTTCTATTACAGCAGGAGCATCAGCAGGTGATTTCAGAACAATTCTTTCTTATGTCGGTTCAACAAGAGTTGCGACTGTTAATCAAAACTGGACAACAACTCCAGGCGCTACTTCAACATTTACTTTGAATTTTGCCACAAAAGACATAGATTCTATTGCAAACACATCTATTAAATCTTCTTATCCACTTACAATATATTCAACTGCTTCTATTAACAATTTAAGTCGTGCAAATAATGCTTCAAATGGTGATACAACTTTACAGAACCCATTAGTACCTGAATTAATATTCCCAGTTGGAAGTCCTTATATTGAATCAGTATACGGTAGTTCTTTCACAACACAACAAGTATGGCGTAATGTACAATTCAATGCTTCTGGTAGTGGTGTTCAAGCACTTTTGGCATATACGGGTGGTTATAATAATGTTATTACACATATTGGAACACCAAACAGCACATTATCAAATTCATTGAAGAAAGAAAATTTTACTATAATTTGTACTGTTAAAGATAGTTCAACACTTAATGTTGGTGAGAATGTTCCTTGGACAACAGCCGGTAGAACTATTACATTAAACTCAACAGGTTCAACTGCAACTATTGCTGCAACTGATGTTGGTGGTACATTTACTGCCACAGTTATTGCCAAAGTGTTTGTTGAAAATGGACAAGATACTGGTCATATATTAAGGAACAAATTATTAATTACTTCAGACACTGCTGCAGTCAGCACTAGTAACACGGCTGTTGGAAGTTATACTTTTGTAGATGATAATTCAGCTACTTCAAAAGGTCAAGTTTATATTCGTAATGCAGGATTAGTAACTCCAGGAACAAAACAAAGTTTATACCTATCTGATGTTAAAGATATTGTTAAAATTTTAGATACAAGGTCATCAAGTGTAACTGCAATCACTGGAGGTTTATCAACATATGCTGATATCACATCAAATTATATATTTGATGATGGACAAAGAGACAATTATTACGACCATGCTAGTATTACTTTGAGAGCAGGAGCACCACAACCCGCTGGTAATATTTTAGTATTTGTTAATTATTATCAACATTCGGGTGGTGATGGTTATTTTGATGTTAATTCATATACAAACGAAGCCTATCAGCAAATACCAAAATACACAACATCACAAGGTGTAACTTATGAACTTCGTGATTCTTTAGATTTTAGGCCAGCAAGGTTAAATGCACAATCGTCTTTTACATTTCGTTATTCTAATTCAGCACAAAATTATGGTGCCATTTTACCAATAGATGGAACAATATTTACAACTGATTATGAATATTATTTGGGTAGAAAAGACAAACTTATCTTAACAAAAGATAGAAGTTTTCAAATTATTGAAGGTTCTCCTTCGATTAATCCAATATTCCCATCTGAACCAGACGGTTCTTTAGTTATTGCAAATTTAACTCATAATCCATACACAGGTTATATTCCAACAGAAGCACCTAATGGTTATGTTGCAGATTTGTCTATTGAAAAGGTAAAACATAAGCGTTATACCATGAAAGACATTGCTGGATTAGAAAATAGAATTAATGGTATTGAATACTATGCTTCTTTAAGTATGTTGGAACAGAAAGCCGATTCATTACAAATTTCAGATGCATTTGGTCTGAATAGATTTAAAAATGGTATTATGGTTGATGATTTTAGTTCTTATGCTGTTGCTGATACACTCAATGATGATTATAGAGCTACAATTAATCGTAGAACAAGACAATTAACTGCAACTCAAAATATTAAAAATTTCCCACTTAAAGCTTTGGCTTTGGTGTATAATATGGGAACACCTTCTGCTGCAACATCAAGTGCATTAGGTTATAATATTGGACAAAGTAATTATGTTAATTATTTTACACTACCAATTTCTTCAACTGCAAATGTAGCAACACAAAGATTTGCATCAAGAACAGTTAACGTAAACCCATTTTCATATTCAACACAAAGCGGTATATTGGATCTTTCTCCTAACGTGGATAATTGGGTTGATACAAGTTTTTCTCCTTCTTTATTAATTACTGATCCAAATTTACAAGTATTTCGGGAAAATGCAGGTACAATAAATGTTTTAAATGCAGGAGATTGGCAAACAGTTTCAGGTACAACAACACAAGATGTTTCTGTTCAAACCAGCGGTGGCTTTAATGCACCCCGTGGTGGATCACGGGTTACTACAACGACTACTGTTACAAACTTAAATCAAGTTAAAAATGATATTTTAGGACCTTATGATAGAATTGGTAACACTTATGCATTAAATAATGGATACATCACCGATATTAGTATTCTTCCATACATTCGTCCACAACAAGTTGTAGTTCGTTCTAAAAATATGTTGTTTAATACTCCAGTATCTACATATTTTGACAATCAAAATGTTGTTAATTATTTCCGTAAAGCTAATATAATTGAATTGACAGGAGTTACTGGAACATTTAAAGAAGGTGATATTGTTGGTTATTTCAATAGTCCAAATTTTGTTCCAACAGCTAGGATTATAGGTGTCTATAATTATCCAGGAGTTTCAACCACAGTTAGATTATATGTTGCTGCTGACCAATTCACAACAAATTATAGACCATCAGGAACTTTTCAAAATGCTTTCTTTGATTCTAATGGTAATTATAGTACGACAACAGCAAGTGCCAATACCATAGCTTCAATATCACATTCTGGTTCAACAGTAGTTAGTTCAAATACAACCACAGAAATTAAATTATCACCATTAGCATCAACAACAAATAATTACTATAATGGCAATACAATTTATATTAATTCTGGTACAGGAATTGGTCAATCAGCTAATATTTCTAGTTATGTTGGAGCAACTCAAATAGCAACATTGGCCACAGCAGTAACAACAGCAGTAGGAGATATATATTCCATTGGATCTTCCACAACAAATGAAGAAGGATCACTCTATGGTGTATTTCTTATTCCACCAGGTATATTTCATACTGGTGAAAGAGTGTTTAAGGTTGATAATAGAGTTGGAACAAATCAATCTTCAGCAACAACATTTGCAGAAGGAACTTACTATGCTCAAGGATTACAAACAAACAAACAGCGCATAGATTTTGGTGCTTCACCATCTGGTGCAAAAGGAACATTTACCCAAACAAGTTCACAAACATTAACCACTATTGCTGTAGACTCAGTAACACAAATATCAAATCCATTTGATCCTGTAGCACAATCATTTATTATTGATGGTGCAAATTATCCAAATGGTATTTTCTTAAATGATATTAAAATTTTCTTCAGAACAAAGACTGATGAAGCTTCTCCAATTACATTATCTATTGTTGGTACATTAAATGGTTATCCAACAGGTGATACACTTGATAATTCTATAATAACATTATCACCAGATAAAGTAAATGTATCTGAAAATCCACAATATTTGGATCCAACAACATTTACTACATTTACATTTCCAGCACCCGTTTACATTCAGCCAAATGTGTTGTATGCATTCATTCTAAAATCAAATAGCAATGAATACATAATGTGGACTGCTAATAATGGTGATATAGCGTTGCCATCTTCAGTTAAAAATCAACCAAGTGATGCTACACCAACTGTAATTACAAAAATTGGTGGTGCACCATATGTTGGCGGTCTTTTCATATCACAAAACTCACAGACATGGACTGCTGACCAAAATCAAAGTTTAATGTTTGTTGCCAATCGTTGTGTGTTTAATAAAACAACATCACCAACGATTCAATATGTAATACCGAAAAAATTACCACAACGAACTTTAATTGAGCAATCTATTGGTTATTATTTGAATTCGAATAGTATTTCTACTACAGCTGATTCTGTTTCAAATACTAGTGTATTAGTTGATGCTTTCAATATTACAACAACAGATTTTACTCCAACAACAACAAATATTAATTACACTTACAATGCCACATTAAATGCTGGTGGTGCTGCCGGTATGGTTAATATTACTCCAGGTAAATATGGTACTTCAGCTGTAGATAATTTATATTTGAACGATGGAAAAGGTCAACGTAAATTAGACGCAAATACATCAACATCATTCTCTGTATATACACAATTATCTTCTACTGATGATGCTGTATCTCCAGTTATCTCGGACGCTGGTTTAACTACATATTCAATTACTTGGGATATTAATAACTGCCCTTTGTCTAATAGTTTAATTCAAATAACAAGTGGTGGTTCGGGTTATGATAGTAATACTAGTGGAAACGTTACTGTTTCTATTAGCGCTCCTACAGGCTCTGGTGGTGTTCAAGCATATGCAACAGCAAATGTGTCTGCTGGAGTTATTAAAAATATCTACATTACCAGTCCAGGAGCTGGTTATATTACAACACCAACTATTACTGTAGCTGATGCTAATACTAGCGCTCCTGGTACTCCAGGTACTGGTGCTTCTGTTGTCATCTACGGAGAAACATCATCATCTGGTGGTCCTGCAACTTCTAAATATGTAACCAAAAAAGTTGTATTAAATTCTGGTTTTGATTCTGGTGACTTAAATGTATACCTGAGTGCTTATCGTCCTGTTAATACTGATATTCATGTATATTATAAAATATTAAACAGAAATGATACACAAACATTTGAATCTGGAAATTGGCAGTTGATGACTAAAACTAATGCCTCAGATACATTATTTTCTCAAATCAGAAGTGATGTTTATGAATATACTTTTGCTCCCGGAACTGGTGGTACAGAACAAGGTTATGTATCATACACAAGTTCAACCGGTCAAATATATACATCATTTAGCCAGTTTGCATTAAAGATTATTTTAACTTCAACCGATAGTACCTATGTTCCATTCATTACGGATATGCGGGCTATTGCTTTACCAGAAAACGTAACCACAACGGTCTAAAAAAATGATAGTTCCAATTACAGGCACCACACTTGTTCGTGACACCAAATCAATGGCTCTTATTAACCAAGATAAAAATGGTTTGGATGATTACTTAAAGAAAAGAAATTTAATGGCAATCCAAAAACAAGAAATAAATACTATGAAAGCAGATATCATTGATGTAAAAAATGATATCCAAGAAATAAAACAATTGCTATTAAAAATGCTAGATAAAGGTCCATATGGCTAATACAGTTTCTATTTTAACTTTTGCTAATACCTTTGGTGATTGGGTAGTCACGACTAACGCTTTAGTCAAAGAAAATAATGATATAGCTGCTAATAATTATACTAAACCAACTGGTACTTTATTTTTAAATTCACCGTCTTTAGGTTTACAGGTAGCAAACAATGCTGTTATTGCTGGTTCTTTCCAAGTTGTTGGTGCTGGTTCTTCTGCAACAATACAGAATAATTTAACTGTTACTACTGGCCAAATTTATTTTTCAAATACAACATTAGGTTTGACCAATTCAGGCCAAGCTAATATCAATGGTCTTTTAGTTGCTCAAGGTCCAAATACAAGTCTTTTTGTAGCAAATACAGCAAACATAAGTGGTAGTTTGAATGTTACTGGACCTACAGCATTAGGTAATACATTAAGTGTAGTTCGTGCAACAACATTAAGTAATACATTATCTGTTACGGGCATTGGAACTTTTGCAAGTAATATTAATGCACAGAATTATATTAATGTAACAAATGATGTAAATGCCACAAATTACTATGCGGCAAATAGTTTTATTGGATTTGGAACATACATTACTGGTGGTGGATTTTTTACTACTGACTTAACTTCTGGTCGTTTAACAAGAACTGTAAATTTAAATACAACTTCTGGTGCTTTGGTAAATGATTTAACTTCAAATACCATAATTAGAACATCAACTTTAAATACAACTGCCACAGCAATCGTTAATAATTTATCAGCAAATAATATAATAAATGCTGGTGGTGCAGCAATAGTAAATGATTTAACTTCAAACACTATAACTAGAACAACAACTTTAAATACTACTGGTAGTGGTTATATTAATAATTTAACTGCTAATACCAATATACAGACAGCAACTTTAAATGCTACTGGCGCAGCAATAGTAAACGATTTAACATCTAATACAATCATAAGAACTGCAACATTAAATTCTACTGCTACAGCAATCGTTAATAATTTATCAGCAAATAATATAATAAATGCTGGTGGTGCAGCAATAGTAAACGATTTAACATCCAATACAATTACAAGAACTGCAACTTTAAATACTACTGCTGGTGCATTGGTAAATGATTTAACTTCAAATACCATAATTAGAACATCAACTTTAAATACAACTGCTGGTGCATTGGTAAATGATTTAACTGCCAATAATTTAGTAAGAACTACAGGATTAAATGCTAGTGGTACAGTAATAGCTAATGCATTGGTATCAAATACATCAATAGGTTCTCAGACTTTTATAACTGCAGGCACTTCATTGACTGCGGGTACAATTACAAGAACGTCATCGTTAAATGTAACTGGTACACAATTTGTTGATACAATCAATGCAAATACAGCAATTAATGCGCCTTTTGCAACTGCTTCAGCAAATTCTATGTCAATTGGTACTGGTGGTTTGAGTGTTGCTGGTAATTTCACGATAAATGGTGCAACAGTTTACAATGCAACACAATTCACATTATCTGCCGATACTCCAAATCAAGATATAAGAATTGGAGCATATAGGAGTCCTGGAGTAAATTCTGCAATACAATGGAATAATACATCCAAATATTGGGAAATTTTAGATGTAGATAATGTTACTTTAGCAACTCAGTATTCAAAGATTTTAACTGCTAATTTAATTAGTGAGTCGTTTACTCAAGGGGCTGGATATGTAACAGTTCCATCTACAACAGTTATTACTGTATTGTCTGGTATTAATACTTCTCAAAATACTAGAATGACTGTTATTGAAGGTACTAATTCTACACAAAATACCGGTATAACTGCTACCAATGGTAAAATGGTATCTGCTTACGACCAAGCAAATACAGCAACTAATAATGCTTCTGCCACCAACGGTAAGATGGAATCAGCCTATTCACAGGCGAATACAGCAACTACCAATGCTAGCACAGCAGCAAGTAATTTATCTGCTACTAATGGTAAGATGGAATCAGCCTATTCACAGGCAAATACAGCAACTACCAATGCTTCTGCTACTAATGGTAAAATGGAGTCTGCTTATTCTCAAGCGAATACAGCAACTACCAATGCTTCTACAGTATCTAGTAATTTATCAACAACTAATATTAACTTGTCAGCAACTAATGGTAAAATGGAATCTTCGTTTACTAAAGCAAATACAGCTCCTGCCGCTTCTGCTTTAACAGGAACTACTTTAGCATCAGTTGTTACTGCTTCTAGTTTAACAAGTTTTGGTGCTAGTATAGCATTAGGAACACCAGGTTCTGGTAATTTATCAAACTGTACTTTTCCAACACTAAATCAAAACACTACAGGTACTGCCGCAGGTTTATCAGCCACATTAGCAGTTGCTTCTGGTGGTACTGGTGTAACTTCTTCAACAGGAACTGGAAGTGTTGTATTAAATAGTTCACCTACATTAGTTTCACCAGCACTAGGAACGCCAAGTTCTGGTAATTTATCTAATTGTACATTCCCAACATTAAATCAGAATACTACTGGTACTGCTTCAAATGCCGATTACGCTAGATATGTTTATGATAATGGTGGTAATGGAGGTTCTGTAGCATATAAAGAACCATCAGCTTTATATGTATATTATGCTTCATATGCTGGAGCTCCATATTCCGGTGGATCTTTTATTACTAGTTCAAATATTGGAAGCCAATCTGTAAGTAGTGCTACAAACGCTACTAATGCCACGAATGCCACTACTGCTACAACTGCTACGACTGCAAATGCTTTGGCTACTGGTAATAATTATCAAGTAAATTCAATTGGTGTAGGTACAGGACCATCAGGCACGGCTGGTGAAATTCGTGCCACAAATAACATTACTGCTTATTACTCTGATGATAGATTAAAAACTAGATTAGGTGCAATAACTGAGGCTTTATCAAAAGTTCAACAATTAAATGGTTTCTATTACGAGGCAAACCAAACAGCACAAGATTTAGGATATAAAGTTAGGCGTGAAGTCGGAGTATCTGCACAAGATGTACAAAAAATCATGCCAGAGATTGTTAGTCCAGCACCTATTGATGCAAAATATCTAACTATTGATTATGAGAGATTGGTACCACTTTTAATTGAAGCGATTAAAGAACTCAAAGCAGAAGTAGACGAATTAAAGAAAAAGTAAAATTTCAAAATTTTGCGTTCCGGCCTAAAATTTCTCCGGCGAGAATCAAAAACTTAAAAAAGCGATTTTACTCCTACGCTCCGTGATAGGTATAAATACATGGTAGGTTAATGAATTTATAGAGGAAAAACTTATGGCAGCGGCGTATCAAAATCTACTTGTTGAACAAGGAACCACATTTACAACAACAATTGCAATAGATAACGCCTATGGTGACATCTATGATTTGTCTGGTTATACTGTAAGTGGTCAAATAAGAAAATCTTACTATTCCGCAAACGCAACTGCTACTTTTGTAACAAGTATCAATATTGTAACAGGTAGTATCACACTAAATTTAAGCTCAAATGTAACTTCCACTATGTCCGCAGGTCGGTATGTTTATGATACCGTCATTGTTGATACAAATAATGGCTATGCGAAAACAAGAATTTTGGAAGGTACGGTAGATGTTTCTCCTAGGGTAACAATATAATGGCAGACTTCAGAGTTCGTGTTGGCACAGCCGCAACACCAAGAGTAAGCACCGTTTCATATGGTAATAGAACATTAAAAGGTGCTTCTGATTTGGTTCTGACAGGTGCGCAAGATGGATTTGTGATAGTTTACCGTGAAGGAAATTTCTTTGTTCAGTCCGTTTCTTCGGCCACAACGAATATTGACAACGGATTCTTTTGATGGCAAATACATCCATACAAATACTTAGGTCTTATGGTACACAAACACCCAATACTTTATTAGATGGTCAATTAGCCTATTCTTTTACTTCCAATACACTTTTTATTGGTTCTAATACCAAAGTAATTGCTATTGCGGATCCACATACTAGATTCATAGCACAGTCTGCATACCTACAAGCAAACACAGGTACAGTTCTAGCTCAAGCGGCTTATTTCCATGCCAATGGTGCATTTATCAAGGCAAATACTGCCTATGATAATTCAAATACAAAAGTAAGTAAATCCGGTGATACAATGACCGGTAATTTAACTTTTAGTTATGGTGGTGCAATATTAGGAAATGTTGCTCAAAATCAAATAGCACTTACATCAAATGCTATTAATGACCTTTCTGGTTTTGCTGCCTACGGTGACGGTGCTGCGCAAATATATGCAAATACACTTATACAATTAATAGCAAATACTAGTGGTGTAACTACGTCAATATGGAATTTTAATGCGAATGGTTCATTAAAATTTCCTGATAACACAATTCAAACAACAGCCTATGTGCCTAATGATGAAGTTGATAATGTTGCCAGAGCATCAGTACAAGCTGCTTACAATCAAGCCAATGTAACAATTGGTGTAGACGCTACACAAAACACCAGAATAACGGTGATTGAAGATACAGATTTAAGCCAAAACGTAAGGCTGACTTTTAGTAATACTCGGATGACCATTATTGAAGGTGTGGATACTAGCCAAAATGCTAGAATGACTATCATTGAAGGTGGTAATGCCAGCCAAAACGTAAGATTAGATTATAGTAATACTGCTATCACCATTATTCAAGGTACTGATGTAACACAGAATACTAGACTTACTGTGATAGAAGGTACTAATGTAACTCAGAATACTAATATTGCTGCTACCGATAATAAGATGCAGTATGCCTACGGACAAGCCAATACTGGTACTGTTTTGGCACAAGCGACATACAACCAAGCAAACGTCACCATAGGTGTTGATGCGACACAGAACACCAATATTGCTTCTACAGATAACAAGATGCAATATGGTTATGGTCAGGCAAATACAGGAACAGTTCTGGCACAGGCTGCCTATATTCAAGCCAACGTAACTATAGGTGTAGACGCTACACAGAATACAGCAATTGCGGCTACTGATGGTAAGATGCAGTATGCTTATTTCCATGCGAATGGTGCTTTCATTAAAGCAAATTCAGCTTTTGATAATGCCAATTCTGCTCAAGCAAGTATTGTTATTATCCAAGGTACTAATGTTACTCAGAATACCAATATTGCCTCTACTGATGGTAAGATGCAGACTGCTTACAATCAAGCCAATACAGGCACGGTTCTAGCCCAAGCAAGTTACAATCAAGCTAATGTGACCATAGGTGTTGATGCAACCCAAAATACTCGTTTAACTATAATTGAAGCGACTGATGTAACTCAAAATACGGCAATTGCAGCTACTAATGCTAAAATGGAGTCATCATATTTTCAAGCCAATGGCGCTTTCATTAAAGCCAATTCGGCCTATGACACAGCAAACTCAGCACAAGCAAATACAATTATTATTCAAGGTGTAGATGTTACACAGAATACTAACATTGCGGCTACTGATAACAAGATGCAATACGCTTATGGACAAGCCAATACTGGTACTGTTCTGGCACAAGCAGGATATAATACTGCCAATTCTGCTCAATCAAACACTATTATTATTCAAGGTGTTGATACAACTCAAAACACTAATATTGCTGCAACAGATAACAAGATGCAGTATGCTTACGGACAAGCCAATACTGGTACAGTTCTAGCACAAGCATCATATAATCAAGCCAATGTTACCATAGGTGTTGATGCAACTCAAAATACAAGACTTACTGTAATTGAAGGAACTAATTCTACACAAAATACCAATATTGCTGCAACTGATAACAAGATGCAGTATGCTTATGATTATGCCAACACTAGTTATGTCAGAGCACAAGGCGCATTTGATTTTGCCAATACAAGATTTGCTTCTGCTGGCGGCACTATATCAGGTCAAGTTACTATTTCTGGTAATAATGATTTAATTGTTACTGGTAATTTAATTATAGGTGGTAATGTAACAACACAAAATTTACAAGAACTAGCTGTAGCCGATCCATTAATTACATTAGGTATTGGAAATTATGTTTCTGATGTAAGAGATATTGGTTTTGCTGCACATTATAATGATGGTACAAATGCTCACGCAGGTGTAATTCGTGACTCTGAAACAAAAGAATTTTATATATTCCAAGGTTATACACCAGAACTTGATGCTAATAATAATATTAATATTAATCATGCTTCTTTTCAAGGTGCAAAATTAAATGCAAGTCAGTTTCGTGGTAATGTAATTGCTAATACAGTAGTAGTTAATGATGGTGCAGTAGTAGTTGATGGTATAAATTTAGTTAGTGTAAACAATACACAAAATACCAGACTTACTGTAATAGAAGGCACTAATGTAACTCA
>Ga0181358_1000830_pt1 | contig 14070 bp, 7 predicted proteins | sample Fa13VDMM110SD_FD_130096 | JGI IMG/M metagenome (GOLD analysis project Ga0181358, IMG submission 130096) | Freshwater viral communities from Lake Michigan, USA - Fa13.VD.MM110.S.D | ecosystem: Environmental > Aquatic > Freshwater > Lake | place: USA: Michigan | collected 2013-09-24
AAATACAGGGCAGACGTAACAGCAGCTTCCAGTGAGTGGAATAAATTTTTGGCTACAGAGAGATTTAAGACTGATCTAAAAATTCAAGAAGAGGTAGCCAAAATCCAAACCACTCTCTTCAAAGACCTTAAAGTTGAAGAGTATAAAGCTAAAATTGAATCGCTTAAAAATAGCAACGACTTTGAAATAAAGACAGATACTGCTAACGGTACGACCATTATTATACCGAAGGGGCAAAGAAAATTTATGCTTGTGTACAACCCAAACCCACCTGAGGTTCAGACTTCTAGTGGGCCAATGCCCGGACCTGTTATTACTGCTGTACCATTTCCAACCGTTGGACTAAACGCAAATTAAGGTATCACAATGGCTGAACAACCACTGGTCGCCCCTCCAAATATTTATGGTGCAATTCCGCAATTTTCTGCTTCAGCGTATGCACCGCCACCGCTTCCTTCACTTCCTGAACTTCCTCAGTCTGAGTCCGCGCCTCTGGATACTGGCAGTGCGACTGTTAAGTACAGCCCATCGCTGGACTCGTTCTATGTGAACGGACGCACGTTCAAGGCTGATGATGAAACCCAAAAGGTTAAGTCGCTTGAGTACTTCAACGACCCGACCCCTAGACCTGCCCCACAGGGCGACTGGGTTTCTCTTGATTCTGCCGGATATCTGGGGCATGTGCGCGAGATTACTGATCCCAGTACGTGGCGTTTGTTTTCGCGTAACTTCGGTATTGGCGTAGACAACCTACAACAACTTGCTGGTTATGGTCTGCAGCTTGCCGGTGCTGAAACACTGGGTAAGAGTATTGTAGAACAACAGGCACAGGACTTAGCTAAGGTTGAGCCATACCAGAGGTCGTTCAGTGACATCGGTTCTTCTCCTGAGCGCGGTGTGACTGACTGGCTTGTTGCAAGTATCGCACAGCAAGGTCCAAATATCGTTGAGACTCTGGTTACTACTGCCCTTGGTTTTGCAGGTGGCTCAGCAGCAGGTGGCGGTGTTAACCCTGTTACCGGTGTAGGCGGTGCTGTCGCTAGTCTCGTTGGTAAAGGCGTTATTAAGGAGCAGCTTGCTGCCATCACTGCCAAAGTTCTAGCCAACAACGAACTCAAGGCTGCTGGTAAGGCTATTGTCCCACTTACCTTAGCTGAAACTAAAGTCCTCAAGACTGCAGCCGGTATTGCTGGGGGTGCAGCAGCCAGCATTGCTAATAGCTACGCACTGGGTGCATCGGATATCTATGGTGAAACAGTACAATCTGGGGAACCTGATAGAATAAAGGCCATCCTTGGCGGTCTTCCATACGCTGCGCTTGATCTGTTCCCTGAAGCTGTAATTGCCAGCAAGATGTTTGGCGGTACTCTGAGGCTTAACAACAGAGCCCTTGCAGGTATATCAACAACACGCGGTAAGGCAGGAGAAATCCTCAAGCGTGGTGCTATTGGCGGTGCTGCCGGTGGTTTACTTGAAGGTAGCACTGAAGCTGCTCAAGAACTTCTCCTACTTGCTGCCAATCCGAATGAGGACTTTGGTTCCGATAGCGGCAAACTACGTGTCCTTAACGCCTTTGCCGCAGGCTTTGGTATGGGTGGTACAATCGGTGCTCCAGCGCAGATACTTACAGCAGGTAAGTTGAAGGCAGGTAAGGCTACCGATGTTCTTGCAGGCGGTAATCCAGAGCCACCAGTACAGGGTGAATTGTTTCCAGACCAGAACCTTGGAGCGCCTCCTACTACGGCGACTCCCGGTCAGATAGAGATGTTTCCTGACACAGCGTTGGGTACTGCACCTGCTCCTACCGCCTACACATCATCTGGAGCAGCACCGGGACAGTACGAACTCCCATTTGGAAATCAGAATGTTCTAAGGAATATGCAAATAAATGCAGAGGCAAATCGCCAAGCTGCAGCAGCAGGTGCAGTAGCACCACAACAACTTGATCTACCATTGGCAGGTGGCAGCAATATGCCTCAAGGCCAAACAAACTTAATGCAGAATCTTAGAAGTATATCTTCTGGACCTGTGCCATCAGTTGCCCGACCAAGCCTGCCTGTTCAGACTGCCCTACCACCTCAGGGCAATATGATGTTGCAGCAGTTACAGAACCTGATCCCTCAGCAGGTCGCTCCTCCTACTAATCCGTTGATGGCTGCACGTATGGGCGAGGCTCTAGCTGGTCAGCAACAGGCACAGCAACAGCAAGCAATTAGAAACGCAGCTTTTGTGCCTGCTCAGAACGCCGTGATGCAGCAAGAGATTGCTCAGTATAACGCACCTAATATGCGAACGCCTACGGCTATTCCAGAGGCAGCAGCACCACGGGTTCCAACGACACAGCCTACCCAGATGTCACTTCCCGGCATGGCTCCTCCTAAGAGTAAGTTCTTACAGCGTGGAGTACAGGCACAGCCTGCGGTACAAGAGTCCTACGGTCCATCTGCTCAAATTCCTTTTAACTTTGGGGCGCAGCCTGCTGCACCTGTTGCTACGTCTCCTGCTGCACCAGCTCCATTTACATTAAAACTAACCCCACAAAATACACCTGAGGATATAGCTAAACAGAATAAAGCTGCCCTAGCAAAACTTAAGGCCAAAGAAACTCCAGTGACACCGCAGGGGGCGGTGTCTCCCGTGGGAAAACCGGAAGAGGGAAGCGTTCCCTCAGAAACCCTTCAAATAGAAGCTCCAAAGCGGGCAGCAAACGTAACCGCCTCCGTAGTAAATGATCTAGCAGAAGCAACGAGTCTTGCTGAAGCCAAGAAACCTACGGCTAATATGGTTGATCTCGCTTTCTCTGGGGACGAGGATGCAGTTGGCTATATCATTGCTGCTACTGCTCCTAACTCTGGTATCGGTAAGACAATAGGACAGGCGCTTCGCTCTTCTCTTAAAGATAAGATCACTAGTATCCTGAAAGCAGACCCAACTGCGTCCGCTAAAGAGTGGATTCAGCTTGCTAAGACATACAACCTTGTTCCAGAACTAAAGGGACTACTGGCTAAGGCCACAGACCTACCGGCGGATGTGCAAGAATTTGTCAATACACCAAGCCCTATATCACCTGAAGAGCAAGCCAAAGAAGCCCGCCTTAGTATGATGAAGGCTTTAACTAAGGCTAGACAAAGAGCAGACGGTTTATTCCTGCGCCTTGACGGGACGCCAATCTCCGAACCTATGGTAATCGGACGAGTCAAGATGCTCGTTGCTGGTATGGTAAGGAAGTTCGTTAACGCCCCTACTACCCATGTGTTCAAGAACGTAGCTGATCTCAAGGCTACTAACCCTAAGCTGTATGAACGTGCTAACGCTGCGCGTGAAGCAGGGGACTTTGCTACAACTAAGGCTGTTGGATACTCCTTCGGCAAGGATATCATTATCTTCAGTGACTTTGTGCAGACTGAGCAGCAGCTCAAGTTTGTCTTGGCCCATGAAGCACTCGGTCACTTTGGATTTAAGTCCATCATGTCTGATGCGAACCTGAAGTCCATGCTTAACCAAGCGTACAATCAGGATAGTGAAGTCCGTAACGCGGCTGATGAACTCATCGACCTCCACGGTATGAGCAAACTTGAAGCCATTGAGGAAGTACTGGCACAGCGGGCTGCTGAACTGGATACCTCTACAATCCGTAGGGTGTGGAACTTCATCAAGAACGCACTGAACCGTATGGGCTTTGAGTTCGATGATGATGCTGCTCGTATGCTCATCCACCAGTCTCGTATGTATGTTCGCAGGGGTATCACAGGTAACTTCTTCAGCAATGACAGCGTTGCCGACACGATATCTGATATGACCCAAACCGCGATGGACGGTATGTTTTCCCGTTCCGACGTTACTTTTGCATCGGCTGCATCAGGCGGTCTTAATCGGGTAGGAGACAATCTTACTGTACTCGACAATATGCGTAGCTTCTTCACAAGCCCCGATAAACTACAGCAGGCAGTTAAGATCACTACGGATATATTCTCAACCTTGGACCAGAAGGCTCGGCATAGCGAGGGTCTAACTACAATCTACAACCTGTTCAAGGCGCAGAACAATCTTGCTCGTAGTCTCATCAGTAAGCTTGAGGATATGAACAAATTTACCGGTATGGGGTCTGTGTTCGGCGGTCCATCCCAAGCCGATCTCACTAAGGCAGGGCAGTATCTAGCCCAAGCGCGTATGTATATGCTGCAGTCTACTAAAGACAGTGACATAACAGGATATGGTAGCTTGTTTGTCCTTAATGGCTCCGGGTATCCGACGCTTGATAACGCTGTTGCAGATAAGTTAATGGCTGATGGACTGGTTACCGCCGACCAGTTTAGACAAGGTTTTGAAATCAAGAACGCACTCGGTGAGCTTCAGGAAAAAGTTCAAGAGAATGTAGACGAGAGCAGCAAGGCTTGGAAAGTCTACCTTGAGCAGAGGGCAGTGGTTAACAGAGCCGCTCTCGACAAACTTGAGCAGACATATCTCAGCGCACAGTACCAACAGACAGAGCTTGTCAGCGACGTGATGAAGGCTCTTTTACCGGAGGATACGTCAGCTACTCAGGCTGAAGTCTCTGCGCTTAAAGCCATCATAAAACAATACAGGTCTATTCTAGAGTCTGACATCGTGTCGGCTATTGGTACAGACAAGGTAGAACCTAGCTCAACGAGTCAGCAACTGGCTAAGGATTTTCTGTATGAGGTAACCCGCGCCCTCTACAAAACCGACAAGATGAAAGATTGGCTATCTCCAGAGGCTGGTAGTACAGAAAAGGCTGCAACCATTTTCGCTACCCCTGAGTACGACAAGGTACGTGCTGCTCTAACCACCTTACAGCGTATGAATATTTCAAGTGACAATACGCTTGGCAATATCCAACAACATATTGCTAACAGCATCTTCTCGGAAGTCGATGCACGTAATGCTGAGATAGATGCCAAGACAACAATCAGGACATCATATGCTCCGCTTATCCACAGGGGTAAGTATGAAATCCGCCTTGTAGCGTATGACAAGAACGGCAGACCTGTAAAACTCTCTGAGGCCACAAAGGATATCATGCCAACTCCACGGGCTGACTCTATTGATGAAGTCGATGGGATTATAGACGGTTTCAAAAACAAAGAAACTGGGCAGAAAGAGGACGGACTTGCTGCCATATGGGAGGGCAAGGACTTTGATGTCGTCAACTCTGATGGTAAAACTGTTTCGGTCAGGTTTAGGGTCGAGTCCGGCAAAGCTGCGGTGAATAGATCAGTTGGTGAGTCAGGAGACTTCAGTAACTTTGTGAACTACTTGGCTAGAAACAACGTCAGCATAACCCCTCAGGAACGCGAACGTCTTGTTGTGTCTATGACTAAGCAGGGTGATTCGCGTCGTTCTCGGTTGCGGTTCAGCGGTAACCCCGGTTATAACGCCGATGTTGTTGGCTCCATTGCAGACCACATAGAAACAAGTTCACACGTATCGGCAAAGATCAGATACAGAAGGCAGACAGATGCTGTCATGCTCAATAAATCTGCGTGGCAGGGCGACCCAAGCAAGTTGAAAGCCCTAAGACTCGCAGTTAATGTAGAGAAAGACCCAGCCCGAAAGGCACAGGCAGTACGCGAGTACAATGATTACGCATATAAATATGTTTACTCGGCCCCTATGCGTAGGCCAGCAGTAGATATGCTCAAGGAAGATGGTTCGGTAGCCAAGACAGTAGCTACAAAAGGTGAGGGCAATAGCTACTTTAACGAAGCCAGTGCGCTCATTGAATGGCATGGTCAGCAGCTTGATACGGCAAATGCTGTCGAGGACTCTCTAAGTGGACCTGTCGTATCGCGTATCAAAACAGCAGTTGTTACCATGCAACTAGGCGGTTCGGTTGCCACAGCCATGGTTAACTTGTTGTCCCTCGGTACGCATAGCTTGAACTATCTGGCTACCTACAATCCGGCTCGTTCATACGGGCTTGGCTATGGGTATGAGAAAGCGTTCAAAGCCTTGTCCATCGCAGGTAAAGATGTTGGTAATTATAAACTGGCTGATTCTGACTATCTGACCAAGCTAGTTGAGAAACCTTGGGCGGCAGATGAACGCCGTAACGGTATGACTGAGGATGAGGCCAAGTATCTTCTAAGTGAAACACTTACCGGTTCTCTACAGCCATCGGAAGCCAATACTCTTCTCGGAACAAAACGTGGCGGCATCCGCAGCGGTAACGTACAGGCTGGAATACGTGGCTACATGTTTATGTTTTCGTACACAGAAGCCTACAATCGTAGAGTCACTGCGCTTGCTACCTATCGGCTTGAGAAGGAACGCGCACTGGCTGAAGGTCTTACTGAGTCGGAAGCACGCGCAAGATCACGGGTTGTTACAAGCCGCACCATCGACATGACACAGGGCCAGTACGCCATGTACAACCGCCCAAGAATTGCTTACGGCGGGATCGGTAGCCTGTTGTTTATGTACAAGCAGTTTGTTGTGCTGACTTTGGGCATGATGAGAAATCTGTCACCGAGTGGTCAAGCGGCAATGATCGGGACAATTCTTCTGTTAAGCGGACTGAAGGGTGTTCCGTTCGCCGATGACTTGCTCGACCTTGCTGACTTCCTGATGCAGTCACTCGGCATCAAAAAGAAGTCTGCTGAAGGTGAAGTCATGTTGTTCCTGAACTCCATTGTGCCGGGACTCACACCGTATATCATGCGTGGACTTGTTGACGAGATGACTGGTGCTACAGTATCGTCCCGCTCAGGGTTTGGTGACATCATCCCACTGACGGGAGTGTTCAACTATGGCTCTGACCCTGCTAGAGAACTCACAAACTTTGCCGGACCTATCGTTGGCGGTATAGGAAGTATAGCAACCAACGCAAAAGATATTGTATCTTATGCCGCTGAAGTCGTTGGTCTAAAGCCTGATACCACAACGATAAAAGATATCATGCGGAAGTCTCCGTTTGCTGGGGTTCGTGCGCTTAGTGACACGCTTGTGTACTATCAAGATGGCAAGGTCACTACGTCTGACGGTAAGGTCGCGCTCCAAACTGCCGGACCTGCGGTTCTAGTTGCCCGTCTACTTGGCTTCATGCCAGCAGATACAACAAAGAGTAACGATGTCATCCGCATATCCAAGGGCGGCGGCGCGTATGTAGCCGCAGTTAAGAAAGAGTTTGTGGATGCCTACCGTAGGGCTGCTGTCTCTAACAGCAGGGCTGATATGACCCGAATCAAACAGCAGGTTAAGCAGCATAATATCGATGCAAAAGGCACAGGCTTCGAGATAAAAGACTTTGATCTGGCTGTTAAGAAAGCAGCTAAAGAGGCGATGAGTTCATCGTCTGTCAGATATCTACGCACTGCTCCAAAGGGTTTGAAGCAAGACGTTATCGATTACCTGAATATATACGGGCTTGATGTGAAGGATGGTGCAGTGCAGTGATCACTGCACCACCGACAACTTGCCTAATGTAAGATCGTCCATTGTGCCATCGGCTGCATCTAGGATGCCGCTCAACCGTGGATGATTGAGGTTGACACCGATTACGTATGACTGCCCTAACTTTGTTGGTGTATCTTTGCCAAGGTTCATCTTCTCTGACTTGGGCGTAGCCACTACGTTCTCCAGAACAAGTTCAGACAAGAACGACTTCCAGTCAACACCCTTGGCTGACATCCATTTCCTGAAGTGGATGCGGTCAATCATCATGGTTCCACGATCAAACGTACTTGTTGCGGCTGACCTGTACACATCAAAGCGGACACGGATATCTGCTCTTGGTACACGGGCATAGTCCAGCGCAGGTTTCTGACCAACAGTGTGCATGATAGTCACAGCGGCATCGGCAGTATCATTCATGTACTCAGCCAGCGTATCGAACGCATCCATCTTGTTATCGACAGCGGCCTTACGGATAGCACCAATTTGTTGTAGCACGTACTCGGTTGCCCTGTTCGGGTCATAGGCTATCAGTCCGCACTCAGCAGCAATCTTGTTCCCGACACTGGCTAGGATGATACACTGCTCCCAATACCGTTCCTCACCTGAGAACCTTGCTCCATACTCCTTGTGGAATGATGACGTGGCTTCAGCAATCATAGCCTTGATACCGACCTCACCAATCTCAAGATACTTCCTGATCAGTACAGGGCCGACAGTCCCATAGTTCGACATGAGAAACTGATATATCTTCCGGCCTACCGTGCTGTCCTTGGTGAACAGCTTATGTGGGTACACAGTTATTTCTAGGAGTCGGGCCATCTGGGCGTCGGTATCCAGTCCAGATGCTATCAGTTTAGATTGCATAGACTTATTTGTGGATACAACAACTGGCAAGCACCATGACTTCGTTGAGCGTTCTTCGGCATTGCGATTGAGTCTGGCCTTCTCTTGCCCCTGAGATACCAGATAGAGGAAGTCACCGACCTCTTTGTCAGCCATCATGGTTACTTCGTCGATGGTGAACGGCATGTTGGAATACAGACCCATCCTAGAGAACAGGGTATTCTGTGTGAACTTAGCTGCAAAATGTAGACGATCTGGGTTACCGTAGACGGACTGCATCCAGTACTGGGCAAGAGTTTTACCACCCCCCGTGGAACCATATAGTGATACGACCATACCCTTCAGACCAGTGAACGCATATAGTGGCGCTGAGAACGCAATACCAAGCACAAACATATGGACAGGCATATCTGCTTTATCCAGTATGGCAGTGAAGTCCCTCCACTCTTCGACAGTTCCCTTGCTACCGTACAGATCATCGGCAACTTTGTTAGAGGTTTGCGATAGGGTTATGTCTTCAGCGGACACTGTGCCGTCTGGATTTCGGCGGTACATCACATCACCTAAAATAAACTCTGAGAAGTTTTCTTTCCAACCCATTGTATTATATAGGTTTGTCATCGTGCGGATATTCCGCAGTTCGTCCATGTATGATCTAAGCATATTTTGGAAGTACCTTGTTTGAGTTTTAGTGCTCAGGACAATCCCTTGATCAGCAGTATGCGAGGCGAACTCACGGTTGTTCTCTTCGTTGAGGTGCGCCTGTCTCAGGACAAGTTCTTGCCACCCGATATGCGGACGGTTCCAGTGGTAGCGCACTACTTCATAGCCGAGTGACTCATCTCTACCGTAGCTGACTGGGTATATGTCGAACTTGCATATGTCGATATCCGACTCGTCGAGAGTCATCTTGATGCCAGTGGCGGTACGCTTGAATGGTTTAGGAATTGGTATGATAGATGCAGCTTTGTCCGGTGCAGTCTGGGCAACAGAAACTTCTTGGTACTGCAATCCAAGTCGGGCAGGGCTACCTATCTTGTCCTTGAACTTACATCCCTTGCAGCCCTCTGGTCTAAGTTCGTTAAACTTGTTGCAGGTTGTTGGGCCTGTTGCTGCATTGCGCCAATGGTTAACTTTTCTGATTGTTGAATTGTAATCGAACTTAGGGTGACTCTGACTCCACTCCACAGCGGTAGCTTCTGGGTCTACACAGAACGCCGCAACCCCCATGAGGCTATACCATAATGGCTCAGGTACTTCGCTCTGGTTCTTTGTGGCCCAATCAATCTGCTTACACTTGGACGCAACTACGGCTGGCATAGCAGGGGGGTAATCCTGCTTAACAGCGAGGCTACTTAAAAGATTAGACTGAACAGGTTTTGTTAATGTTAGACCAGTAAGAGCACTATCTATGGCTCCACCATTTATAATCCGTGACTTCATCGCGGATATTTTTAAGCACTCAAAAATATCTTCAGGGTCGATAGCCGGAGCATCAATCTTCAACTCAACTAGGTTACCACCTTTTGGATTATGGGTTCCAATGGGGCGTAAAATTCGTGCGCTGTCCGCTGTGACAGCAGGGTCTATGTGAAGGCCGCTCTTGATAGCCGTGTCCTTGAGAGCACGAGCAATAGGCAGCCACTCATTTGGAGATAAACTTCTGGTTAGTACCCAATAGACATGGATTCCATTGCCTGAGAAAACTACCATAGGTTTGGGTAGGCTTGTCTCACCTATAAATTTGAGCAGGGCTTTCAGCCCATCGTGCCAGTGAGGATACGGTTTATCTACACCGCAATCGATATCAATATAGAATGACTTGATAGCATGAACATTGTCCTGCTTCCTAGCGCCCTTGGATTTGAATGATGCCACCGCGTAATACACGTTCTCATTGCGGCGTTCTGATCGGTCTATTGCTTGTGCGAGTTCTTCTACGGTCGAGAAGAACCCATGCTTTACGACATCACTTATGACGGCGGTTGCATAAAATCCATCTGACGGCAAAACTCGCTGGAGAAATTCCAACGTATCCATGTCTGCCCCTTAGTGGTTTGGGAAGGGGGCTTACCCCTTCCCTGTATTTCAATACTGCTTTAGCAATTCATCAAGATACTTCTTACGGTTAGCCTGTTCCATCCCAATAACTTCTGGTGTGGGCCAGTTGTGTTCCGTCATAATCGCTAGGAGTATACGTATCTTACGCCTGACTATATCGTCGTTTGTTTTACGGAGTGGCTGTCCCCTTATCCATGAATAATAAGTCATGCGAGAACATCCGAATATCTTCGACATATCAGATGCAGTCAACAGCATATGTTTGCGTAGCTGATCGACTTTCAAGAAGTCTATTGGCGTCTTATTAGGCGTCATCTGCATCCACGTCCTCTCCAACTAGTGCGAGGATTTCACTAGCCAATGTTGAAGCAGCGGTTGCCTGAGCAGGTTTATCCACAGCTTTAGGCGCTGCCTTGACTTCAGTGGCAGCACCGAAACCTCTCTTAGGAGTAGCAGCTTCTTCTACCACAGGGGCAGGAGTGGGAGCAGGAGCCTCTACAACTGGAGCAGGTTTCGATGCAATTAATACAGGCTTAGGGGCAGACTGTGGGATTGCTTTAACCACATCTGTCTTTTCACCTGTAATCTCAATGACTTCCCGTGAGCCAAACAGTTTGTCTACAGCTTCTTGTGTATCACCGTCGTTGAACCCACCGAAACTGAAGATAAGTTTCGGGAACGAGGCATCAGTATCAAAAGAAATCTTCGTCTGAATAAGTTCAGGTGCGATGCCACGCATACCAAGTTCTTTCTGGTATGCGTTCAGTCCCTTCAGTGCAGCAGGAGTAACCTGCAACAAATATACAGGACCAGTCGGGTCATCTGCGGCTACAACAGCAAGACGCTTCTGATCAGCGCAAGCCTTGATCTGCTTACCCTCTTGGCTAGTCTTGGAGCCCCAAGCATTCTGAGGGCATGATGCACACAAATCGTTCTGCGGCTTCGTGCTATCAGGATGAGGGCCGACACCATCAAGCGAGTAGCAATCAGGGGCAGTAGGTTCTGCATCCTTTGACCATGCAGCAGCATACCATGTCTTGGACAGGCGTGGGTTAGAACCAACGATCACAACCTTCAGTGCCGTGGTATCCATAACGGTTTCAGTTCCACCTTCCACAATACGGAAGCGGCTACCCTTGATGCTAATGCGTGGGTATGAGTCACCGCTAGTGATACCACCCATAATAGATTGGGCCAGTGCGGACGGTTGCCCGATACGGTTAGCGAGATGGGCAGGAATCTGGATGTTCATTGGTACGAGATCGCTCATAAGTTTCTCCTATGTGAGCAGTTAATCAGACACTTTTTTGGTAGGCTTACGGACGTTAACAGACAACTTAGTGCCATAGTTAACACCGGCAGGTACGGCTTTATTCATATCAATATATCCACGTACAGCAGTCTTGCTGACACGTTTCTCAAGCATATCGTATGCGTTATTGGTCTTTATGAAATCCAACATTGCATCCCAATCAGCAACTTGTGCGTAGTCGGTAGTGGTTATGAAGGCAGTACCGCTACTACCTTTGAATGATGTCACCCCCTGTGCATCAGCTTGCTCCCTAATCCAGTTCTCTAGCTTCTCCATCTTGGCATCTAGTTCTGATACCTTTGCCTCAAGTTCAGCGGTTATCTGGGACTTCTTGGCTCTGAACCTGAGGTATGCAGCAATCACTTCATTGACTGTCATACCTATTTCTCCGTAGCTTGTTGTATAAGATCAAGAAGCAGCCCCTGTAGTTTCTGTTTGTTTTTCAAACGCGTATACATCTTATGCTCCAAGTCGGTAGCTTCGATGTGAATCACGTTAGAGACATGCCTCTTACCGATACGTTCAATACGCCCATTCGCCTGAACATACTGCTCGTTGCTTGTCACTGGGCCATACCAAATCACAGTAGATGCGGCGGTCAGTGTTAGTCCGTGTGCCATCGTTGCAGGATGGGCGATTAAAACTTTCGGGTCTGTGCTATTCTGAAAGTCGTGGAATATCTGGTTACGTTTTGAGGCAGTAACCTGTCCATTAACTACAGCGCATGACCAATTCTTGGATAACTCACGCTCCAACATATGAAGCGTACCCGTCAGAGGGACAAAGAGAATAACCTTTTCACCTACCTCGTCAATGATTTCCTTGACCGCATTCACACGGGGTGAACAATCAATCTCAATGTTCTCACCTTCGTCACCATAGGCTACGCCACAGGCTATCTGAATAAGTTTCTGTAGCTTAACTGCCTCGTTAACAGCAGAGATAGTCCCTTCTAGTATACGTTCTTTCAGCATCTCGGTGACGTAGTGTCGAGTCATCTGAGTGTAGTGTTTCTTCTGGTCAGCAGTAAGTTCCACCTTGCGTGTCTGGAACACGGTATCAGGAAGATCAAAGCATTCATCTCTGGTGTACCGGACAGATGGTTGTAGAATATGTTTGACGATCTCAACCGACTCCGGCCTAGGCACATACTTGAACTGGCTGATCTTCATCATAACCTGTTCTCTGAACGCAGTGAATGTCTGGGTACAGAACGGGCTACCAACCAACTTAGCTAAGGCCCATGCGTCTGTCGGGTCATTAGGAGTAGGTGTTCCGGTCATCATCCATAAACGTGTTTGTGGGTTCTTCTCCATCCACTTCCTGAATACCTTGAACCTCTGGGTCGATGGGTTACGCAAGACCGCAGCCTCATCTACAATCACAAGATCAAACATACCGATGCACTCGTCGGCAATGATAGGGAACCCGTCATGGTTAATGATGTAGAAATCCACATCCTTCTTTAGGTGCTTCAACCTACGTTCCGATGAACCGTGCAGGACAACAGACTTGCGGTGAATGAAGTCTGAGAATATAGCATCAGCCCACACCCGTTCGAGTGTTGATAGTGGGGACAAGATAAGTACCTTGCGTACCTGTCTCCGCTTAATCATATAGTCAGCCGCCCATAGTGCGCTCTGTGTCTTGCCAGTACCAATCTCATTGAGAACCAGAGCCTTGTTATTCAAGGTCAGGAACGCCGCTGTCTCCCGTTGGTGATCGTATGGGGTGTATCTCCCACACCAATCATAGTAGTGCATGATAGGAGACGGTGCGTTTATCCCAAGGTTTCTGAGAACCCGAACCTCATCAAGTTTGTGCGGTGCGATAACAAGATCGGAACCTTGTACCCTCAATAACTTTGCAGATGGTATACTGGCGAGTACCCGCGCTGGATTATTCAGCTTCAGTGCCAGTGCCTTTGCGCCCTCTACTACTAACATCTACCATCCCTAAACCGACTTTTAAGTACGTCTCTAAATTAAGCAGTGTGACATCATCAAAAACAACAGCATAGTAAGCGCCACTGCTTATTATCGCCTGACCACACAACTCCTGTAGTGCGGTAGCTTTCTTCGTACCGTCCGCCTTGGTTTCGATACCTATAAACCTACCGTTAGCGCACGCTACAAAGTCAGGAACCCCTGATCTTCCATAGCCATTATTCGCAGGCATAAAATACCACACGTTGTACCTATGAAATAATGCCTTCACCTTAGCCTTGATACGACCTTCTGGTGTAGTAGCCATAATGTAATCCCATTTACCCATATGTCAAGTTCTATGTTAGTGCGTAATCGCACATATTTCTAGCAGGGCAGAACCTGCATAGACCGCTAGGCTTTGCGGGCCAGTTTTCAGACTCAAGAGACTTCTCGATTCGCACTACTCGCTTCAGTAGTTTGCTAGTGATATCAGGTAGTTGGCTCCTAGTG
>Ga0181358_1000831_pt1 | contig 14061 bp, 10 predicted proteins | sample Fa13VDMM110SD_FD_130096 | JGI IMG/M metagenome (GOLD analysis project Ga0181358, IMG submission 130096) | Freshwater viral communities from Lake Michigan, USA - Fa13.VD.MM110.S.D | ecosystem: Environmental > Aquatic > Freshwater > Lake | place: USA: Michigan | collected 2013-09-24
CATCAAGGAATTCAAATGCTCTCATTTCACTCGTTCCATCATTTTGCGGAACCAAGAAGGTGTTCCTGTTTGAGCACTTTCAAACGAAATAACATTTTCCGGCAAACTAATACCTTGCTTGCCCAGTGTTTCTCTTGCACTTGCAACTAGTTCTTCATAGTTGGGCAGTTTCTTGATGTAGTCAAGAATTGCATCCACTGATTTAATATCTTTAACTGTGGCAGTTTGCCCCAGCAACACTTTGGCAATTTGATTCCAGTCGTTGCCGTTGGGCAATAGTTCGTCTGTGGTAGCATTTAGTATTCCGTGCTTGGGGCTGTACTTGATGCCGCGGGCACGAGCAATTGAGCTTAATAGGATATGGCGATGCTCACCTCGATATTCACCTTGCCCTCCGATCATGCTGCCTTGTTGAAATTTAGGGTTGGCGGAAAACATAAAGTCTGCTTGCACAAAGCCATTGTCTGGACTGCCCTTGATAGGCACCTTCCAGTGTACATTGTCTCCGCTGAGTTTGATATTTTCTTTGCCAAATTGTGATATTAGTTTTTCAGCGAATGATTTTTTATCCACTTCGTTGGCATCAACTGACAGGTCTAGATCACCACTGCTGTTCTTTTCAAAGGTGCCATCTGGATCTTCTTTGCGGCCTGTGGTACCTAGCCATTTAACCGGCTTCTTGTCATCAAGATGCTTTTCTTTGGTAAAGTCAAGGCCTGTGATTTTTTCAATGTAGAGAATGGTTTCCTCTACGTCTCCTGTGGCAATACGCTGTGTTAGTGGTTGTTTTTCCGGGCCTTTGAATACGTTGCCGCCTTCTGACAGTTTACTGATCATTGCTTTCATCCAATTTTTTCTTGAGTTTACGTGCTTCTGCTATTCTGCGAACACCACGTGTGAATTTTGCAGGATCTTGACCCTTGATTGCATTGATAAGTCTACGCTCAAGTTCGTCTGCTGAAGCAGAATCATAATTTTTATGAATACTTTCCAAGAGATTGATAGCAGAATTAATGATGTTGGCAGCACGACTTTCTATCAACGAATCGGTGCTGCGCACATCGGCAATACTATTCAGTTCCTGCAATATCGATCTTGTTTTCAGTTTCATTCCGTGTCCTATGCTTTATTTACACTGTATGTATACTACAATAAAAATAGCTATTAATCAAGCCTGAGCTTCGCCCCAACGTAGAATGATGTTAGTAGATGTAGCTGAGCCTGCTACCTTATACACGTTGATAGCCAACACGTCTGGACCGTTGGGGAATGTACCGCGTCCACCAATGGCAGTGGAAGTTAATTCTTTCAATGCTTCTAAACTCAATTCTGCAGTTTCTCCCGGATTAGCAATAAAGGAGAATACCTGTTCTCCTGGCAGTGCATACTGAGCACCAAACTGCCATGTGATACTAGCAGATGCTGCAATAGAGGTATTGGATGCTTGACTAAACACCACTTTGTAAACAGTGGTAGCTCCGAAGGTTCTTGACTCCACTGCTGTAATACTGGTGCCAGCTGCAAACTGTGTGACACTAGTAGCAACCTTGGTACTGACTCCAGCACCGCTGGCCAACCAACTGCCGGATGTAAAGAACAGATAGTTTTTGTTCACGTATGAGGCAGCAGATAATGCCGCTGTGATTGTTACTACCACATCGTTACCGGAACCTGCTTCAGATGTAAGATTAGCATTTGCACTCATTACAATCCTGGTGTAGGCGGTTGAGCTGATTGTAACATAGCTAGGAGTAATACTGGCAATGGTTTGACTGCTGCTGATAAATGTCAACAGAGTATAAGTTAGTCCTGTTGGTGTGCCCGCACCTGTGACAATAGCAGTACCGCCTGTGGTAGTTAATGTAAATGTTGTTGATCCATTGGTAACAGAGATCCTATAGGTTGTGGGATTTGAGTAGCCAGTAATAGATCCGCCACCACCAGCTGTGCCACTAATTGTAACCCTCATACCAACAGCAAGATATGTTGATGCACAACTAAATTGACCCGCTGAGCCTGTAATTACCACAGTAGACAGTGTGGTACCTGTGCTTGAAATACTCAGCACATCACTAACAGCTATTCCAGATCCTGTAGCAGTGCTGTCAGGGATTAAAAAATCACTACGTGCAGTGCTCAATGCTGAACCATAGGCAGCTGTGATCGCACTGGTGCTGGTCACCGACACGTTGTTGCCTGAACCTGCTGTGCTGGTGGCTGTACCATTAGCACTCATAGTAATTCTAGCATAGGCTGTGCCTGCTATAGTCCAATAATTAGCAGTTATGCTAGATATAGTTTGGCCACCAGTCAGCACTGTAGCTGCACTAAGCACGTCAGCTACCACTACTGTGCTGCTTGCATATTGGCTCTGTGTGATCAAGAAATCATTTCTGCTAGTGGATATGGCTGTGTTAAACCTTGTGGCTACACTGCTGGTTATGGTTACTGTGACGTTATTTGCACCGTCGCTCAAAGCTAACGTGCTGCTGGTATTGCCATTACCATTCATTATGATTCTAGCATAGGACACACTGGCAATAGTGATATAGTTTTCAGTTACACTAGATATTGTTCGACCAGAAATATTACTGCCCGCAGACAAGGTGTCTGAATTACCTATATTAGTGGTTAACGCAGCGTATGACGATTGAGTGATTAGAAAATCACTCCTACTAGTGTCAATGGCTCGCCCGTATGTTCCGTTGATTTGGAAGGTTACGTTGTTGCCTGAACCTTCCGAACTTTCTGCAAAGGGAGTTCGACTCAATACTATGCGTGTATACACACTGCCTAGATAGCTTGGGGTTATGCTGCTGATAGTCGTAGGATTTGAAAAATAACTACCTTGCGTAACTGTATTCCCAACAGCTATAGGGGTAACTAGAGCAGCATACTGAGTATCTGTGATAAGGATATCAGTTCGACTAAACCTTACAGCTCTTCTATAATTGTTGTTGCCGGCGCCGAAGGGTTCGTTGTTGTTGAATCCTAATGCAGTAACAGTCTGTCCAAAGCTGGCAGCTGTGACTGTCTGTGTAACGGTGCCAAAACTCACAGCAGTAAGACTGTTGGTTGCCGATGCAATGCCGGGAGCAGTTAACGTCCTACTGAATGCCCCTTGTACTGTTGACGTGGTAGTTGTTAAGTCACCACTCCAGGTCACCGAACCACCACTTGCTACTTGTGCAAAACTAGGTTGTCCGCCAGCAGCTTGTGTAATCAAACTTCCCCAGGTTATGTTAGATGGGTTAATGGGATAATTAATTGGGTTTAGCACCCCTTCAATAACAATAGCGCCACCGCCTGAAACAGTGTCACTGGTAATAGAAATACTAGATAGCAATAACTGCGCACGATTTAGCAGCTCTCTTTCTCCGAGATCTCCAATCAGTGCATTGCTCACACTGGGTGCTAGTCTAATCAAGAAAGCAGTGACTTTGGAAGTCGATGCTGATAGACCAGTAGCAGCGTAGTTAAAGATATAACCACGATCTGCATCGAATTGCCCGTCTATCATAAATGCTGAGCCCCAATGGCTGATGATCGGAGTCACTGTGTTGGATACCAATATCACACCAGTGCGTATGGTGTGACTGGCAGCTGAGCCTGCGCTGAAAGTTCTAGATGATCCTGCTACAAATTGATTTAGTGTAGTAGCTCTAGTGCAACCAGTTAATGCTGTGCCACTGTTGCCAGTAAAACTGATCAATTCATTGTCTATACTCACAGTACCTGAATTTGGAAACCAATATAAGTCATCAGCACTCATTGATATAGTAGTCTGACTGCTGTTCATGGCCGCAGATAACCTACCTTTCCAACCTTCATTGATCACTTCGTACCTAACTGGTTGGTTACCTGTTCGCATGTATGCTTCGAAGTTTACATTACTGTTTCTAAATCTATGAACAAACACATAATTTCCGTCCGAGCCTCGCATCATAAAATCAATAAATCCAGCACCATACCAGGTGTGCTGCACACTGATCATCTGCATCTTGGTCACGTCTATGTTATATCCACTGGGTCCAGATCCATTCATGGTATCTAGATTCCAATCTTCTTGAGGACCCAGTGTATCAAAAACTTTGGTTATTTTTACACTGCTGACGTTGTTGACACCGCGCCAATCCGGCGTCACGGTCATTGATGTATTTGAAGACACATAGGAAACCACATGAGTCATACCACGGATGACAACCCTGTCGCCTGCTGCTAATTGTTCTGTGAATCGAGTGTTGGTACCTGTTATTGTGTTGGCATTTGCATTGATGCTGATGGTACCTGCAATTTGAAATGTGCTGCTTCTTCTGCACACAGCCATTTTCATACCATCGTACTGGAAAAACATGCCGTTTTGATCATCGAATATACCTGCTCTAACAGTGGCGCCATGCCAATTTTTTACACTCAGCAAGCAAGGACTGCCCAATACTGGAGTTGCACTACCCAAGAGCTGCGTGGCTACAAAACTCAATTGTCTTTCATTGGTTATGGTAGTAACTGTGTAAGTGCCATTATATCCAGCAGTAGTAACACCCGAGATTGTGATAACACCACCAACTTGACATCCATGATCGGTATCATCACAGATTATAGTAATGATGCTGCCTATGGCCGTGCCTGTGGCACTAACCGAACGTAGATCGTAACTGGGAGCAAACAGAGCACCGGTATTATACATAATGCCCTTGCCTGATTGGTAACGTATGTATTTTTTACTCATACGTATAGCAGTAGAGCCGTGTGCTGGACCAGCTGTGCCTAGTTGTACACCGCCGTCATAGGGTCTGTGTACGAAGAAACTATCTGGTCTACCATATACTGATCCGACCAAGGTGTTGTCTATGGTACCAGCAGCCCTAGCAGTGTATTGTAGAGTAGTTGTAGTTGGCACACTTTCTACAAAGAAAGCACCAGCTGCTAATTGAGCATTGGTGCCTACACTTGTGATCTGTGTTGTGATAGTGTTGCCTGGTAAAAACCCGTGTGCAGTGGCAAATGTGGCTTGTATGGTAGAAATAGCTGAGAATGTGAGTCCAGTATTACCGCTGGCTATTTGAGAAGTGGTCGGTTCAGTGATGGTAAAAGCACTGATGAAATCTTTCGTAGGAGCTGTAACTGCTGTACCTGAGACTGTGGCAGATTGAATCACACCGCCGGGAGTCACTGTGGCCACTGTGCATTGTGCCTGAGTGTGTAAAGCATTTACAGCAAACGTACCTCCGGCTCCGCCGCTTTGCACTACAGTGATTGTCTGTGCGCTAGAATATCCTGATCCTGGGGCATTAACTGTAACACCAGTAATTTTTCCATTATCCGTGTCAGTGATTGTTAGTGTGGAATTGGCACCTCCTGTGGAAACTGTTACAACATTATTAATTGCGTATCCAGTTCCCGGACTGGCAATTGCAACAGTATTAATTTTTCCATTAGACGTGTCAGTGATTGTTAGTGTGGCATTGGCACCTCCTGTGGAAACTGTTACAACATTACCGATTGTGTATCCTGTGCCTCCGTCATTCGGAACAACAGAAGAAATTATACCAGCACTGGCAACAATGTTCACGGTAAGACCCGTGCCCGAGCCACCTGTGGTTGCCACTCCATTGCCTGTGGTATATCCTGTACCTGCGGTAGTGAGAGTTAAAGTGTCCACACCACCGTCATTGCCATCGTTTATAATATCCACTGTAAGACCTGTGCCTGAACCACCTGTGGTTGCCACTCCATTGCCTGTGGTATATCCTGTACCTTGGGTAGTGAGAGTTAAAGTGTTCACACTACCGTCATTGCCATCAGCTATAATATCCACTGTAAGACCTGTACCTGAACCGCCGGTAGTAACAAGTGCATTGGCTGTGGTATATCCTGTGCCTGCTACTAGAGTGTTAGTAGTAGAAACACGACCAGTTGGCCCTATGGTAATTACTTCGCTGGCTGCGTAGCCGCTGCCGCCAGCGTTGATTGCAACCGCTGTGACAATTCCTGCCGAAGTGGTAGTGTTTATTGTTAGTCCAGTGCCCGAGCCGCCGCTGGTTGTCACGGCTCCAACTGCATTTGTATAGCCTGTGCCTCCTAAGGTAACTGCACCAAGGGTTGCGGCTACATTTAATGGTGAAGCTGAAACTATAAGAACCGTGGCATCATTAGCAGGAGCAGCGCCATCTAGACTGGTTCCTAGAATAGTCACTGTATCAGAGGCTACATACCCAGAGCCTGGAGTAGTTACTGTGACACCGTATGAAGGACTTCTTGATATGCTGAACTGTGCTCCAGAACCTGATCCAGAAGTGGCGCTTTGTGTTAGTGCTGTATAAGTTTCAGTAGTACCTACAATTGCTGAAGTTAATGCTCCGCTGAGAGTCACAGTAGATCCTGTGACATCTGTTACGGTCACTGCCTGACCGTCACCACGATTAAACACCAGTCCAGGACCAATGCCTGTGGTACTGGTAACATCTATGGTAGTAGCACCAATAGCAGCATCGGCGCTGAGAGTGGTTGAGGCTGCTGCACCGCCAGATCCAGTAACTGCCGTGATCTGTGTGCCAGTGGTCACCCCAGTGCCGCTAACGGGTGCTCCTATCTGTGGGCCGCCCGAGGCAAATCCTATCCTAGTGCTACCACTTGGGGTGATTAAACTGGTTGTTATAGTACCCGAACTGCCGCCTGACACCACAGTAAAACTAGGTGATCCCACAGCAGCTCCAGTGTAAAATCCACCTTTTCTCAGCTGTGTGTATGTGCTGGCCAATACTTCACCGTTGGTGGTTCCTACTTTGGCTTTGGCATAGTAAGATATCTGCGTTGTTGATCCCACTACAGCAACTAAAAAACTTCCTTCAGATCGACTAAATCCCTGCACACTGGTACTTAGAGCCTTGATGGTTATCGGATCATTAACAGCCAATCCGTGGGTGGATGTGGTAGTCACTGTGATAAGACTAGCACCTACGCCGCTGGTGCCTGAGCTGGCATCTGTGGTAACAGTAGCCACAGGAATGTCACTGCCTGGTATTTCATAGATGCTAGGATAATTACGCATTAATCCAATGGCCTGCCACTTGGTAGGTTGAAGTCCATACTCAAAGTCAGCATCTAGCATGCTCTGTGGAATACCTACTTTTTGTCTTTCCATGGCATCAGTGGCTATGGAGTTCAAACGCACAGCCTGTTCCTTGGCTTCAACAAAAATCTGTATGTTGTCAGTGATCATCATGGCACTGGTGTCTATGTCAAATGTTATGGTAGTGATTTTATCTACACCGTACAATGCACCGGCAAAACTGGAATCATAATCTTCTGAATAGGTAATTTCCGCAGCCAAACTATCATCAGCAAAATTATACATGATGGTGTTACGTGAACTGTTGGTAATTAACAGTAGATCTTTGAGTTTGTAAAAGCCGGGTACTTTAACGTAGCCACGATTGCTGATCTTGGTTGGCAATCTTGATACGCCAAATTCGATCACATCCAGCACAATGTTACTGAGTTCTTTTAACCTAGTCTGTGCTGGTTCCTCTGCTGTGTAGGACAGGTCAATAACTTGGCTGACCAGTATCTGTCTAGCTGTAAATGCTACATTTGCCCAAATAAAGTTGTCTATGAGATCCCTAATAAAGGTGTGTGCATATATTTCAGGTTGGCGATCTCCATCAACCTGTGCAACACCGTTTTCCCAATATTTTTCTGCGTTGAAGTAGGTCTGTCGGTTACCACCTTTCTTCAAGTCGCTGAGGTAGCCTTCTAGAATGTAACTGACATCTCGTCTGCACTTTTCTGCATTATAGGTATAGTTCACATAAGGTGAAATATTATTATCAACGTTGTATTGGATGTACGCAATAGTTTCTTCTTGTACAAATCGTTTGTTCACTTCAAGCAAGTAAACAGCGTTGGGTAGTAGTCCACCGCCCTGGCTATCCGGAGCCACAGGGGCTGGCAGCGTACTAAGCCCTGTATCAATTACATCAATAACGATGTTGGCTAATGTAAGGAATGCAGCAAATGCACCTGCTTCTGCGGTAGCACCTAGAAGAACTTGAGGTTCTCCTACAAGATTTAAAACAGACGAATCGATTTCATTGGTCAGGATTAAATCGTTGATCTGTGTTCTGATGGTGGTCTGTACATCAACTTCAACATCACCCGACACTACCTGCAACACACCATTGATGTAGTATCTTGATGCATTGGCATAGGTTAAAGAATTTCCGCCGTAGGTAAGATCATAGATGTAACCGTCTAGTACGTACTCTATGTTTTTTTTCTGGTTTAATTCTGCTGTAGCATCGTAAACATAACCATACCAAATGCTCCCACTATTTCCGGTGTTAGCAGCTATTTGATTTTTGATATATTGATTAGCTTCTTGTATTACAAAATCTTTGTTTGCAGTGATCAACGCTACAGCATTTGGATACTGTCCGTAGGCCGGAGGTACTACTCCAGGAAAAAATTTATAATTGCTTATCTGTTTCTTTGCCATTTATTCTTGTCCTTGTTTTAACTCAGCGCCACTGAAAAGGCAATCGCTCTAGAATCTGTATAACGCTTGTTAGTAGCATGTGTTGGTAATTGCGGAGTTTGATTGATTACCACGTTAGCGTTAGCTGTGATGTCATTAGTTACTGCCAAACTGTTTAGTGTACCAACACTGGTTAGATTAGACGACGTTACTGATGAATTTATAGCAGCGCCAGACAAAGTTCCAGCTGCTGCTGTTACGGTGATATTTGTGCTGCCATTAAAACTCACACCATTTATTGATCTTGCTGTTTGTAATGTTGTAGCGGTAGAAGAATTACCAGTGACATTACCAGTGACAGCGCCAGTATGTGTTCCAACAGTATTACCAGTGACATTGCCAGTGACATTACCAGTGACATTACCCGTGATTGTTCCTGATGCTGTGACATTTGTAAAACTAGGTGATGATACTGGTCTTACTTCCCAAGTGGTTCCACTCCATATCCAGGTATCAGTGCCTACAGTCAATATTTCATTTAAAGCGGGAGTGTTTGGAAAATTTATAGCCATAATGTTATCCTATAATAGATATTTAGTTTATATTGCGCTGATAGCTTTGACAGTGATAATGCCCGCCATACCGCCGTGTGCGCTACATAGATAGCCGTAGTCTCCACTGATACCAGCTGGGATTTTCCAGTATAGTGTGCCTGATGTTTTTCCTTGAGCAGAGGCTCCGGTAGTCACTGTACCACCAGTTGTCACATGCACCAGTCCAGTTGAGTAGTTGGCACCTGAAAATCTAATCAAGAATGGATGACTGCCCAGTCCTACACTGAGATCAAATGCAATGGTTGTGCCACTGATGGCATAGATTGTAGGATTATCTGTGGTGCTGTACTGATCAAATCTATATGCACTAGAACCATTGGCAGTTACTGCCAACTGCGTGATTGCAGGCAAATAAAATCTATCTGCTGTGAGACCGGCATTGTCAGTCAGTGCAGCAAATGTTGTTGCACCCGCTGACATACTATTGGTAATTGTTATTGTATCTGTGCCAGAGTTGGTGGTTAATTCTATTCCAGTGCCTGCTACTAGGTACAAAGTATCTGTACTAGAATCTGCCACTATGTCGGATTGACCTGCTACCGCTATGGTGGCAAAACTATCGGATGCAGAGCCTCCGCCTGAATATTGTGGTATATTTAAAGTGTTGGCAATAAAAGTTGCTGCGCCACTTGATCCAGTAGTAGTTAATGTAATGGGTGCTTGATAATCAGTCCCAGCAACTGCTGCCGAACGAGTTGTACCACTTGATTTTACAATACCAGTGACTGATTGTGCTGATTGATAATCAGTACCAGCCACAGCAGCTGATACAGCAGTGCCGTTGCCTTTTAATAGGCCATTAATGCTGGTTGTAATTGTAATTGCTGGAGTTGAACTAGCAGTGGCTACGGTGCCTGCAAAACCATTTGCAGAGGCAACACTTACTGTGGTAACTGTGCCAGCGCCAGCACCTCCGGCGGTGGCATCGGCATCGTTGATCCAACTTGAACCGTTGTATTTCAATACCTGACCAGTAGTTGGTGTAACAATAGTTACATCGGTTAACCCGTCTAAGGTAGATGCAGTAGAAATTGTAACAGTGCCGCCAAGACTGACACTATTACCATTAATAGTGATACTGCTGTTGGTCAATGAACTGTTACCAATATTAGATATGGTGTTTGATGCACCACTTATGGTCTTGTTGGTTAACGTCTGGGCACCCGTCAAAGTACTGACCACTGAAGTATCAATTGCCAGCGTAAGAGCTGATCCTGCTGAGCCAGCTGCACCGCCTGTGAGACCACTGCCAGTTTGTACACTGGCCACATAGTTGCCTGAAGTGCCTGTTCCTAGAGCTACGGTACCAACTGTAGCTGAGAGAGAGTTGCTTGCATCATTGTAAACAAAAGTGATACCAGTTTGTGTACCGTTTGAAAACAACGAAGCGGCACCGTCTTGAGCTTCATCTAAAGTGATGCCACCACCGCCGCCGCCCACCACAGCATTTATGGTATACACCCCATCAGTGTTTGATATAGTTATGTTGGTGCCAGCCAGAAGTCCAGTGACTGCAACATCTGACAATAGAGCTAATGGCAACCAATTAGAAGCATGAGCCACATACAATCTTCCTGTGGCATGTACATGTGCTACCATGCCGTGCCAAGTGACTGCAGGCGCTTCGGTGTTGAGATCTGTTAGGGTGTCCCAATGAAATCTCACATAGTTTTTTTGAGCACTTACATTAATGTTACCGGTGATACTCAGTGTGCTACCAGACCATTCAACATTGGATAAGTCATCCACTGTTGTTCCAGCACTGGGATAGTAAGCAAGTTTGCCTGTTAGCCCGGAATTTACTGTGCCGCTGCCACCACCACTGCCGCCATAACTTGGAGTAGTTGGTTGCACCCATTGTGTGCTGTTTCCGTCATTATAGTAGATGTAGAGTCTACCGTTTGAAGTATTAAACCATATAGATCCTGTTTGGACTGTGGTTCCTGTGGGAGGATTATCCCCTAATACTACTCCAATTCCAACCTCAGCATTGGAAAGATCAGCTCGTAATAAAGGAATACCACCTGTTGTAACTCCGTCGTATAGTCTCAGTGTATTGGACGCTTGATCAAAGAAAATTTCGCCTCGTGACCCCAGCTTCCTATCTAAGAATTCGGAATCTCTTGGTATAATACGTATGCTGTTTAGTGCTGATAATGCGGTCATTTTGCGGCTCCCTACATATTTATCAATATGGATGTAATAGAAAAATTGATGATATTATATTCTATCAAAACTCAAGATTGTCTAAATGTTATTATTCATCTAAAAAATGTGCGGTTGCAGCATACAATGACTAAATACTCAGTAGAAACACTGAGTCTACATAAACACACAGGAAAACGAAATGAAATTCTTATCAGATCGAATGTTAGCTGTTATGGAACGTTTAACCGAAATGTTTCCAGGATCCAGCTATCAATCAAGTCTAGATGCTTATCTAGCAGACAAAGGCATTACCGATGCCGCACAATTGGAAAACTACATCCAACAATACAACTATTCTCAAAAGGAAAAAAATCTATGAAAACAATCACTAACGCAATCTGGTCATTTTTAGAAGTATTTGCACAAGCCCGTGCTGCCGCCAGCCTAGCACGTATGGGCGACATTGAAGGCGCTAAGGCAGCATACAAGTGATCACTACATTACTAATGTTACTCGAATGGAGTAGGAACGGATGGGAAGTACATCCTATCAACCTCGACTCTGAGTTCCGCGGCTGGATCTAACCGCTAAATATTGGCATGAAATTAGTGTATATTCACGGTGCCAATGCTACCAGCGAGAGCTTCAACTATATCAAGAGTAAACTAGGTGAAGGCCTAGATCTCAACTATGATAGTCGCAATGGGTTTGAAAATAATCTAAAAGATATGAAGTCTACGCTAGACGGGCAAACTGATCTAGTGTTTGTTGCTCACAGTCTGGGTGGTATCTACAGTCTACATTTGGCCAACTCAATGCCCACTGCTGTTAAAGGTGCTGTGACATTGAGTACGCCATATGGTGGTGCTGAAGTAGCGGACTATGCTCAATACTTCTTACCATTCAGCAGGCTCATGCGTGACATTGGGCCCAGTTCGTGGGTTATGAAGCAGGCCAAGCGTATTAAAATACAGCATCCGTGGACTAATATTGTCACAGTTAAGGGTCAAAGTCCTTTTATGCACGAGCCTAATGACGGTGTGGTGACCATTGCCAGTCAACGGCATCACGAAGATATGGAACTAGTGGAAGTGGACTACAACCACTATGAGGTTGTGCTCAGTGACGCTGTTGTTAAACTTATTAAAGAAAGAGTAAACAAGTTTAAGAAATAGTTCATTCAGCTTTACAAACAGTTTGTATCACTGTATAATAAATACATAGACAGCAACAGTTGCTGTTTACACATAGACATTAAACACACAGGAGATTATTATGTCACAATTCGAAACACCAAAGCTACCAGAAGTTAAGTTCAACAAGAACGGATATGAAATCCGCACAGACATCTTGGGTATGGCTAAAAGCCTAGTGCAAGACGACTTCCACGCTAAATTCCAAGGCTGGGAAATGAGTGCTGCTAAAGATGAAAAGACTGGCCAAATTATCAGTACAGTCACAATGCCACAGTTTCCGGGACTTGACAAAGTTCTAGAAACAGCTGAAAAGATGTACGCATTTGTCAATGCTGGCGCTAAAAAATAAACTATTGGCCGCATAGCGGTATTAAAATAAAAATAGTAAAAGAAAGGCACCTTCGGGTGCCTTTTCTTATGTGCGTAATTTGGCCAGTCTTAGGAATTTAAACAGGTTAAACCACATCCAACCTATGTCAAACTCAAACCAACGACGGCTAAGTCTGGGATTAGCAGGTTCGAGATGGTGATTGTTATGTAGTTCTTCGCCGCCAATTAGTATACCCCAGGGTACAATATTTGTACTCTGATCTCTAGTGTCACCATTCTTGTAGCCAAACCAGTGACCAACACCGTTGATTACTCCAGCTGCCCAGAAAGGTATCCATGCAAGTTGTATACCCCATACTAATAACCCCCACGGCCCAAAGAACAATAGATCTATGATCAGCATTAAAAGAATGCCGTAGAAGTTATATGGGGTATACAAATTACGTTCAATCCAGTCGTTGGGGGTGCCTTTACCATAGCTGATCATGGTTTGAGTATTCTTGCCTTCTCGAACATAGTACATTACACCGCGACTCAATATGTTCCAAAAGCCATGTACGTGCGGTGAGTGCGGATCGCCTTCCACATCACTGAATCTATGATGCTTGCGATGTATGGCTACCCATTGCCGTGTAATCATACCAGTGGTAAGCCACAACCAGAAGCGCATAAAATGGCCTAAGATTGGGTGGAATTCAATTCCCTTGTGTGCCTGACTACGGTGTAAAAACAGAGTAACACATACTATTGTGATGTGTGTTAATATTAAAGTTGCGATTATTGTTATCATCTTTTACTTAGCCTGTTGACACTCTGCTAAACTGGTGCTATAATGCAGTATGAAAAACAAACTTATACTTACAGACGCAGATGGCGTGATTTTAGATTGGGAATGGGCATTCTCAGTTTGGATGCAGGAACGAGGTTACACACTCACAGCAGATAACAAGAAAAGCTATTATCTGCATGATCACTACAATGAGCTAGAAGAACGGGATTCAAAGAAAGTTGTTAAAACTTTTAATGAATCTGCAGCCATTGGATTCCTTCCTGCACTGCGTGATTCAGCTCACTATGTTAAAAGACTGCACGAAGAGCACGGCTACGAATTCCGGGTGATCACAAGCCTAAGCCTAGACAAGAACGCAGGACGACTACGTGAAATGAATCTACGTAAACTATTTGGCAATGCCATTGAGTCAGTTATTTGTTTGGATACAGGTGCAGATAAAGATGAGGCTTTATTGCCTTATAAAGATAGCAACTTGTGGTGGATTGAAGACAAGCAAGCCAATGC
>Ga0181358_1000833_pt1 | contig 14059 bp, 9 predicted proteins | sample Fa13VDMM110SD_FD_130096 | JGI IMG/M metagenome (GOLD analysis project Ga0181358, IMG submission 130096) | Freshwater viral communities from Lake Michigan, USA - Fa13.VD.MM110.S.D | ecosystem: Environmental > Aquatic > Freshwater > Lake | place: USA: Michigan | collected 2013-09-24
ATTGCCCCGCAAGAGAATGCCCCGCTAAAACGATTTTAGCGTCTTTATATTTTTCCCGTGCTTTTGTTAGGGCGTTTTTCTCGTCTTTATATCGTCCAGTATCTTTAAAAGAACCCAACCCGGTTAGTAAATCAGTTGCTAAATCTTTCGATGAATATGGATTTGTTCCATTCGAGATATGTATAACCTTATTTTCGAATGGAGAGTATGCCGTGATAAACTCTCTCGAATCACTTAAAGACGGATCGACTATATACCCGAACTTCTTAAGGTATTTAGCAGCACGTTTAGGGTTACGCGCATAACCCGCTTTTAACGCATTGTATAACCGGATTTTACGGGGGCGTTTTGTTAAACCATATTTGCGTATAGTTTCTTGCGAAATATCTGGGTTCATAGTATAGTATGTTAGGAGAAATTATAAGCGTATTGTTTGTTGAGATATACCTTTCTGGGAGTCTTGTCTATGATTTTTTTCACTATCTTGCGGATAAATCATGTCGAGTTGTTCTTCCCCTATTACATCTCGTTCAATCAATAACCCGCAACAAGATACACGTGTGCATTTAGAACGATATGCCCAACGAACACACACGAGAAATGACGCCGAAGCAGTCGTAACTAAACTAATCAGGAATGTTTCACTCAACGGCATATTTTATACGTAGTATATATAATATGGAGACAATAGAACTATTACCACCAAAATTACCCAATGTTCGTATGGATTGTGACCAAATAATCGATGATAAACTCACGAAATTCCCGGCAGTAGAATGTTGTTTTGCGATGACATCATATACCGTCATAGCAGGATTACCCGGACAAGGAAAAACGTCACTCGCTATAAACCTCATGCGTGGGCCTTTTAAAAAATGTTTCAATCACATCTATGTAATCATACCGGAGGTGTCATTACAGAGTATCAATGAGAAGGACAACATATTTATAAAACACATCGACGAAGACCACATGTATCACGAATACAATGTAGATACTCTCAAAGAAATATATGACAAGTGTCTTCAACATTCGAAAGATGGAGAGTATAGTATTTTATTGGTAGATGATTTTGGGGCAGAGTTTCGAACCGATAAGAACGCCGAGGTAGTAATGAATCGTTTCATTATTAAGATGAGACATTTAAAAACCAGTGTTATGTTATTAGCGCAGAACATATATCAATTACCGAAGAAATGGCGAGAGTTGGCGACGAACCTGATTACTTATAATTTGGGTAAATCACAGATGAATAAGATATTTGAAGAGTTTTATGATTACAAACCACTACAGATATATGATATTATGGAACTATACAAGAACCCACATGATTGGTTAATGCTGAATATCAAGAACAAGCGGTTGTTTTTCAAGTTCGAACTCGAAATAAAATTCAAGAAACAGGTGGACAAGGGGGCAACGCCCCCTTCGAAACCCCCTGCTTAAGGAAGGGGGTAGGGCAAACATTGGTTTCCCCAAATATAATATAGACACAATATATAATGCCCCGCAAAGTCAAGCAATCACAGAAGCAGAAGCAGAAACAAACGGTTATTGTTAATATAGGAGATATAAAGAAGAGAGCACCACGCAAGAAGAGAGCACCAAAACGCAATGTCGAAATATATAGAGAGTTTCCAACTGCTTCGTATATACCGCAACCATTAACCATATATGGAGACATGCGAGGACAACCAACACCTGCCCCTCGAAGTATCGCCCGCCCGACTGAACCTTCGACCACAATGCCTATATTAGAAGACACGGGAATCGTAGGCACGGAAGGCAGAGGGGTAGAAATTTTAGATGTTCCAACTAAAAAAGAAGCACTCGCCGAATTAATCACCCCCGTATCATTACCAAGAAAAGACAGCGGAAGAGCAATCGCACGTTCAAGCATACAACCCGAAAAAGAACGTATGAATATGCCTGAGAATAAGGTAAGTCCTTTAAGTAGAATATCTCAAAGTGATAGTGAACTATCGTTTGGATTACCACCATTCCCATTTAAAGGAGAAGAACCGATTAGTGATATATCAACCAGCACCGGGCCGAGTTTAAGATATACAAGCAGTAGTGATGATTCGATTCGTTTCCCAGAACCAACCACACGCAGGTTTAGTGACATTGAGAATATAGAACCGTCACCATACGCAAGTGAGAAGTCGGTAGGATCACGTGGATTTTCCGGAAGTGATAGTGAAGCACCCACTCGTTTAAGTCGAAACGTATTTATGGAACAACAAGCAGATTTTATGAAGAAATCGAAAGAATCGTATGCCTTAAAACAAAATCAGGGTCTAAAGAAAATTCGAGAGGCATATGTAAGAAAACCTAAAGCACCAAAACCACCGAAATCAATAGCACCAACGGAAAGTGAGACACTCACAATTACCCCGTATATGCCAAATAAACCAATTTCGAAAATGAATAAAAACGAACTCGTAGCAACATATAAGCGCCTACAGGGTGGTGCCCCACCATCAAACATAAATAAAAAAGATTTATACCGTGAAGTAATGGGGTTGGTCTCACGTTAAAATCGCCGTATATAATATACAATGTCGTTACTAGGCACAAACTATAATTCGCCTTTTCCTAATGTCTTAAATCAGGATAAAACGAATTTCGAAACTCTATATGTAAATGATTTATATATACACGATGCAGTTCATCCATACGCACAAGACAACGCAGGTGTATATTTGTATCGTGATATTACTGCCGACGAAATATACACGTTACAGGGTATTGATAGTAATATACAAAATCAAATCGATGCCATCACAGCAGGAACGCAAAGCGGTTACTGGGGTTCATTTTCGTCAAGCAACAATCAAACAATCACATCGGCAAATCAAATAAAAGCGGTTACATTGACTGATTACGACGCATCTGGTAATGGTGTTTTACTTACAAACAACTCTCGATTACAAGTGTTATTCTCGGGAGTGTATAATATCCAGTTTTCGTTACAATTGATTTCAACCTTAGGAACGGCAGCAGAAGCAACAATATGGATTCGTAAAAATGGTGTCGATGTGCCAAACACAGCGGGAGATGTATTTATGCAGTCGAACGGAAATAAGATATTACCGGCATGGAATTACGTTTTAACGTTAAACGCAAACGACTACATTGAGTTATATTGGTCGGCAGATAATACGGCGGTTTCTCTTTTAGCAACCGGAGCATCGACAGTTCCGGTTCACCCAGCAATCCCGAGCGCAATTATTACAGTGACACAAGTCACGAATAAACAAACTAATCTGTTAAGCGGTGTTCCGGCAAATTACGGACATTTTGTAGATTACACAAGTCCAATCGAAGAAATAGACATTAATCGAACGGAGTATTTACCGTTAAGCACCACACTCTCGAGTTATGGAATGACTTGCACTGGGAATATTGTGACGATTCAAAACGCAGGGACATATCATTTACATCTCACCGTATCGTTTGGTTTAACATCAAATGTGACTACACATATACAAACCCAATTTTGGATAAACAATGCGCCGGTTGCGTCGAGTGGAGGCGCAGGGCAACTCTCGTTGTCTGCATTAAAAACACAGGTAGTAACGGAGACTATATACAACGCACAAGCGGGAGATATTATAAGACCCGCATGGAGGGTATCGAATGCTGCTGGAAATATATCCGTTCCTTTAACCGGTATGAATCCATTAACACCTTCGGTTCGGTTGGTAATAACGCAGGTGATGAATTCCGGCCCCACTGGAGCAATCGGGCCTACTGGAATAACCGGATCACAAGGTATAGCAGGGCCGGTTGGAGGAACCGGGCCAACCGGATCAACCGGATCAACCGGATCAACCGGATCAACCGGGCCGCAAGGCCCACAAGGAGGTCAAGGCGCAACTGGACATACTGGGCCAACGGGACATACCGGGCCAACGCCCGATTTGTCTGGTTATGTCACAAAAACAGAATATGACCTAAACAATTTGGTTGTGGGGGCATCAATAACCGCACTTGTTCTTAAAACCCAGAATCTTAATTCCGTTGCGTTAGTCTCGACATTTGCGGGAGAAGTATTAGCAAGCAATATTACATCGACGTTTGGCGTTCAATCCGCTACAGTCACAACCACAGATGTAAATGCTGTAACCGTTAATGCTACAAATATCGACGCAACCACAGGTGAAATTGTAACCGTTAACTCAACCACTACCAATGCAACCGATGTAAACACTACTACTCTCAATGCCACAACGGTAGATACAGACAATATAGCATTAGCGGTGAGTATGAGTGGAGTCGGGAAAATCAACCTCTCATCGACGACGGGAGCACATACGATATTTGCGCCAAGCACGACAATATCGAGTGTGAGTGGTTCGGGAGGGGCGGTGTATTTAGGTGGTTATTTGGATACAGTGTATATAAATGGTTTCCCACTCTCATTCTGGATTGGCGGGCAATGGTAAAATATATATACATAGTGTATAACAATGTCTTTTGTATTACCTTGGACAGTCAATAAATTTGTATCAACTAATATTAACAACGCCAACAGTGTTACGGGGACATATACAAATGTATCATTGAAAGTCAATGGAAAAACGGAACTAAGCGATGCTACAACCATCTCGAGTTTAGGAGTGGGTAAAGATACATCAGCAACATACGCCGTAGATGTGCTTGGTAAAATAAACGCTTCGGGTGATATATCAACATCGGGGAACATTATTGCTACAACATTAGACGTAACGACTAATATATCAACATCGGGTAATCTAACGGCAACAAAATTAGGAATCAACACACCGGTTTCGTCTTATGCCGTCGATGTAAGCGGGACGGTGAACGCATCGGCACTTCAATCGGTTTCAATAATCCCAACAAATCGACCGGCATTATCAACCAATCGGTATATTGGAGCAACCAATGAAACGATTAATTGGGAAGACCCGCAAAATATCATCTTCAATGGGACTGGTAATTGGACTACATATCTACCTTCGGTTGTATCTGGAACAATCGCACGAGTCGGTTCGAGATTCACCTTTGGATTTACCACAAGTTGGACGGGAACGAAGACTGTTCAGGCACAGAGCACACAATTCATATATGACGGTGGCACAGCGGTCGGTGGTCTCACTGTCAGTCTAACATCTGCAACTCAACACTACATCGAATTATTATGTGTGAATTACGCACCGGGGAATGTATGTTGGGCGGTGGTAAATAGAGCATATTATTACTCAATGCCAGCAACCGTTACGTTCAATGCGGGAATAACCGCCTCGGCAACACAGACGATAAACTTCGGGACAAATGCACCTACAATGGCGGGAACGAATATAAGCGGTGTTGTAAAACCGGTTGGAACAGAGACGGTTCAAATAACACCAACACAAACACCAATCACAATCACCAATTATAATTTCGTAACACCCGCACAAGGGGTTAATTCATTTTCAACATATACCCCGCCATACGCGGACATAACCGGTTGGACTTTTGCTCTCGTATCTGGAACAGCACCATCAGTCAAAATCGGTAATTCATTTACGGCAGTTGTAAATACTTTCGCCAATTTGTTCCCGGAATACCCGCTATTCTCTCAATATTTAGCAATACAAAATGGTGCGGTTGCTAGTGTGTTTCGACTCACACAAAGTCTCACGTTTGCTACGACTGGTTCGTATTTGCTTACGATGTTCGTTTGGGGAGAATACAATCGATACTCACCAACCCAAAATGTAAGCGTGACATGTGGGGATAATTCAGTCCTCAATTTTACAGCAGTAGAGCAAGGGTGGAGTAAGATAGTTATGAGATTTAAAATCGTAACTGCCGGAACAAATGTATTAACCATCAACCTGAATAGTTCAACCGTGGATAGTGGTATGTCGATTTCCGGAATTCAAATTGTAAAACAAGCAGGTTTAATCGTGACTGATGGCACAAATCCAAACACTCAATTAATCACTACAACCGGAACATATACCAATGGAAGTATGTATAATACAGGAGTATTTCGAAATTACGGAGCATTTCAAGTATACGGGCCGCTTGCACTATTTTTGCCGTATTCTTCGGGTTCGGTTGTGTTGGGTAGTTCGACATACGGTTCATTAAACTCGTTAGACAAGGGACGATACAACACTCTCATAGGTCAATCGGTTGCTGCTGGTTCAACCCTTACGCAAGCATTATATATCGATTCGTGTGTAGCAATCGGGTATGCGGCACTCGAGCAATCGGGAGTATCGGCAGGTGGTATTTTTCGATGTATCGCAATTGGATATCAAGCAAATCGATATAATGTAGTGAATTGTAACGACAACGTATCGGTGGGGAATCAAGCGGGACAGGCATTAGGTTATGGGGGGACAAGTTCATCTCGAAATTGTTCCATTGGTAGTGGGGTGCTTGGTGGGTCGTATATAGCATCTAACGATAATACGGTGATAGGACACCAATCGGTCGCAAATACCAATTTCAATTTTGGGAGAAGTTTTAACTCGGTAGTAGGGAGTAGTTCCTTATATTCCGTCGTTTCAAACTATAACAGCAGTTTGGGATATGGGAATGCCCCGAGTATGGTCAATACGGGAAGCAACTATAATACATTTATCGGGAGTCAAGTGTGCCCGACTCAATCAGGAGCACAGAATACGCTTTTAAATTGCACCTTCTTGGGGTCAAAAACAGATGTATCAACTGCGGGAAATTATTCTAATTCGACATGCGTCGGGTATAACAGTCGTATCACGGGTAATTCTCAAATCATTCTTGGAACGGGAGATGAGATTACGTATGCTATGGGTGGTCTCAATCTACCGGTTACTAAAACATTAACATTATTGGGAAACATTGACGCAAACTCTCAAACCGTTACGCCTACTCAAGTAGCAAATTTAAACCGGATATTTATCGAAACTGATATATTGAATAACATTTCGTTTGCCACAATCCCCACTGGAGGATACAGTAATTATGCGTTTGGGTCTCAAAGTATGAACGGTGCATTAACCACAGGAAACCAGAACCTATGTTTTGGGATTAATTCAATGATAAATTTAACCTCAGGCACAAGTAATACGGCAATATCCCAGTTCAGTTTGGAATCATTAACCAGTGGTTCAAATAATACCTGTGTTGGGTTTGGGTCAGGAAAATCCCAAACAACAACAACTTCAAACGCCTTTTTTGGTTATAATGCGGCAAGTAATTCAGTCGTCGTCAATTATTGTAGTGCGTTTGGTGCGAGTAGTGGATTTAGCACAAATATGAGTTTTTCGACAGCGATAGGTTACGGTGTGTTCTGCAACGCTTCGAATCAAATTAAAATCGGGCGTGGAAGCGAAACAACGGTATTCGATGGGCCGGTAACATTCGCTAATATTGCTACCTTGTCGGGTGCTTCTATTACCGCAAACACCATTTCGGGTTCGTCGATTGTTTCAGCATCCATCGGGCAAACACAAGTCTTAAACGGATATATGAATTTAACGAGCAACCAAACGGTAGCAGGTATAAAAACGTTCTCGTCATCGCCAATTATGAGTGGTGCTTCTATCACCTCAAACACAATACCGGGCGCATCTATTGTCAATAATTCAATATCCCAATCGAAGGTCGAGAGTGGATATATCAATTTAATAGATGATCAATCAATGAACGGGTTGAAAACATTCCTCGCCCCGCCTGTGTTAAGCGGTGAAAATATAACAGCGAATACGATAAAACCGTCAAGTATTCAATCGATATATATAGATCAAAACGCGGTAAATCAAAACGTTGTATTTGGTGGAGCAAATACAGGTGGCGATGCGAATACCGCAATTGGTATAGGAGCGATGAGAGGCACTACCACTAGTGGGGTTCAAAACGTAGCGTGTGGCACGATTGCTATGGAAAATTTATCCACAGGTAACTTTAATTCCGCTTTTGGTGTAGGTGCAATGGGTTCTCTAGAAAGTGGAACACTAAATACAAGTATCGGGCACAACGCTGGGACTTATATAGTAACTGGGAGTAATAATACGATTTGTGGTGCTGGGTCGGCGGGATCGCCTTTCGACTTAAACTCGTGTAGCACTCTTGGTGCTACTTCCGGATTTTCTACCGCCGTCAATTTTTCCACTGCAATTGGGTATGGTGCGATTTGTGATGCTTCAAACCAAATCCGCATCGGGCGTTCCACTGAGACAACCATTTTTCCCGGACAAGTTACAATGAGTAATGCGCCAACAATGTCGGGAGGAAATATTTCGGCAGCGTCAATCCCCGACTCGGCACTATCGAGTAACGTTCCATTAAAAAACGCAAGTAATACATTCACAGGATTGAACGGCATCAATAATCAATATGTTCATAAGGCATACGGCGCTCTTGTATCGGCAACAACTTCACTTACCACATTGTCACCAATCATTTATGAAACATATTCCATCTCTGCTACGGCAAATTTCACAATCACACTACCGGTTATAACCGCTACAAACGTGGGACAACAGATACGATTTCGACGAGTCGGCGGGACAACGACAACTGTCATTTCATTCGCCATCAATGGAGTTCAACTGGTATATAATACCGCCTTAACTGGTAGCACTACAAATGCTCTAATGGCGAGTGGAACTTATATTGTGAAACTTGTCAGTCTACTCGTGACTGGAACCACGTATGCCTACTTCCAGATATAGACGTAAAATATGGTATTGTATGTAAATTATAAGCAACTACCTGAAATAATCCATTTAATAAGTATGTTATAACCATAAACGATTGAATCCGGCATAAATGAAGGGTTAATATCGTGATTAAATCGATTTAATCACGATATATGCCGGTTGTTTGCCTTTGTTTCCGGTAATTACCCATTTAATTAACCCTTTATTTACCGGTTAATTAATCCTTTAGGCGTTATAGATAGTCATTTAACTAAATACCGGAAATTATTATATTTAGGAATATATATAGAATGCCAAAACATACCGAAGAATTCAAGAGTGCCCAAACCCGTTTATCGAAACGCCTTCGAGACAACCGACCAAACATAACCGACTCAACCGTCAAGACATACACATCTCTACTCTCGAATATGTTTTATAGAGAACACTCAAGAGACGAACCATTGGATATGTCATTCTTTACCAACGAGAAGAAGATAATGAGTATTTTAGAGAACAAAGCACCAACTACCCGAAAGACATACTTGGCAGCGATTGTCGTATTGAATGGTAAGGAACACGTGAATGAGTTTATTGAAAAACAAATGCAGGACGACTCGAAGGAGACCGACCGGATAACATCGACTCAAACCAAGACCGACAAACAACGAGATAATTGGGAAGACTACGAGAGTATCAAACAATTACAAACGACATACGAAACCGAAGCACTTAAAATATTGAACTCGAAGACCAAGACACTACACGACCACGAGCAGGAGATACTCAACAAATATATGATGCTTACACTCTCGAGCGGTGCTTATTTTCCACCCCGAAGGAGCGAGATGGTTTATATAAAGGTGAAGAATCCCGACACTGAAACGGACAACTACATCGACATGAAGACTGACGAGTTGATATATAACAAATACAAGACCGCCAAAACGTATGGCGAACAACGAATCAAATTCCCCGCTTCCTTTAAATCCATTCTCAAGAAGTATTTAGCGAAAACTTCCGGACAAACATATCTACTCGAACGAAACGGAAAACCATATACCGCCAACCAAATCACCCGAGAACTCAACATCATATTTGGTAAGAAGATTTCAACCTCGATGTTACGTCATATCTATCTCTCGAGTATTTACAAGGATATACCCGCACTCAACCGTATGAAGAAAACCGCAGAGGAAATGGGACATTCACTCAAGGAATCCATGGAATACATAAAACACTAATTCGAAATCATATAAAAATATGTTTCTCTAATATATACAGACTCTCAAATATTAATATCAAACAAACTATAATGGAAACCACCGCAGACGCACAGCATAAGATTGACAATGACGAAGTCGAGATAAACCCACGCACCGGACTACCATATAAAACCAGTCGTTCGGTTCGTGAATCCAAGGCGAGATGGGCGAAGAAAAACCCGGGTGCAAGCACACCATATATTAAAAATTGGATTCAAAATAACCGAGAACGATGGAACGAAATATGTCGAGAAAATCAATTGAAGGCACGATTAGAGCATAAATATTTGCGTGAATTATTTGCCGAGGCGATTGTCTAAAAACTGGTTTAAGATTAAATCACCCGTAAATCAAAATTGTCAGTTCTACCGAAAAAACTAACAATTCTAACATCGAAACTGATTTAAGAATAATTGGAACGCTTATATTATAGGCGATTATGTATATTTAGTCAAAACGATATAAAATTTTTTCTCTTATATATTTATATAATCGAAAACATTTAGGAAAAATGGAACTCATCGAACGCAACCCACTGCTAAAAATCCACTATTTAAACACCCTAACTTTTAAAGAGTTCAAGCAACTGCAAATATATAAATCCTCGTGTAAAAATGAAGATGAGCGTCTTATACAGTTCAAAATTATGAAGCGTTTTTGCGAAACTAATATCAAGACCAAAGGAGAGACAAAACGCATTTATTCATATACCGAAAAAACACCTAACGAGGTTGGGGGACGTTTGTATTGTGGCAATTCCATACAGGGCATCTCGTCTAAAATTCGCGGGTTCTTAATGAGCGATATTACTACTGATATTGATATGAAAAACGCACATCCAGTTATTCTTCGATATTTATGTAAAATCAATAATATTCAATGCCTTAATCTCGACTACTATATTGAAAACCGAACACAAATCCTTGAACGTCTTGGAACTGACTATAAAACCGAATTCCTGAAATGTGTCAATACCGATAAAACCAACAAAAAGATAAAAGACAAATTTTTTAAAGATTTCGATAGAGAATGTAAATACATACAGGAACAACTAACCGCAAAAGAATGTTACGAGCATATCGTTAAGACCGTTCCATCGTCGAGAGAATATAATTGGATGGGTAGTGCCATCAACCGGATTCTTTGTGTGTATGAGAACAAGATTCTTAATGAGGTTATTTCCATACTCAATTCGAGACAAATCGAAATATGTTCTCTTATGTTCGATGGATTAATGATGTATGGAAACTATTATGCCGATGATGAGTTGTTGAATGAAGTCAAAACAAAAGTAAATGAAAAGTTCGATGGACTCAATATTGAATTCTCATACAAATCACATTCAACCGAGTTATGTCTTCCGGAAGGATTCGAAATACCGAAAAAAAAGGAAGTCGATGGCGTATATGATGATATGGCAGCGGCAGAAACGGTTTATGAATTATATCCTCATTGGGTTTGTTGTAATAATGTGTTGTATGTGTTCGATGACGAGACTGGTATGTGGGTTAATGACAAAACCTCTTACAATAAAATTATTACTCGATTTACTGAAAAACTCTATGTTCTTACCGCAAAAGAGAATGGTGAAATAGTTCAATCCGTCAAGTCATACGGCAATACACTTATGCTGATGGAAAAAATACCGGTTCTTATTCGAACGTTTTGTGTTGATAATAATTGGATTAAAAATAAATCCAAGAGTTCCCTCGGTAAAATATTATTCACAAATGGTTATTATGATTTCCACAAGGAATTTTTCTTCGACAAAGAAACACATGGTTTTAATCCGGACATTTTATTTATGGGTAGGATTCATTACGACTTTGTGACGTTCGATACTCACTATATGGAAGACATTAAAAAGCGGTTATTTATCGATCCGCTTGGTGAAGAAATGGCAGATTTCCTCATATTGAATCTTGCCCGTGGTCTTGCTGGAGACCAAATGAAACGAATAATGTTTGGACTTGGGGGAACTAATGGTGGGAAATCACTTCTTACGAAAGTTCTTGAACTTGCGTGTGGGGATTATTTCGGGACATTCAACGCCGGAAATTTTGCACACAAACGTGAATCTGGAGACGAAGCACAAGCACTACGTTGGGCATTATTATTAAGATTTAAACGCTTGATTTTTTCGAATGAAATCAAAAGCACAACCAATCTCGATGGCAACTTGATGAAAAAACCGTCAAGTGGCGGTGATAGTATTGTCGCAAGATGTCACGGTGGAAATGAAGAAGAGTTCGAATGCCATTTCCTTGCTATGATATTTGCCAACGATTTACCGAAAATAGTTCCATACGATAATGCTATGGCAGATAGAACCACCGTATTCTCATTTTCCAAAACATACGTAGAAAATCCTTCCAACGAATTCGAGTTGAAGATTGACCCTAATCTCAAACATGAAATTACAACCGTAGAATTCCAACGAGCAATCATAGGGTTACTGATTCAAGCATATATGAATAAATCCAAATTTGCCTATATACCGGATGAATCAATTCGAAGTAAAGAGGAATGGATTTCGAGTGATAAGAGTCTTATCGATACATTCCAACACGATTTCGAAATCACTAATGATGAAAAAGATTTCGTTCAAAGCAGAGATATTGAAATGTGGATTAGAAACAATAATCTCGGGATTACAATGATGAAGTTCAGTAGCGAAATGAAGAAATATGTTGCCATCAATAAATTCGAGAAGGTATATAACAAAATCAAAAAAGTGAATGGTAAAGTGCCCATGTGTTGGTTTGGTGTTCGAATGCTGATTGAAACCAGTGATGATACCGAAAACCCCGAAATGAAAGACACCTAACCACATACAAAAGGGAAAGGTAGAGGGTAGGGGGGTAGAGGGTCTGTGTTCAGCGTATACCCATATACGTAGAATATATACAACATTTGTTCGAAATGAACCAATGTTGAAAAAACCGGTTATTCTCTATAGGACTACTGAACACAGACCCTCTACCCTCTACCCTCTACCTTTTACTATATACTACTATACTACTATACTACTATAAAATTGAATGAGTTATTTCCCTTCATTAATGAAGGCAACTAATATAAAGATATATCAATATAACTAATAACACCAAGGTATTATAACATAATGGAAAAAATTAATAGCGTAGCAGATGTATTCGATAGGTTTCCGGCATTATCAAGTATGGATTACCCACTTGGCGAATTAAATGAGATGTCGAAACAATGGAGCAAGCATTTCCCGAAGTATTTGTGTGGGTTATACCTGCATGGAATAACATTCAAGGTTCATAGGGAAGAAATGATATATTTTGGTGGCGATAAATGGAAGCACGATGAATATTTTATTGAGATGTGTGAAATATTTGGACTCGACAACCAATTAGCAAGACCAGATGAGAAAGACCAATGTATTTGTGGGGTTGGAATCGAAGAGAATTGTTATATTGTATTCGAAGACGACCCGAGCGGACGTGAAAAACCACAACTCGTAATCGGTAATTGTTGTATAAAACGATACATAAAAGTAGAGAAACGTTCAAAGTTATGTTTTAATTGTGATACACGGCATACTAATTATAAGAGTAGTTTTTGTGATAGCTGTCGTAAGGAATGCAATCGATGTGGCGAACAAAAACATACGGTTGTAGAACGTGGAATGTGTATCAAATGTAAGAATATCGAAACCAAGCGTATAAAGGCAGAAGAACTTCGAAAAATAGATTTAGAACTTTCCTTCATTCGTGAAGAAGAACAACGTATAAAAAAAGAGGCAGAACGTATCCGTATGGAAAAGAAACGAGAAATCGATGAAGCAGATAGAGCAACACAATTGTATTTACAAAAAGCACAAAATCAAAAGAAATGTGAATGTGGCAAACCAATTACAGGTGCATACCCAAAGTGTAAAACGTGTTTTAGTAAGAGTAAAACGTGTTCTATGGTAGGTTGTAATACGAAAATAATGAATCCAAAATATGACCGATGCTATATATGTAATAAACGCTAATGACCTCATTCCCGAATAAATGTGGCAAAATTATTGCCATTCCCGATTGAGCGAGGCAATGTTCTTTGCGATGTCTCTCGACGAACCCCAGAGAATCCGTGCCGACATTAATGCCGGTGATATTACCAAGTTTTCGATGA
>Ga0181358_1000834_pt1 | contig 14051 bp, 14 predicted proteins | sample Fa13VDMM110SD_FD_130096 | JGI IMG/M metagenome (GOLD analysis project Ga0181358, IMG submission 130096) | Freshwater viral communities from Lake Michigan, USA - Fa13.VD.MM110.S.D | ecosystem: Environmental > Aquatic > Freshwater > Lake | place: USA: Michigan | collected 2013-09-24
CCCGATTGGGTGAAGCCCGGTACCCTCCTGGATGATTTGTCAAGAAGGGACTTTTCCAGTGGGGCAATCGCCAAGGCCATTGATGGATCCCTGATTGACCCCTTTGGAGGAGTTTCCGACGTTGAGAACAAAATTCTCCGTTTCGTTGGAAACCCTGAACAGCGTATTAGAGAGGATGGGATTAGAACCCTAAGAGGGCTCAGGTTCCAAATTACAAAGGGTTTGGTCCCTGACCCGGAAACCTATTCCGCACTGCGCAGCGAGCTGGCTATAGAAATGCTAAAGTGTGTTTCTAAAGAAAGGGTGAGAGAGGAACTAAACAAGATGTTCACCACATCAACGATTGACACTCTGCGCCTACTACAAACTCTTCCGGACAATATGGTGGAGACCCTCTTTTCATGCGGTCTACGGCTAGATTGCACCCTAAGAAAAGGGTAAGTTACTTTCAACCAATAATTGCTAGAATGACTCCTGTTTCTTACGTGTACAAAATTACTTTTCTGGAAGTCCCTCACTGGTATTGGGGATGGCATACAGAGCGTAAAGCTGGAGAACACTATATGGGTTCTCCCTCCACTCACAAGGAATATTGGGAGCGTTACACCCCTATTAAGGAAATAGTTAGAGTGTTTGAAAATACACCTGATGGTAAACTACAGGCTCAGCTTCTCGAAAAAGAGCTAATAAGGCCGGATTTAAATAACCCCTTTTGTCTAAACTAAAGTTGTAGTGGGGTTATTTCCACTAGAATAAACGTTGAGACTGCTTCCAGGGTAATGAAGAAAAGGTGGGCCGACCCTGAAGGTTTAGACTGGTTAAGGACTATGGCCAATCAGGAGGAAAAGAACGACATACAAGACACTTATAAGCTAAACACTTTCCCAAACTGTGTTGGTGCCACTCTGAAAGAGTTAGCTCATTCGTGGGGTTACAAGCCACGAGTGTCCAGGATCGATGGAGAGGGTGCGTTCGTTCCAATTAGTGGGTCAGCAGGGTGGCATACCGACCCCGGTCTTGGCACCTTACTGTCTTGGATTGTTTGGGCAACCCCCGCGAAAATCCGCCCCCAATTGATCACTTCACATGGTGGACTTTTCGTTGATAAAGAAGATATATTCGTCTTCAACGCCAACAAAGGCCACGCATGGATTTCGAACACTTGTTGTGTGATGGCTCAAATCCCCGTCTCAAAGTTTTACAACAAAGCTATAGAAGTTTCATGAAAATCGTACATAGCACACCCGTGCTACAGTCAACAACTCGCATCGGCAAGGTTAAATTTTGGCAAGGTCACGTTCTTTGTGATGACCGAGGGCAGTGGTTCACACAGTCGTCGTACTGGCAAACTAATAACGATAGCTCTTCTTCAGTGATTCAGTTTAGTGATCCTTACTACGTTTGCGGCAAGAACATAGGTAGGTCTAATGAGACATCCGCCGAGACTCAAGCTTACCTAGAAATCGAACGTGTCTTTAAAAAACAAACAGATAAAGGTTACTCGGAGACTGGACAAAAGTCAAAGGTTCTCCCACTGCCTATGTTGGCTCACAAGTTCTCGGAAAAAAGACACAAGGTTATCTGGCCTGCTTTCGTTCAACCTAAACTGAACGGACAACGGATGCTACTCGACAATAGTGGGGGGTGGTCTCGCGGCGGCAAGTCGATTATCCCCGAGTGTATCGCTCATATTCGGAACGAACTGGGACCGTTGCCTGAAGGGTCCATTCTCGACGGAGAACTCATTCTGCCGGGGAATCCTCTGCTGCAGAAGACAATGACCGCGATCAAAAAGTTTCGCCCTGAGTTGTCTCCAACTCTGATGTATTGGGTCTACGATATTGTTGATCCGACGAGACCTTTCTCCGAAAGGTTTGAAACTTTGAAGAGTCTGGTTCCCCTGGGATCTTCTCACATTAGACTAACGTCTACTGTCGAGGTCGAGTCCCCCTCTGACGTTCTTTTTCATCACAGCCAATTCGTTGACTCTGGGTACGAGGGTTCGATGGTTCGCTTTGACCTTGGCGGGTACGATATCGGGCACCGTAACAACCAACTGCAAAAGGTCAAAGATTTCGTGGACGGAGAGTTTGAAGTGCTTGACATCATCGAAGGGGGTGGCCGATTCAAAAGTGCCTCAATTTTCGTTTGCCGAGCTAACGAAACCGAAACATTCACGGTAGTACCCGAGGGTGACATGGAATACCGCAGACATTTGTACGAGACTCGAAACGAGATCCTATCCACAACAAAGTATCTTACCGTAAGGTACCAGGAACTGAGTAAGGATGGCGTTCCAATCTTTCCCGTTGGAGTTTCCCTTCGAGAAACTCAGACTGAGGGATTCTAAGGTCTTTTATGAGTATGGATAACGTCGGAGTTCACACCTCACACTGCTGCCCCAAATGCGGTTGTAAATACTGTGACCCAGATTGCCCAGTTGAGCTCGGTTTACTAGAAGCTGAGTATGACTGTGAAGACTGTGAGGCAGACCGAGAAGCGCCAAGGAATAAGTTCCTGTCCATGAACCTTTACGAGTTGACAGAAACCGTACAATATTTGAGTGATCTAGTTAAGAAGAGGAAAACATGAGCGAGAATAATAAAATGGGGGAGATCTCCGACGGTTACCACACTTTCGATGAGCTTTACGAGCACCGGCACAGCTTAATGCTTGCACTCATGCGCTGCCTACCCTACTGTTCTTGGTTCAGCCGTTGTCACAACGATGGCAGTTCCTTCGACGGGTGGTTCATCTGTGGCATTGACCTCCCGCAGAGTAACGGCACCGTAACCTATCACCTTCCTGAAAGGTTGTGGACATCCGCTGTGTCAACCGGAGCTGAAAAGCTCGACCGGGCTCCGCAATGGGACGGACACACTGCGAACGATGTCATCACACGTTTATCTCACTTTGCAACCCACTGAAACTCAATGAGTCACTTTACAGTAACAGTTATCGGCCCGGACATCGAATCTCAACTTGCTCCATTTCATGAGTTCGAGTGTACAGGTCTCAACGATCACTACGTCCGAAACGCGGACATTACGGAAGAAGTCCTTCAAAGGTTCCAAGACTTCCTTGAAGAGGGGGTAGACGACCCGTTGAAGGAAACCATAGGATATTGGGGTTACGAGACTGCACATTCTGAAGAAGAGGTTGATATCGATGGGACTCACAAGGACGGGTACATGATTGTCGTAGACGGGGAAATTCAAAAGGCGGTTCAAAGAACGAATCCAAATGCAAAGTGGGACTGGTGGCGTCTTGGTGGCAGATGGACCGGTTTTTTGAAGCTGAAGCCCGATACTCGAGGCTCCCTGGGTGAACCTGGATTAATGACTGCTGCGGCTGCGGTAGGCTACGCAGATTCCGCTCGAAAAGGTGACGTAGACTGGGAGGGCATGCGCAATGATGCGGCTCAGAAAGCTGCTGATGAGTGGGATAGAGTGAAAGCAGCAGCGGCGCAATCTTGGGAATCCTGGAAGTCTGTGCGTAGCAGGTTTGATTCAATCGAGGATGCACGATCTTTCTACCATGGTCAGTCGGGCCTGAAAGCCGTGCGTGAATCTGAACTCGAAATTTGGGACTACGATCGATTTCTGGTTGATCGTGATAAATACGTACAGGAAGCACATGATGCGGCCACTCTCACCTTTGCTTTCCTTATGGACGGCAACTGGGTTGAGAGAGGGGAGATGGGTTGGTTCGGGTGCGTTAGCAACGAAAAAGACAAGGAAAACTGGGACAAGGAGTTCAATCTTATGTTCGACGCTCTCTCAGACGACACACTAATTTCAATCGTTGACTGTCATATTTAGGGTCGGTTACCCGAACCGACCCGTTCGGTTCGCACCCTTGTTTCTGCAGCGCAGAAACGGTATGATTATTACATGAAAGATGAAGCTTCACCGAGCTGCGCCACCGTGGTCGCAATCTTTCTTGAGAAGGACGGCCCCAAAGACCCCAAGGGTTTACTTCCTGTTGGGTCTACGTGACAATAAGGTCACAACCAACAACTAACAACCAACAATCACCGAACACACCATGAAGCCATTAGTCTCCGCAATCGACATGCCCAGTAATGAAGAAATTAGACAATTAGTTACTTTCACCAGAATCAGCGGTGAATGGCAGGTGAATAAAATCCTAGGCAATGTCTGGGGCGGGGTCGAGGGATCTGTCGAGGGATCTGTCAGAGGCGATGTCAGGGGCAATGTCGTGGGAAATGTCAGGGGCCATGTCCTAGGCGATGTCTGGGGCGATGTCTGGGGAAATATTACGGGCATTGTCAGGGGCACCATCAACGGCCGAAAATGGTGATACTGACCTAGCTTCCGAACTACTGGAAGGTGCCGAGGTTACCACCAAGGATTGACTGCCTATCGGGTTCGTACTATACTACCAAAGTAGATCAACCAACCTGCCAGGCCATGCTACGGTGGGTTCAAACCAAATTGTCACCAACCACCGGCAGCAATGAAAGTATTCCTCGATGATGTCAGGCCCACCCCCCGATGGATGGGTCCGTGCCTTCACTGCTCCTGAAGCAATCGAGCTTCTGAAGACGGGGGGAAGTCACCGAGCTTTCTTTAGACCACGACCTTGGCCCGGAAGAAGCTGGAACTGGGTACGACGTTTGCCTGTGGGTTGAAGAGCGAATATTTTCTCAGGACTTTTGCATTGAGAACCCTTTTGAGCCACCAACAATGAAGGTTCATTCTGCCAATCCGGTGGGGGCGGCAACGAATGGAATTTGCCATTCAGATGATTTATCATCACTTCAAGGTTACTCAGCCTGTGGCTTGGGATTCCTTTAAACTCCACCTCCACTAAGTAAAACCGAATTTACAAACATGGAAAACCTTAGCTACACAACCATTGACCGCAAATCCCTGAATTGGCCACCTGGCCCCTGGGACAATGAACCCGACAAAGTCCAGTGACCTGACCCTTCGACTGGGATGCCTTGCCTCGCTGTGCGAAATCCTCGTCACGGACATTGGTGCGGGTACACTGGAGTTGAAGCGGGACACCCGGTATATGGGTCTGACTGTTATGATTGTGACTTATCCGTTCACGGTGGAGTAACCTTTACGGACCGGTGTCAACCGGATGCCGAAGAAACCGGCATTTGTCACATTCCCGGAGAAGGAGAATCGGACAACATTTGGTGGGTCGGATTTGATTGTGCCCACGCTTGGGACCTCTCCCCGTCTGACGTCCGTCACTACGGAGAAAACGCTGGGGGTACTTACCGGACTCTGGGCTATGTTAGAGAGCAGTGCCAAGGTCTCGCCCAGCAGCTCCAGGGAATGCGAAATGAGTCGTGACCCTTGGACTCAAGGTCACACCGGCAAGCGTAATCTTCTACAGTACCTCTACAAGTTAATTAAAGGAAACCGTTAGATGCAATTGCTGCACTTGGTTAGGAGTCTGACGATTATGGCGACGACTATGGAAAAACAACACGGGATTGAAACATGATGAACGAACAAGAGGAAACAGAATTTTACAACAGAATTCACAGTAGAGACCATTTCCTGAACCCGCCGAAAGACATCGTTTTCCTTCAAATTCGTCTGGAAGAAAAGTCTCGCGACGAGGATTGGAGAGCTTTTCTTGACTTCATGTTCAAGACAGATCTTAGGCAAGAAGGAGGCCTTGTGCCTCTCACTTCTTCTCGGTTTCAACGCCTTTCCCGACTTGTTGAAGGGGTTGTCATTGACGACTGACAATTTTCCTAAATGATGACCCTACGATAGACTCGGGGAAATTTCCGGTTACAGACCTTGGCAGTGAGGGCGGTTAACCGTCTCACCCGGTTCGGTTCTCCGGCTTGTTTCTGCTCCGCAGAAACGCTATCGTTAGTTCATGACTGTCTACTACAACGACTACCCACGAATTTGACAATGGTAAACGTACCCCTCACTAACTTCCACTTTGACCTCTTCAATTATGAAGTAGCATTTGAGTTTAGAGATTCCGGGTTTCTTCGCAGGCTTTTCACCCGAAAGAGTGATTATTTGGTGTACTACATTCGAAGAGATAGCAAACTGAACGTCGAAGAACAAGACGGGGAGGAAATCCTATCTAGTACGTACAGTCTTGAGAGTCTTGAGAGATACGTTAGTTTCACCTCACGGGGCGACTTGAGCTGTAACGAGTACAAACCCATATACTGGAACAACCCCACTGAACCCCAGGAGTTTCTCACCAGGGTATACATGAAACTCAAACCTTCTCAAGACAACGTTACTTTTTCGACAGCAAGTCTCTCTAGCAACTTACCTTAAACTGAACAATGTACTGCAATTCACCCCAGTGGGTCCTTGACACTTTAGAATCAAGATCCCTTCTGGAATGTGCCCTTGATGCCCATATGACTACCCTGGGGTCATTCCCCCCGTTACGACAACTCTCAAGAAGATGACCTTCGTGCCTTGAAGTGGAGGTAAGACAATTGGACTCCTAATAACGGCCTGGGCCAGGAATTTGACAGAGCCGTCTACAATTTGATAAAAGTTGTTCTTAGGGAGGCAGACGGGAAATGATCTCAGCTAAAGAGGCTAAGGAACTGTCGGAGTCTTATTGAGAAGAACTTATCAAGGTTACTGTTAAAGAAGTCTACACGGAAATCACATATGCGAGCAAGAGGGGGCGGACAAGTCTAAGATACATTTCAGATTATAACCTGCCCCCTGCTTGGCAGACAGTTCATATTTTTCAACCTTTGATGGAAGAACTGACTCAAAACGGTTACTCTGTATCTTCCGAGAAGATTAAGATTCATGGTACCGACTGTATTCAATCCATTGAAATAAAGTGGGTCTGACCGCAGATACAACCCTTCATTAAAAACCTCAGCAAAATGGCACATACTGACTCACTCGGAGATCTTCTCAAGCTGCAAGAGCAGGCGGAAGTCGGTCGCAAGGCAGGCCCTTACCACTAGGAGGAGATCACTGGAAAGTGAAGTGTAAATGTAGGGTAAGACTAAATAACCCTGTACTGACCTTGTGAAACCTAGAGTTTATGTTTACCGTATAACATTTAAAGAAGCTCCCAATTATTATTTAGGGTGGCACCTGGAAAGAAAGTACGAAGAACCCTATACAGGTTCCCCAAAAACTAACAAGCATTATTGGGATATGTACGCACCCGTGAAAGAGATTTTAAAGTTCTTTGAAAACACGGATGAAGGGGTAGCCGAGGCTTTAAAATATGAAAAAGAACTTATTCTCTATAGCTGGAATGATGAACTTTGTCTAAACAGAAACGTAGGAGGTATTATTCACCCTAAAGTGACCAGAGAGTACTGGTCAGACCCTGGTAACAGAGAAAGACATTCTAAAGCAGTTAAAAATTGGAGAGAGGAAAATCCTTGGTTTGTAGAGAAATTAAACTCCATGAGGGGTGAAAGTCACCCTGGTTACGGGACAATCTGGATTACCGATGGTACACCTGAAGGCAACGTGAGGATAGCACTAGGATCAGAGGTACCGGAGGGATACGTTAAAGGCATGACCAAGAACCCTAAAATGGAAGATCACCCCCACTTAGGTTCTAAGTGGGCTACAAATGGCACTAGAGAAGGGAACATCTTAATACGCTCTGGCCAAGAACTCCCTAACGGATACAGGTGGGGAAGACACCTGGAGCAAGACGGTCCCTCTCACCCCCTGCATGGTAAGATGTGGATAACAAACGGGACTATTGATGGGAACAGACTAGTTGCTAGGAGTTCAGGTATTCCGGAAGGTTTCAGGACAGGGCGGATTTATCCTTTGACTGGTGAAAAGCACTTTAATTACGGTAAGATCTGGGTGACCAACGGGGAGCCAGGAGATAATAAAATGATGGCTAAGGGTTCCGAATTACCGGAAGGGTACTACCCAGGGTATACACCCAGGTTAACGGAAAAAACCCATCATACTAAGGGGACGATTTGGATTACGGATGAGACTACTGGGGAAAATAAAAGAGTACCTATCGATTACGATATACCCAAGGGGTTCAGGAAAGGTAGGTCTCACAAAAGCAAGAAAACTGAAACTAAGGCAAATGACGAACAACCGTAAGGATAAACTCGGGGACTTACTTAAAGAACAAGAGCAAACAGAAGCAGGCCGAAAAGCGAATGTTATTCTTCCCTTAATGGCTCGTTTAGATGGTAAATGTTTCTCTAAGTTTACCAAGGGTCTGGAACGCCCCTATGATCAACGTCTTTCAGATCTCATGATAGAGACTGGTTCATACCTTGTGAAACAAAGTGAAGCCCTCCTTTGTTATGTTCAAAGTGATGAAATCACTCTGTTCTGGTTCCTGGATAAGGAAAACTTCTCCAACAGAGAATTCTGGTTTGGAGGTAAGTTTCAAAAACTCACTTCGATCTTGGCAGGATCTGCGTCATCATACTTTAGTGCAAATGTTCCAAAATTTCTGTATGAAAAGCAAGGGAGCTATCCGACGTTCGATGCCAGAGTGTGGAACGTCCCCGACCTGGAACATGCATATCTAAACTTTGTCTGGAGACAACAAGACGCGCAGAAAAACTCGGTGTCGATGTATGCCCGCCACTTCTTCTCTCACAAGTCGCTTCAGGGTAAGACCTGCCGAGAAATGAAGGGGATGCTTGCCGAAATCGGGCAGCCTTGGGAGGATTTACCAAGGTTCTTCACCCATGGTACGTTTGTACGGAGGCAGCGCCGCCTCGTTAATCCGGAGGATCTTGTCGGCATTCCCGAGAAGTACAGACCAAGTGAACCAATAGTTCGTACCGTCGTTGAAAAGTGGGAGCCTGACGGCGAACTTTCCCTGGATGACTTTACTTTTCAGTAAACAGGGTATAATAGTTTCACTAGAGTTTCCGTCAAAAGTCGTGAAAACTAGAGGGAGGTGGGTACGGTTCACCCTCCTCCTATCCGCCACCGAAAAAAGTGAAAAAGCGCAAATGCGAGTGTAGTTCAGCGGTAGAACGTTAGCTTCCCAAGCTAGATGTCGCCGGTTCAAATCCGGTCACTCGCTCTCTTAACCCTTTTCAGGTTAAAGAATTCGGTTAACCGACCCGAACCGTTCGGTTTTCACCCTTGGCTTTTGAGGGTGAAGGCGCCATAATATTATTATGGAAAACAAAGCCCCCCTGACTAACACGGACCGGCTCCGGATTCTGGACCTGGCCTTTAAGTCTGGCTTCGAAACGAACTTGGTTGTTGGCGCAGACTGCGCCGACCTGACGGCCACCCCTGAAGCCTTTTGGGTCTTTGTGAAAACCCTCCTGGCCCAGCGAGGCTGACCCGAACCGAAAGGTTCGGTTACCCGCCCTATCGCCTCTCGGCGAAACGGGCTATGATTAAGGGGTGGTTGGGAAGCTCGGCTTCCGCCTCGCTTCCGCTCCTGCGGAAGGAACCTTGAAAATTTGTTGATAAGGGTCTCATCCCACCAAACATTGGTCTGAAGGGATGGGAGGCTGAAAAATCGCCCTAGTCAAACGACCGCAGCAGACTTAAAGTCAGGTGCCCTTATCACAAAATTCGGTTCTCCCGCCCGATAGGGCGGTTACCCGCCCTATCGCCTCTCGGCGAAACGGGCTATGATTAAGGGGTGGTTGAGAGAGGGCTTCGCCCTCACCTCCCCCCGCTTTTGCGAAAGCAAAAGGAACCTTGAAAATTTAAGAGTTTAAATCACAACGGTGATCGCGTCAGACGGTGAGTGTGAGCGATTTAAATGAGCGTCAGACTCTAAAAGTCCTCCTGACGTTACAGCCTGACGATAAACGAAGGAAAACATTGCGATGAGTAGATGAGTGCCGAGCCGCCATGGCATTGGTGGTGTTCTCACCCTTCCCGTCACACGGGGGGAAGTGAGACGAACGATAAGCAAAGTCGGTTCAGTAGGGGTTGCAATGGGAGAGCATAGACGTAAGGGAGACTCACACGGAAGGTTAACGCCACGCCGTGCAAGATCAAACGACAAGCTCAGTTAGACTCTTCACACCTTCGTTAAGGTTGCGAGTGCAAACCTGTTACAGCGGCTCTGTCCAGAACAGAGAGGTACATGTGCAGGCTCTCCTTTCAACCTCGGGCACTTCTGGCAACTGCCTGCATGCTTCAAAGTCTCTGACTTTGGTGTTAAGCTCCAGTGGGCAAATTGGTTAAGCCGCCAGACTTTCAATCTGGAGATCGCCGGTTCAAACCCGGTCTGGAGTATTTTCCTAACGGAAAACAATGGAGAAATGACTGTTCGAATCAGTCCCTGGCTAACGGGGGATACCCCCGTGATGCTGGTCGTAGTTTAAATAGGTGCAAAGGTTGTCATCAGTACGAACAACCCAAAAACTTCTCCCAAAACACTGTCGAAGCAGTGTAAGGAACTTTGCTTACGCAAAGCACTCGCGACCTCAAGGTTGCCGGTGAAACTTCGCTAGGGGTTCGATGTCCCCAGGATAACCCCACCGGTACTAGGTACGGGGAAATCCTTCTCTCGAAAGAGAGAGCGACACGTGGTCCAATGACAGGACAGGCCCTTAGGGAAGTTAAACCAAGGTTTGATTTCTTGAAGGGGCCGTACGCAGGTTTGATTCCTGCCGTGTCAATTTCCCAACGGGAGATAGGGTTCTCACTTCCCCTTACCAAAAATTAAGTGCCGCTTCTCGTGACGGTAAGATCGAGACCCTGCATCCCTGGGTAACGGGACGCTTCCCCTGGTTGTCGGACAACGAGGCGTTGCATCATACGAAAATGTTGCAAGTCACAGTTGGTAGCTGTGACAGGAGACAAGTCTGGTTGACGTTCTGTGCACAAGAACCACGGGTTCGATTCCCAGTGTCTTCATTGGTTTGCGAAAGCAAACCGGGGAGTAGGCAAATGGTAAAGCCCATCGCAGAGTACTCAGTTGCAGGTTCGAACCCTGCCTCCCCGACTTTTCTAAGAAAACATTCCGAGAACCTAGTAGGCTGAAGGGGTCTGACAATAGTCAGGAGATTCACAGGTTCGAGTCCTGTCTCGGAAATTGCCTTCGGGTAACTACGCAAGTGAAAAACGTTCAACGCGACGACACCTCTGTTGCATGTTACCTCAGGGTAATAAGGTTGTTGTTTTATCCTAAGGCTAAAGTTAAAACTCTCTTGCTAAAAGTTAGCATAGTGTACCTTTGACGTTGTGAGATTCGCCGTTTAGCCAACGGTTTTTCAGGGGTGCTTTGGCAGCAACTTGCTTCAAACCCTTCAACAGGAATGGCAAGCTGGCGGGTCCGAATCCCGCACACTCCATGTTCAAAAGTTTACTACTTTTCGTAGTGACTATATTGAGCAGTCACTGCTCTACTTGGGCCAAAGTTGGCCGGATAACCGGACCGTCCGACTCCGAGTATCAGGCTCGTCGAGGGTTTCATCCTGAGGCAATCTCCGTTCTAGACACCGGAGTCGTATGGAAAACGTCGTTAAGTTCCCGCCACGGCCACGCACACAGGCGTTAACGTGTGGACCCGCAGATTGCTCCTAGTTTGCCCTAGCGGTAAGCCGTACTTCTCGAAGTATGTCCAAGAATTCCTTCACTACGCAAGGACGTGGGGAGCAACTCGTGGGTTTCAAACTTGCTTTGCAGAAATGCGAAGCATTTCCGGGATGTAGTAAAATGGTATCACACTGTGTTCGGGACGCAGAATTGAGGGTTCGATTCCCTCCATCCCGATTTTCTCTTACGGAAAAGTTCAACGCATTTATTTAGAAATGCGAAGCATTTCGGGGTCTTAGCTCATTTTGGTAGAGCATCTCTGTGGCACGGAGAAGGTGACCGGTTCGATCCCGGTAGATTCCACTTTCGCTAACGCGAAAACATTTGGCATACGTGATAGAAATAAAGGGGAATGGTGAACCAACATTGTTGGTAATCACGCCTGGCTACCCTTCAGGAGCGAAAGCATAAACCCTTAGCCTCATACTTTTAGAGAGAGAAATGTCGGTTCAAGTCCGGCTCTGGGGCTGAATGCCCTGGGTAGTTTAACGGGTGTAAAGGGGAAATGCTTCGACATTTCCTCCAAAAACTTCTCTCCATAACCCCTCATAGTGTAGCGGCCAAGCACGCACCTCTGTCTAAGGTGTATCACGGGTTCAAATCCCGTTGAGGGGGTTGTTCTGAGGGGTGGCCACCCCGCTGACGAACGAAGCCAGAGTCCCAGGTCAGGGAAGAGTCGCGACAAAGGGGTTCGAATCCCTAGCTCTGGTGTTGACACTTCGTGTCAAAGGTAAGAAGAGTCTCACTCTTTAAATCCCGCTCTCTTAGCCCCATACTAGTTAAAGTCTTTGAGAGTCCTTCTTCGGATAATGGTAATCCAGACGAGCTGAAACTCGTTTCACACAGGTTCGACCCCTGTAGAAGGTTTTGCTTAGCAATTCTTAGGCAAACGTGAGAGAAATTATGGACAATAGAGCCCGAGGATTTCTCGGGTACTCACCCGGCTCCCCATCGGGTTCATTCAAAGAATAATTCCTTAGCCTCATAATTTGAATTGCTGTTCCGGCAACGCTGCGGTTAGGTCTCTGCGTCAATGAGACTGGTAGGTGCCCGCCACTTAGGGTGTTGCTTAAGAGCTAATCCCCTTTCTTTGAGAACCAAAGGAAGCTTCCGTGATCCAACTGGTGGTTTGCCTTCGGCAAAGCAGGTTCGAGTCCTGCCTCGGAAATTGGTGCGAAGATCCCTAAATCTTTAAGCCAGCTTGCCTCAGAATCCGGCTGTTTGCTTAGGGGCGAACACTATCTGGTGAAAAGAGCGAGTCTCCTATCGTCTAAGTGGTAAGACTCCGGGGTAATACCTGGTAATCCAGGTTCGAGCCCTGGTGGGAGTGTTTGCTCTATTAGCTTAGAGCAATTGAAAACAAATGCCCGAGTGACCCAGCGGAAGAGGTTTCCGACTTAAAATCGGGCAGTCGTGGGTTCGAATCCCACCTCGGGTATTGATATAGGGTAACTACACCAGGTACGGTGTTCACTAAATGAAGAACAAGATTAAAAGGTGTTACTCGGAAGAAACTTTCACCGAAGCCGTTAAAAACTCTACCTCTGTGCGTGCAGTTTTACTTCAATTAGGTTTACAAGGTTCAGGAGGCAACTACAATTGTGTCAGGAGATATGCTAAAGAGTTAGGCTTAAGTACTTCGCACTGGCTGGGACGAGCCTCTAACGAAGGAAAAAAGTTTGGTCCTAGACAACCAGTTGAAAATTACTTGTGCGAAAATTCAACAATACAATCTAATAAACTAAAACAACGCCTCTTTAAGGAGGGATTGAAACAATTTAAGTGTGAGTGGTGTAGCATAGAAGAGTGGAATAACAAACCAGCTCCCTTAGAATTGGACCATGTTAACGGCATTAATACGGATAACAGGCTAGAAAATCTACGCATATTGTGTCCTAATTGTCATGCCCAAACTGACACCTACAGGGGTAAAAACAAAAACAAAAGCGCATGTGGTGGAACGGTAGACACGCTTGCTTGAGGAGCAAGTTCCCTAAAAAGGAATGCGGGTTCGATTCCCGCTTTGCGCATTTCATCCAACAACTACTCTTACATCTAAAGATAATGGCAATTGCAACATACAGAGGTGTTAAGTACGATACCGAAAAACACAAGTCTTCTTTTTTGTCCTGGTGGAATCAAATTCACTGTGATGCAACGAGATGGTTCTCCTATCGCGGTTTGCGTTATAGGGCTTTCGATTCCTGCAAAAAAAGACCTTAGAGTCCGCATGGAAGAGTGCCCTGGCCTCGTGTGTTCGGGTCCGCTCGGAGACCCTGCAAAGGGCGGGAGGGCACTCCGAGGCTGAGCCCAGCCCTTAGGCTGGCTCCCTGAAACGCCTCCCCCCAGGCGCCTTCTAGGTGTCTCCAGTGCGGCCCTGGCAAAGGGTCGGTCTTTGCTGCGCAAAGGGCGGTAAACCGAACCGCCTGGGGCGGTTCTCCGGCTTGTCTCTGCGGGGTAGAAACTGTATAATATATGTATGAAAAACGAATTCAACAAGAACGAGATTATGTCGACTTTTGAAACTTTGGCCACAAG
>Ga0181358_1000840_pt1 | contig 13993 bp, 20 predicted proteins | sample Fa13VDMM110SD_FD_130096 | JGI IMG/M metagenome (GOLD analysis project Ga0181358, IMG submission 130096) | Freshwater viral communities from Lake Michigan, USA - Fa13.VD.MM110.S.D | ecosystem: Environmental > Aquatic > Freshwater > Lake | place: USA: Michigan | collected 2013-09-24
CTAGTAAATAACCATCCTCCAAGAAAGGATAGTGCTCCTAAAATCAAATTAAACAATAGTGTAATATCTAAATTCACATAGATAATTACACATTAATTGGATAAATATTATAGCTTTAAATCACCAAAATCATCATCAGAGATATCAGTTTTCCTAGCCCCAACTTTATAGCTAGAAATCTCAGTTTCTTGAGGGGCAACTTGTACTTTGCTGCTATCTAGATAACTATCATGCCATCCGCCAATAGGGTTATCTTTTTGATTAAATATCTTCTTATAGCCCAAGCTTCTTAGTCTACTATCGCAAAGCCACTTAGAGTAGCCATCTAAAACCTCGGCATTTAATCCAAGTAAACTCCCATTACTGAATAGATACTGTGCCCATTCACTTTCATTCTTTGCAGCTTGTTCATAGAATGCATATATTTTATCTTCATTTTTCTTTACAATAGATGTAAAGCCTTCTTTATCTTCTTCTTTTAAGATCTTCATTAAGTTTTGACTTGTTGCAAAATGTAAAGCTTCATCTCTTTGAATGAATTTAATGATTTTAGCATTGCCTTCCATCTTTCCGCGATATCCAAAATAGAATGAACATGCAAAAGAAACATAGAATACTAGCCCTTCCATTACATTAATAGAAAGTATTGCATCAAATATTTTTTGTTTAACGTCTTTCTTTTCGTCATCTCCAAGGATTTTATCAAAATTATTTCTAATTAGTTCGGCGCGGCTCGTTATCTGCTTATCTTCCATTATACTATCAAAAAATTTAGTAGGGTCAGGATATACATTATTGAGAAGATAAGAGTAACTGTAACTATGAATCCCTTCAAATTGCGCCCAAGTATTCATACATATTTCAAGTTCTGGATTACTAACATAATCTTTTAGACTATGTATACTACGAGATAACATACTGTCTCCAAGAGTTTGAAATCTTAAATTACTATCAAACACAAACCTTTCTGTTTCTGTTAAATTTTTATAATCTGTGCGATCTTTACCGAGAGCTATCTCATGTGGCCACCAGAAATTTTCATTTTGCTTCTTGAATAGCTCGAAAAATATAGGATATTTAAAACGATCATATCTTTGGAGATTCAAGTCTTCGCCAAGAAACAATGGTTGTTTTGTCGAGTCTATATTTTTTAAATTTAAAACAGATTTCATATTATATAATACACTTTATATTAAAGTAATCCTTTCACTTCTAAATATTCTTTAAATTTATTTAAAATTAATTCAGTTTTTTTGTCGTTACATTTAGTAAGATATTTATGAAATATTTTTTTTTCAAGTTCAATATTTTTTTCATATTGTATTAAACAATTTTCAAGGTATTCAATTTTATCTTTAATTAAGTTTTTATAATCTATTTCTGTATATTTTTTATTATAAAGTATCGACGCATCCTTTATAAAAGAATTATATCTTTTTATACTTTCGTATGTATCTTTGAATCTTGATGACTTAAAAGTGCAACCTCTCAATGATCTAAATAAGACATCTATATACATTTTTTTATTATAAACTAATACAATTTCATTGCACGCATATAGTAAAGAGTTCATTAACAAATGATCATACGCTAAATGAGAATGATCTATTTTGAAATAAATTTCATTTATATTTTCTGATATTGGTTTTTTATTCTCTATAAACTTTGATGAAAAAACATTATCATTAGATTCATCTTTTTGTGGATATATATAACTATTAATAATTATTAATTTAAAATCTTGCATATTAAAGTTTGCATGCCCCACTAGAGCAATCATTATCTTGATCTTTATTTAGGGATTGCTCTTTATCTCCATCATCTGTATTGTTATAATATAAACTTATTAAACCAAGACTATATGCATACATTAGTTCTTTCATAACTTTAGCATCTGGAAGAATATTATTTTCATAATGACTATAATTATAGTATACATTAGTTGATATCGCCATGTCAATATATTTTTGAATAACAGCGTTTATTTTTAATAGATTAGAATTATCTTTTAAATCATAAGCTAATTCATAGTTTTTATCATATTTTCCTATACCGGGAACCATAACAGGAAGTTTTCCCATTTTACTCATTTTATAAGTTATCAAACTACGAATTGGTTCAACCCCATTAGTAGAGCATTGGATAACTGAACTACTTTCACAAGGCATACAAGAAGATAATGTAGAATGTCTTAATCCGAACTCTTTGATATCCTTTCTTAACTTATCCCAATCTAAAGATAGTTTTCTTTTTACTAATTCGTCTACTTTATCTTTGTATGTATCAATAGGCAATATACCTCTAGAGTATTTAGTTCTATCAAATTTTTCACATTTGCCTTTTTCTTTAGCTAATTCGATACTACTCTTTAATAAATAATATTGAAAATGTTCCATCCACTCATCAATTACTGGCAATGATTTATCTGAACTATATTTCAATTCATTTTTAGCTAAAAAAGCTGCAAGATTAGTAATTCCAATGCCTAAGCTCCTACGTTTTTTAGCAAAATTTTCAGCAGCAACATTAAAGTAATCTTGAAGTTCAATGATTTCATCGAGAAATCTTACGATAAGATCGCAAGTCTTTTCAAGATCTTGCCAGTTTTTTATTTCTAGCATATTTACTGCCGAAAGAATACACATTCCAATTTCCCCATTCTTGTCATTGTAATCATTCAATGGAATAGTTGGATGGATGACTTCAGTACAAAGATTACTCATAGTAACTTTATCTAACCAAGCTCCATGATTATTTGCGTGATCAATATTTAATATATAAATACGACCAGTTTCGACTCTTTCTTTTACTATTAAAGAAAATAGTTTACGAGCAGATATTTTCTTTTTAAGTTTTAGTTTCTTAGATTCACATTCTTTATATACTTTATCGAAATCTTTAGTTCCCCAAGCTTCGTAAAGCTCTGGAACTTCTGAATTATTAAATAGAGTAATGTCTTCATCTTTTAAGACTCTATCGTAAAATAGTTTACTCATGCCAACTGTATAGTCAAGTTTACGAACTCGATTGTCATCTGTTCCAGCATTATTCTTTAATACAACGACATCTTCAATTTCATAATGCCACCATTGAATATTACAAGTAGCGCTTCCACCCCGTAATCCATTTTGTTGCCATGCTTTAACGCTACTTTCATAAATTTTTAAGAATGGAATTAATCCAGTATGGACAACTTCTCCATTCTTAATAGGAGAACCAATTGCTCTAATTTTACTTACATCAATTCCAATTCCACATCTATTAGCAGTAGCCATACTAACAGCAGTAGCACTAGCTGTAATACTTTCTCTAGTATCATCAACTCCAATTAAACAACAACTAGCATAATTTTTACTAGATGTTCTCACTCCTGCCATTACTGGCGTTGGAAGATTTATCTTATGTTTGCTAATAGCATCATAAAATTTTCTTACATAATTAAGTCTTGTTTCTATTGGATAGTTTGCAAATGCATAAGCTGATATTAAAATATAAGCAAATTGTGGGGTTTCATATATCTTGTTTGTGGTTCTATTTTTAATTAGATACTTATCACAAAGTTGTTTTATACCAGCATAAGTAAAGATAAAGTCTCTTTCATGGTCAATGAATTCTCCAATTTTATTAATTTCATCTTCAGAATATGATTGCAAAATACTAGGTTCATAAATATTATTCTTTATATTATCTTTTAAAAACTCTAAAAGTCTAGGGGCATGCTTGCCTTTCCAAACATCTTTTCTTAATTGATAATTTAAAAGTCTACCAGCTACAAATTGATAATTTGGTTTTTCTGTAGAGATAAGATTAGCAGCACTTTCAATTAAAAGGCTATGTATTTGTTCTGTAGTTATACCGTCTGCAATGTTTATTTTAGCATTAATTTCTATATCAGTCAAGCTAACTCCAGAGTAACCATCGATTGCCCAATTTATTATTTTATTAATTTTTTCTATATTAAATTTTTCTAATATTCCATTCCTTTTTTTAACTTTTATATTCATTTTAAAGAATCTGTGAATCTTATATTACATTATATTTTATGATAATAAAAGAAAAAAGAATAAATTTATTAACATTTTTTATTTATTATGTTTTTTGTGTATGATTTTTGTATAATATTAAGTATGAAAAAGATGTTTTTACTTAACCTTATGGAAGGTTCTTTATATGAAAGATTATTTTGCAGAATTTTAAGAGAAAAATATGAGTACAATTGTATAAAAACACAAGATAGCCAAAATGAAAATTATTTCAAAAATTTATCAGATAATGATTTTAAAGATTTTATTAGTCAATATGATTTAATTATTATCAATAATGGATATAGACCATTACAAACAAGACTAGTAAAACTTATAAGAGAATTAAATAAAAAAACTTTTTTCACAGAAATAGGTCATCTTCCGCAAAGAGGCAACGTCCATATAGACTATAAAGGTATGTATCATGAAAGTTCTATTTGTGAAAATTTAGATTGGGTAAATGACGAAGAAATGTTAAAGACTGAATTTTTTTTAAAAAAATCTATTTATTCTAAATTTACTAATAATCAAAAACAATCATATATATTAGTGGTACTTCAGATGGATTGGGATGCTTCACTTACTAAAAGTGGATTTAAAAATGAATTTTTAATAAATTATTGCTTATCTAAATATTATGACAAAAAAATTATATTTAAATTTCATCCAAGGCATACAGAAAAAGATAAAAATATAATACATGAAAAATTTAAAAATCAAAAATTAATATTTGATGATAAAACTCCATTTTTATTTTTATGCAAAAATAGTGAGAAAGTAGTAGGTATGTCTTCTACTGCTTTAATAGAGGCATTAGCTTTAAACAAACCAGTTGAAGCAATTTCTGAATGCCCAATTTTTTTCCATAATATGGAAAATAAAATAGAACAAATGAAAATATTAACAGCTTATAGACTTCATCAATACCATCATAATGATCTAAAAGATTCCAAGAGATGTTTAGATTTTATAATAAAAAGAAGCAAATATTTAATTTGACCTATCTTTAGGATGTTTTTTGCCTTTTCGTTTTTTTGACCAATCTTTAAAATACTTTTGTTTTACTGGATCTTGCCCATATATTTTTTGTCTTTTTTCTGAAAGCTCTGCACTTCGATCCCATAAATCTCCATAATTTCCTTTAGTATTCTTTGTAAATTCAGAAAAATCTTTAGCAGTAGATTCGGCTTTCAATGTACCTTTAGTATTAATTTCTGGAGCAGAAAAAACCCTTTTCCATTCAATATTATTTTTATCGATATACACATGTTCATCATGAATAGATTGTACAAGATCTATTGTTTCATCTGTTTCTGGATGTATATATGTATATAATGGCATATTAGTTAGTAAGAATATTTAATACAGATTCAGCAAATTTATTAGAACTAAATTTAGTTTGCAATTCTAAACCTTGAGCGTTAACTTTATTAAGTTTTACTTTTTCTATACTTTTTTCACAAGCAGATATGAAATCATTTTGATCAAAGTCAAAAATATTGCCTTGATTAAATGGCTGATCTTTATGAAAAAACATACCATCGTAAGCTTCAATTTTACCATTTGGTTCAACTAAAGTAGAATTATTTTCATTTGCCCATTCTTTGTATGCATGAGCATTTAAAATAACTGCATGCTTTCCAATCGCTACAGATTGAAATTCTGGTAAACCCCAGCCCTCTCCACCACTCATACCTAAAATAATATTTCCACTATTTAAAAAATCATTATACATATTATTTTTTTGCATATGACCAAGAAATGAAATATTGAAATAGCTTTTTCCTTCTAATATAGAATTAATCAAAGCCTTATTATCTTCTTCTTTTAGGAAAGGATTATATATCGCGCATTGTAAATGATAATTTTTTTGATTACCATATTTCTTAAGCCAAGCTTGAATAACTTTTTTATGATGTTTTCTTTTTTCTAATTTTCCAACAAGATTAAAAATGATTCGATCATCATTAAAATATACTTTATTTGTAGTATTAAAGTTATATTTATCAAAACCCAAAGGTAAAAATTCTACATTAGAGCATCCTAGATTTTTAAAAATATTAACAGCGTGCATAGAGCTAAAAAAGACTCTATCATGATTTTTAACGATATTTACTTCTTCTTTAGTTGGACTATCTAATTCATAAAATGAAAGAAGATATCTTTTATTAGAAGTTGATTCTATTGATCCATTTAAATGCCATAATTTAAAACAAGGAATTTCCCTTTTAATTCTATAAAGAAAATTATCAGTTTGATTTTTTAAATAGTTAAAGAAACCTTCATCTACTTCTTGAGTACCAACATCAAGACCATTTCCTATTGGAAATAGGATAAAATCTTTATTTTTTAAATAAAATTCTCTTGCTAAGAGAGTAGAAACTTGTCCAAAACTAACTGCATTAATTGGGACATTTAAGATGAAACTCATAGAATGTCATCTTCATCCTCTTGAACTACTTTTTTTACTGGAGCTTTAGCAACAGATGTCTTGGTTGAAGCAGATTGTTTATTTTCTAAAGGTTTAGAAACATATAGCCTATAATCTGGAGCTTTTTCATTAGTTTTCTTGCTATTTGCAAAAACTACTACATCGATTCTTTGACCATCATGATCATTAATATAGCCTGATAGGAATGACATTCCTGCCTTGCTTTTCTTCTTCCAAAGTGCGCCTAATTCATTTTGATTTTTGTTTGTATTTTGATTTGTATTATTCATATTTATATATTACTCTCTTTATTAGATTTTGTCAAATAGATTTTTACTTGTTATTTTTTTATTTAAAAAATTAATAGTCTTTTCGTGAATATTAATTGCTGTTTGAGTGCTGATATTTAATTCCTTGCCTATGTCATTCCATGATTTTAATTTATTGGCATCAAAATATCTTAATTTAAAGATTTTTTCTATTCGTTCATCTTTCATCGCATGCAAAAGATCAAAAATATATTCAGTTTTGACTTTATCCACTTCTACGCTTCGTTGTTCTAATTGTTTTTTTTCTACAATATATTTAATATTTTCATCTGTTAAGCATAGGTCATTTTTATTTTTATTTATTAAATTTAAACAATAATATCTTATTTGATTTCCAAGCCATGTAGAAAATTTTATTTTCTTTTTAGGATTAAAAGATAATGCAGTTTGATAAACTACATAAATTTTATCTTTTAAGATATCTTCCATATTATAATTTTTATTAATCAATTGAGGTAAGTATTTTTTAATTATTTTAACACACAAGCCGCCATGCATATGATCTAATTGTTGAAGACAATCAGAGCAATGATGTTTTTTTATTTTATTAATTAATTGAGATTCGTTCATAAATATTTTTTAAATGTTTTTGTATTAATTCATATAAGAAATTTGTATCTTGACAAGTTTCCCAACATAGACAATAATCAGCCACAGCCTTAAGTTTGTTGTCGTTAGATTTTTCTTCTATATTTGCTGGAGGTACGATAGAGCCATCTGTTAATTTTCTAGATAAATGAATTAATATACCATTATGAGATTTAAGCCAAGAATATTCATCATCTTTATATTCTATATATCTAATATCCGTAATGATTGGAATAGTTTTATTTTTTATTAAACTTTTTATTTCATCTTCTAAAAGAGATGTCCAATACTTGCCTTCGGTTTGGACTCTCCTACATTTTCCGTAAGCTACCATTAGCGGTCTTACTAAATCTTTTTGTGTTCCTTCACATTTGAATAAATCAATTTTAAATTTGTCTTTGGTAAATTCATATAATTCATTTTTTAATGCATCAGCAAGAGCAAGTCTTTCTGATTCGATCTGCCTTTCTTTTAAATATTTATTTAATATAGCATAAAATGTGTCTTTGCCAGATCTAGCTACTCCTGTTAGTCCAATAACCATCGATTCATCTTACTTTAAATATAAAAAATTGTCAATTTAAAAATGTGTAATATAATAATATATGGAGCTTTTTTATAATATCTTTACTCAATCTGCGTTTTTATTTATACTATATAAAACTAATGTAGTTTATGAATATATTAAATATTTTAAATTAAGCATAACGAAAGAATATGAAACCTATTTAATTGGAAATAAATATTTAAATTTTATTGAATACTTAGGGTTTAAAAACAACTTTATATTTCGTTTAATAGCTTGCCCATTATGTTTAAATTTTTGGTTATCTGTAATTGCTTGCTTCATATCAAATGATATACTATATATTGGTTTTATATATATCATTTCATTATTAATAATGTTTATTTTAAGCTATTTTTATGGAAAATTTGAATATTAAAGTATTTATGAATATAGGAGAAGCCAGCGCTTTTCTTGAAGAGGAGTGTTTTCATATCCCTATTTTAATGGATATAACAAATGCATATAAAGGCACATTTGGCGGGTGTAGTTGCAATAGAGGTAGAAGAGTAGCCAATGCAAACAATGTTTACAAATTAACAATAAACAATTTAGAAGAAAAATACGTAAAATTCATGAAAGAAGCATTGGGAGTAGACAAAATTATTTTCAAATTAAGTGAAACCGAAACTATAAAAGAATTTTAGATTGACTTAATTTTAATAATACATATAATAGTCCTTATGTTCAAAGAAGCAATCGGTTACGAAGATATATCTTTACTACCAAATTTTTCTGATATTACATCTAGAAAACAAGTATCAACAAAAACTAAAATAAGCAAAAACAAATATATTGACATTCCAATTATATTATCTCCAATGGACACAGTTTCTTCTGTAAAATCATGTACCAAAATTAACCAAATTGGCGGGGCAGGAGTGCTTCATAGGTTTATGAGTATAGAAGATCAAACTCTTAAATCTAAAAAAATTAAAGATCAAAGTAATTTCTGCATCAATGCAATCGGTTTGAAAGATGCAAAGAATAGGTTGCAATCATTAGCGGAATATACTGACATTTTCTTTTTAGATACAGCGAATGGTTTATCTACTCAAGTTGAGGAATTCTTGATTGAATACAAGCAGTCTCCATTCACTCAAGATATTATAGTTGGAAATACTTTAACCAAAGAAAGTGTTTATAGATTAGCGAATTTAAAAGCAGATGGATTTAGACATTTAATTGGTCCCGGGTCAATGTGCTTAACTCAAGTTAAAACTGGAATTGGATGTCCAAGTATAACTGGACTATCTTATGCTTGGAAAGCTGTTAGAAATTTTCAATTAGCAAATTTAGATTATTTTAGGCACGAAAACCCCAAAGAAGAAAATAGGCCGAGCATTCTAGCAGATGGAGGAATTAGATATCCCAAAGACTTATCTAAGGCTATCGCGGCTGGAGCAGACGCAGTAATTTGTGGTAGAATTTTTGCTGGATTATCAGATGTAGTTGATGATCAAAATATAATAGAAAAGGATGGTAAAAGATATTTTAAATACAGAGGAATGGCTAGTAAAGATGTTGTAGAGGATTATGAACTATACGATGGATCAAAGAAGAATCTCTTCGTAGAAGGCGATGTTACATTAATGCCGATCATTGAAGATAAAAGCATTGAAGACATAGTTTACGATTTCGCAAATGGTTTAAGAAGCGCTATGAGTTATTTAGGATTTTCTTCTATCGAAGAAATGAGAGGCGGATTATGGACTGATAGAATAAAAGCGGTGAGAGTTACTGCGAATAATTTATATGAAGGATTTGCTCATGGAAAATAAAGAAATAAAATTATATAATATTATTAAATATATAATATTAGGAATCTTAACAATTGTTTGTTGTAGCACTGGTAGATCGCAGGATTGCTATTCGAAAGGTATAGAATACCATGTCGCAAAAGCTCAATATGATTCTAATTTTAAACAAACGAAATTAATTCAATATCAGAAAGATAATTTAAATATTTTTAATAAAAAAGAATGTATTGAAAGATCTAGACTACAAGCTGTGATAAGCGCCAAAGATAACGAGAATTTTAGATTAAAAAGAAAAATGGATCATATTATTTATAATAAATGAGAATTTCATTTGAAGAAATGGCTTTGAATATAGCCAATGTCGTAAAAGACAGATCAGAAGACCCTTACAAAAAAGTTGGCGCTTGTATTTTAAATAAAGAAGGCAGAGTTCTTAGCATAGGTTACAATGGACTTTTAGCTAAACAAAAAGAAGATAAAAGTTTTTGGAGCAATAGAGAAGAAAGACGTAAATATGTTATTCATGCAGAAATTAACGCTTTAGCTTGTATTTCTAGATATGATAATCCATATACTATAGTTTCTACTCTTTTGCCTTGTTCAAATTGCGCTATTAATATCTGCACATATGGCATTAAACATGTTTTTTATGAAGAAGAATATGATAAAGATTTATTAGCACATGAAATTTTTGATTTTTATAAAGTAAAAGTAAAAAAAAATAATTAAGTGTAAATTATATATATGAGCGAACCAGCATATTTTAATTGGGGATGTGATACTACAGAAATGGGTAGCGCTGTTTATTCTGTAAATTTTATGGCACAGATGCAGAATATAGAGCAAGCGGCTAATCCAGATAAGGATTGCACAGTAAGCCAAACATGGCACACCGAATATCAATGGTGTTTTAGCTCAGCAGGAGCTTTTCTTAAAGCCAGAGAAGTACCAACTTTAGTAGTAAAGTGCGTACCAAAATGCCCACAAACCATACCATAATATTTTCAAACTATGTCGGAATATTAGGCTGTCTTTGGGCAATTAGGTTTACAATTACATTTGAATTGTTCATAAGCGAGATTTATATAGCACTGCAAGGGAGGGTTATATCCTGCACAGTTTATCCCCCCTCCGGCGCCGAAATAAAAAGCTGGAGTTGCTGATCCGCCGGCAGCCGCACAAGATTCGTGACATTCTTTTAGTAAAATGTCTTTAGAAGCAGCATTTAGATACGCTTTAACATCTCTACAATCGGAACAAGGCGGATGATCGAATTCGTATCCCATGTATTTATATACACTTTTATGTATATAAAAATTAATTTTAAAATTTAATCATTTCCCGATATAATATAATATGGAAGTCAAGTCAGATGATTTAATATCTATGCTAGATCAAATTATATTAAAATTTGAATGGCAAGACGCTGAAGCTAAAAAAACAAATTCTTCTTTAACTGGCGAAAGCTGGGATTTGTTTCATTTAAAGAAGTTCAAAACCATATTAGTAGAATATATTGAAAACAAAAAATAAATATTACGGAATATATTCCAAAAATGATAATTTTCTTTATGGGGTTTTCCCATTATCAAAAGAAGGTTATAAAAAAGCTTCTGAATATATATCAAAAATAAATTTTAAAGATAAAAATCAATTTATAATTAAGAAAAAATAATTATTTATTTTCTTCTAAATTAGGGTCTGCAAATTGTTCGTTATGGATTTTTTTAGTTCCTCTTTTAAATTCTTTAAATATAGTCCTTATTTTTTCTATAGGTTTTTCTACAATCTTTTCGATTATAATAGGATCTTTTGCTTCTAATATTTTAGTAGATTTTGATAAAGAATTATATGCAATTACGAGGCAAACCGCTAATGGATCAAATACTATAACTATTAATATTATAAATATTCTTACAGCAGTTTCTATTTTTAATCCAAAAGCATCTGCTACAAATTTAAAAGTTCCAATTTCTCCTTTAGTATTATCGCTTTCTAATTGAATAATCATTTGATTATTTTCAGAATTCTTTTTAGTAAGCTCATCTAGTTCTTTATTTACAAATGATATTTGTTCAAATAACGAATTTATATTTTGTTGTGATCCTGTAACAATTTTTTCTCTACTTTGAACAAGTTTTGAATCTGTTATTTTTTCAGTTTTTCCGCTACTGAATAATCCACCTTCTGTTGTTTTTGTAGTCGTAACATCTTGTTTTACTGCACTGTCTAAAGATACTTGATAAGTTTTTTGCAATTCAATTAAATCTTTTAATTTACTTTGATTAAAATCTATTTGAGATAAATAAAAAGCTTGTTGAGTTTTTAAACCCTGTATTTTGTTCTGGTTTAAACTATATTGAGAAAAGTTTCTTTGAAATGCGTCTGAAAGAAAACCAAATATGCCCAAACTAGTAATACCCATCAGAAGTATAGTAGCTACAAGCATATACTTTTTAAGAATTTTATTTGTATCATTCCAATAGCGATATAGATAACTCGCACTAATAAGTTTAGCTAATTCCATTGTGCCAGCCATCACAGCTACGCTCCAAAAACTTGCTGCAAATAATAAAGCTATTCCTTTTACAGAAAAGAATGCTGCACAAGAAGCAAGTGCAAAAGCAGAAAATCCTAATATATATTTAAACATAATATATTTACACTTGTATATTTATCTTTACTTTTTATTATCTATATTATATAATACAAATATGGAAGAAAACAATAAAACTATATTACCAAACAATCCCTACGCAAGAGCTACTCCATTTTCTCCAATCGTAAGAGTTTTATCTAAAATTTCAAGAAATACTAAATGCCCATCAACAAATAAAAAATTCAAACATTGCTGTGGCGTTTCTGGTCAAGATTTTTGCACAAAAGCCAAAGAAAATTTAGAAAATTATATTAATGAATTAAAATCGAACAATGATAAAAGCAGTTGATATTATATTTGGACTATCTTGGGGAGATGAAGGCAAAGGCAAAATAAGTAATGCAATTAGTAAAAATTACGATATTGTTTGTAGGTGGAATGGTGGTCCCAATGCAGGTCATACAGTCTATATTAATGATAAAAAATATAAAACTCATATTATTCCTTGTGGAATTTTTCAAAATAAACTTAGTATCATCGGTCCAAATTGCGTTATCAATGTTGATAAATTTTTTGATGAAATAGAATATTTAGAAAAAGAAGGATTTGATACATCCTTAATTAAGGTTAGCCCAAAAGCTCATATAATAACTGAAAGACACATTCAATATGATTCTGTTTTTTTAAAAGATAGATTTGGAACGACTAACCAAGGAATTGGTCCAGCTTATGCAGATAAAATGCTAAGGCTTGGAAAACTCGCTAGAGATTACATTGATAAAAAATATCTTTGGAATGGAGAACTTTATGGAGATATTCTTTGCGAAGGCGCGCAAAGTTTTTGGTTAGATGTTAATTATGGTAATTATCCTTATGTAACTAGCAGTGAAACTCTTCCGTATTCTGCTTGCTCTTTAGGCTTTTCTCCTAAAAAAATTAGAGATATAATTGGTGTAGCAAAAATTTATGATACAAAAAGTGGAGTTGATCCGCTATTTCCAGATTTTTTAATAAATATACCAGAACAAAAAAAATTAATTGAAGAAGGCCAAGAATTTGGCACAACTACTGGTAGAACTAGAATAGCTAACTGGTTAAGAATAAATCATCTGATATACGCTATAAAAACCTCTGGAACCACAAAATTAATAATTAATAAATGTGATATTCTTGAAAAAGTAGGAGTATATAAAATTATTACTAGTCCAGATGAAAATTTTGACTATATAGAATTTAAATCTTTGAAAGAAATGCAAGATTTTATTGAACACCAAATTACAGACCACTGCGGAATAAAAACTATTTTTTCTGGAAGTAAAACGGTAATTTAATTACTTATAATTTCTTCTTCAATTGAATCTGTGCCTAATTGTAAGGCAAAATTAGCAGGAGATTCTGACATAGGGTATGGTAAACCCGAAGGTTGTGGTGGGGCTGGTGGGGCTGGTGGTGGCGATGGTGCTGGAGGTGGAGGCGGAGGAGGTGGTGGTGGAGGCGCGCAACAAGCGTCGTTCATTCGATTTGTTTCGCAATTTCTATCTTGCACACAACAATCATAAAACCATATAGCCATATATATATATATTATATACACTAATATTATTTATGACAAAAAATAGATTTTAATAAATACAATATATATAATAGATTATGGTTTCTAAAAGAAAAGTATTTTTATTAATTAATCCAAATGAGA
>Ga0181358_1000846_pt1 | contig 13955 bp, 8 predicted proteins | sample Fa13VDMM110SD_FD_130096 | JGI IMG/M metagenome (GOLD analysis project Ga0181358, IMG submission 130096) | Freshwater viral communities from Lake Michigan, USA - Fa13.VD.MM110.S.D | ecosystem: Environmental > Aquatic > Freshwater > Lake | place: USA: Michigan | collected 2013-09-24
GTCTGTAAATCTGATTTCCAAAATTGTATATAGTATAAATACCATCATCCAAAGATTTTGTTTGGTTAGAGAATAGTGCGTAAGCCAATGTTTCTTCATCGAATTCCACCATTTCTATCTCCAACATAACTGGATTAAAAAACGTATTAGTTATAATTACATCCTGTAAAGGATTACCTATAAAAGGTATTGCGTTTGGTTTAATTGAAGGTGCAGAAGAGGGTGATACAGTACAGAATACACTTGTTGAGTTATCATTAAATGTATATGCCTGTGACGCATTAGAATTACCCTGATTTTGTGATACAGGCAATGCCCTATTATTTGAAGTTATAATCCTAAATAGATTTTGGATTTTATCTTGACCCGTTCCTGTTTGTTCTTTTATATATTCCACTCTATAACCAACTAAATTACCATTTTCAAATCTATTCTGTAATTCAAGTGGTATTTGATTGATATCGAATACTATACCTGTAACATCTTGATTGTCAATTAATAAACCACAATCTTGAATGGTAGTTCTAATTTGTTTTGGTCTTATAATAATACTATAAAACCCTTTAGAACCAAATACCGAAGTAGGTAATTTTAATGTATATAACCCACCAAAAATCTCATTGACGTTGTTTGGGTTATTTGCTGGAATTAATACCTCTGCAGGATCCAATGATTGTAATTCTACTGTTGTTAATGATTCCCTGTTGGGGGTATAACTGTAAAATATTTCAACGTCATCAATTGATACATCCGCTGGTCTTATAGTTCCGTAATTTCCTGTTGCCATAACTTTATTTTTATATTCTTATAAATCCACCTCTATTTGTGTCGATATCATTACTTGTTTTTATTTCAGATAATATTTCGTGTCTTTCAAATATATCTTCTATACCTCTATTTATAAATACTGCACTATTAACTTCTGGTTTAAAAACTATTCCTAAATATTCTTCTTTTTTTAGAGAAGCGTTTAATGATGTGTTATATTGATTCCAACCACCATTTTTTGACACAAACTTAGTTGTATTAAAACTTAAAGATTTACCGTATTCGTCAGTAGTTTTTGTAAATTGTTTTTTAAATGTGGTGAATTCAACACCTGTATTTATTATATTATTAGTATTAGCACCAATTTTATATACTGTTTGTAAATTGTTTTCAGATATTACACCACTAAAATTATTTTTAGGATTGTTAGAAACGTTCAGATTAGGTACATAAATATCATTTCCCTGTGTGTCCTTTCTATACGATTTTACTTGTTTTAATAAAGAATCATCTGTATAACCACTAACTGTAACGTTATTTGTGTAGTAAAAACTAACAGGTGCACCTGCCAATCTACCATATGTAAATGAATTAAAATTATCAGGTTTAATTGATAGTGTGTTATTTTTAGGTACAAAAGGTTTGTCAGTAAAAATACCCATATCATCAATGTCTTGTGTTATAAATACTGAGACATCTATTGTGTTAACAATTTTTTGACTTAATGGTGTTAAGATAAAATTTCCTTCAGAATCTATCTTATAATTAGGTATTTTACCATAATAATATTTAGGATTAGTTTCATCAATAACTGTTTTACCCTCTGAATTTTTTATCAAAACACTTTTAGGTATATTCCTTACCGTATAATATTCTAAATTTATTTTTTTTCTAATGTATTCCATAACTATTTTATAAATATATTAAAGTATGGTTTGCCAAAATGTTAATGTAGGTATACCACTATTTGATGGGTTTAAATTAACTCCTGGTGGTACCAGTTGTTGTCTTGTATTAGGTGTAAATTTGTATTTATATATACCATTATCATTTTTTAAAATAACTTTAAGATAAGTTATACCATTTTCACCCTCTAAATTTGTTAATGTTATATTGTTCACATTAAAATTTTTCGATGCCGCCATTTGATATATTTTACCATTTGATGCGTTGTTAAATTGTACTACCGCATACATCTCATACTCTTGATTTGGTGAGTTATCTACTAAATCCTTAAACCAATATATGTGAAATCCTTCATGTACTTCTTCTGGTTGTAGAACAGGATCACCTATTGTAAATGTAATAGGACAATTATCTAATGGTAAGACAAATCCGTATTGATTTTCTTGATCTTTACCAACCTGAGTATATATGTCAGAAAAAGATAGTAGTTGGTTTTTACCACTATATGGGTTATCATAAAGTGATAACCTAATAAAACTATTAGTAAACCTTGCAGTCCTACAAAATATATCGTCAAATATAAAACCAATATCTTTATATAAACCTGGTTCTGCACCAGTACCCCTATGTGTAGGGTTATTAAGTAATATACTCGATGGGGTATAAAAATTTAAATTTATTTTAAATTTATCTATAATTTCCCAATTATTATCACAAGGTTTAAATATGACTTTTTTATAGTCAACTATTGGGTTTATAGATTTTTTGATTTCGTCTTTTACAAACTTATCCTCTATTAATTCCGCATTGTCAACAGGAAAAAAATTAGTTCCCAATGCAATATCGATAGTACTACCACTACCCAAACTACCAATCAATATTTTTCTTCTATCAACAAACATCGTCAAATTCTTTTTGTTTTAAGAATGATATATCTAAACATCCACCCGCCACATCTCTTTTACCTAATTCATATTCACCGATATAACTAGCCAATGTGACTTCTATGTTTAAATTTGCCAAACCGTTGTAATTTAATATATCTAAAGTACTCGATGAACCAACATCTAAAGTAAATACAACTTTTGCCCAATTATTACCGTTAAACTGATAATAACCTATACCTACACCGTTTACTATGTCAGGATTTTGATTAAACACAAGTAATCCCGATTGTGGGTTAGGTACTGTAGTAACGTCATTGAGATTTACCAATGAAGTTGCAGGTATATCTATAGTATAATTTAAGAACGTAGGGTCATTTAATAAATTAATAAACCTATTTTGTCCTACGTTATTTGAATCAGATGCCCCCAATGTAATATCCTCAGAAATTAGTGAAAATTCACAAGGTGGATCTTGTCTTTGAAAATAAAATCTTTTATCTAAGTAAATGTAATGTGCCCCACTTTCAAACGGATAATCAACTCCCGCACCAGAATTATCTATTTCACCTATATCTAATAAATCTCTCCATTTAAAAGAGTTAGGTGCTATCTCTGTCGCATAGTCTGGTATTTGAAATGACTTTCTTAATTCGTCAATTTCTAACGGATTTGTTATATTATATCTATCAATCACCACCTGTAAATTTACAACTGGATTTATATAATTAGAAAATTCTCTTATTTTAATTAAATTAAATGGTGAATAAATATACCCTTCTTTTTTATTACCTTTATTACTATCTTGTGAGTAAGTACTATAAATAGAATTTAAAAATTCTCTATATACAGTATTAACTCTATGATATAAATTTTCCATTCTTCTTTCTAATAATTCACTTTCATTATATTCTACAATGTCACCATCAAAAACATCATCACTTTCATCTATATTTTCATAATATAATGAACCTACATAATTTGTATCACCATAAGATCTTATATTATAGTTCACATTATTATTATTTTCTAAATCATACCCCGCAGAAATTTTAGTCCAAAATCTAGTGTTATATGGTGGAATTAAATTTTGTTGTTGTTGTAACCAATATTGTGTGTTTAATGATGTTGGATTGGAGTCATTATCATTTTTTATTATTGATAGATAAATTTCTGTTACCGGTCTACCTAAATTATCTACTAATGAACTAACATCTATATCATTTTTAAAATTAAATGCCACCACTTCATCATTAAAATATGTAACACCGTACGCCGCAGGATATAAATCGTAATCTTTATAATCTGAACTAGTTAATGATTTAAATTGTCTTACATAATAACTAGATAATTTACCATTTACACTCCTTTTTATCGTAGAAACACCAATAGTAATATTTATGTCTGATGGATTAACATCGATAACAAATGTCCTTAATTTATTATCATTTACTTGATTACCTAATTTAAATACTCTATATAACTGAGTATTTAAATTAAGTGTATTATTTGGTGTATTATCAACAAAATTAAATAACCTAATTCTATCTCCCACATTTAATCCGTGATTCATCGGTGTTCTAAACCCAATATATTGTCTACCATTTAATATAATGGTAAATTGATCAATAATTGGTACACCGTCTTTAAGTGATATATTTAAATTGTTTTTTACTAAGGTTATATCTTTAGTACTAAATGGGTAAACTAATTTAAATAAATAATTTGATGCCCCATCACTGTCTAACATTTTTAATCTATCGTATCCAGGATCAAATGGGAAAAATTCACATAATGCACTTTTGTTATCATTGAATTGAATTTCATTCTCATTTGGTTCATCATTATAAGAACCAACCCAACCATCCTTTTCAAATATAGAATTACTCATAATTGTTTTAGCAGCAATTTGTTGTACAGGACTTACGTTTGGTTTTGGTTTAGGTTCTGATAAATATATTTTTATATTTTCATTAAACAAAACATTCGTTACTACTGGTTTAACTACACCATAAAAACGATACTTAGTACTTTCTTTTCTTTCCTTTTCGAATTGTTCGTATTGACTAACAGTTGTGTCAATGTCATTTAATGGTATAGGTTTATTCGTATGATTTAAACCGAATTGTATTTGTGTGTTTACGTTAACATTATTAGGTAACTTAACACTATTTAATAATATTTTATTATTGTTATCCATTTAGTAATGTAGTATTAGTTACTCCTGATGTTGTTAGTGGAACGGTATTACCTACTTGTATAGTTTGTATTAATGTCTCCCCTAAACAAGTTTTATAAACCGTAAATGGATTGTTACCAGTATTGTTTATGTTAGGTGAGTTATTTATGTTTTCACTAACAGTATCGTTAGATGCGTTAAGACCCTCTAAAGTCACTGCATCTATTAAATCCGCAAAGAATTGTGATACAGTTCTATGTAATGCAGTTTTTCCTGGCACTAAACCAAAATAAAGAAAGTAAGGTGTTTGAGTTCTACTAAATTTAATACCTTTCACTGAATTATTTCCGTTATTTATGTCACTAACTATTCCATTACCATTTAATATATTTATTTCGTCTACCCCATCTAATTGTGCCGTTTCCCCAAAATTAATCGTTTGATTACCGTTAGGGTAATTAATAAATGATGAGGTTTGTCCCGGAGCCAATCCATAAAAATAATCACCACTACCATTTGTTTTTTTATAACCACAGGCATCTCCAGGTATAAATGAATCACCGTCATTATATTCGGAAAGTATTTGTTGACCTTCTAAATTATAAAATAAATTAAAACCATCTGATAACGATATATCAGGATAAGTATTATATACATTATCGAATTCTAATGAACCAGGCCTTTGGTGGTGGAATGTTAAATTAGATGACTTATACCCATTAAATCTTTTACAGAAATAACTTCTTATATCTTCATCATGTTCAAACCTTAAGAAACAATTACCAATTTCAATTCCAATATCATTCTTATCTATTATATCAACACCAATTTGTGAATGGTTTACACTTGCAGAGGTATTTACACAAATTGCTTTAGTGCAAGAAAACTCTACATAAGCCCTAAGGTTTAAAGATATATCTTTTTTATCTTCAAATTTTTCTATATTTCTATTTCCCGTAGTACCGTTTATCTGTAACGTACCTAATTTATATTTTACATCCTCATAACTAACATTAAAAGTGGTTGGTGGTATAACATCCATTATAAATGGTATATCATCTATATCACAGTATGTACTACTACCCAGTTCCATTATTGTTGTCGGTAACATCAAATTAGCCTTATATTCGTTACTATTATATTTTACATCACCCTTTGGTATGTATGGTGTGTAATATATACTACCTTCTGCCCAAGTAATTAATCCGTGTTTTATTAACTTACTAAAATTATTATATTCTGTTTCAATGTAGATACAAGGTGCAACACCATTAGTACTACAATTAGGTATACATGTGTAAATGGGACAACCTGATGATGGGGAGGATGGATTACCACCCTCTTCAGGTTGGGGTTGAGTGATGGGTCCAAAACCATCTTGTCCCTCATCTTCTGAAGGTTCATAGTTAGTTGAATCAACACAATCTAATGATGTTTTAAAGTATTCTTTTCTTTCCATCATTCTAGTGTTATCACATATATTTCTATGGTGTCCATGACCACCTATATTTGTCCATGTTGAGTTTCCATCAGCGTCTTCTGTTTCAACATACTCAGGTTTTCCGTGTTCACCTTGTATTGTTCTATCTTTTATTTCGTATTGTACCCCAAACGAATTGAAAGTATTTTGAAATACTAAGAAGTTATTGAATACTATCTTACATCCCTCAAAATTAGTATTTTTACCTTTAAACTCTAATTCTTGTACCGCTAAGTTAAGGTTAGGTGTCTGTAAATCATTTTCATTTGTACCATACCAATCAGTAACTCTTCTAGATCTAACTTTTGCGATACAGTCATTAACAACTATAGTTGGTGGGGTAAAAAAATTAGATGGTATTTTAATTCTCCATTGTTTGAATGTAGGATCCCCTTGAAAATTATTAGTAAATGAACCTAATAACGGACCTCTTTCCTTACAATCAAAATCACAAAATTTATCTTTTTTAATTTGACCAAATTTTCTTTTTCTCTTCTTTAATTTATAATTACGTTTTACTAATGGGAAATATAATGTTCCCCCCACCCAATCATTGTAAAAGTCAAATTTTAACATTCTTAAAAATACTGCCACAGGTTCCATAACACAAGAAACCCAATCTTTTATACCTTTTGTCTGAGTACCTCCACAATTTGAACAACTAAATGGTTCAACATATTGAACGTTACATCCTGAATTGTCACCAAATGGAGTTTTTATTAATGTTAATCTATATTCTTTACCTTCATCCGCACATTTTAATGGTATTAACGGTACTTTAATACAACATTTAGAACAACAAGGTGTAGGTGGTACACCATCACCTGCAGGATATTCTATAGGATCATTCCATGGGCAATACTCTGCATAATTCCCATATCCTCCACCTGACTTTATGCAACAACTATGGGGGCTACCAGCACAAATATCTTTACAGGTTTTACATAAAAGTTCACTAAATAAACATTTCCATTTAATGAGAAGTGCTAAATAAAATGTTGTACCACCCGAATCGTCACAATTATTCCCACAATCATTCGTACCGCTTCCGCAATTACCACCACAATAATGATCTTTATAAGGTTGATTACAAAATTCAAATCCTGCAGGTAAATTAAAACAATATCTTAATTCTATTTTTAACCCCACAGGTAACTTAATCGAACATATTGACGTAACTAAACCGTTAATAATATTCAAAATTCCATTTAAAAAACCTACTACGTGTCCAAATAATGTTAATACTATACATATAATAGTATAAAGTGGGTTAAAGTTAGTATCTAACCTATTGGTTGGGAATTTATTGACACCATCACCGTTTAAAATATCTTTTATGCCTATGAATCCTCTGGCTTCATCCCCATTCTTACCACCTATTTTCTGCATCCTACCAATATACTGTTTAACGGTATATACTTTTTTCCATCTAAATGGGAAAAACTCTTCTAAATAGTTATATTGGTTTGTTAAATCATTTGCATATGGAGTATTATCAGTTATTGTTGATAGTTGTTGATTTAAAGTAAATTCTGTACTGTTTTTTAACTCGTTAATCCCATATTCCCTAAAGTTAAAATTGTTGTTTGTGTTAGGTACTAAGTATTTTGCCCTTTCTCTTAATTTTTTATCACTAGATGTAGCATCCATAGATACCCTAAACCTATAATCACCTTCAGTAGAAACTCCTTTTATACCATCAGGTGACGGTACTAAGTTACCAAACTCATCAGTAACAACCTTTCTAATATTCATCGGTACTAATACCGACCAGTTACCGTTATCATCGATAGAATTATCTTTAAAGGTAAATTTCTCAATGTTACCGTCAACAGTTCTTCTAATTGCCTCAATTTTACCAGGACCAGTTATAACCTCATTTAATTTACCCATCTCACGGGCAGGTTTACAATTTTTATTTAATGAATCTTTTTCATCATCAGTAAAAATACTACCCATAAAAATTGCGGTAGGTACTAATTCTAAACTGTCTATTGATATGTCTAATCTATTTATACCTAAACCACTACCAACACTTAAACTATCACACCAATATGGTTCAACTCTAATCGGTAAGTTTTGTGAAAATATTTGTGGTAGACTATCTAAGTTATTTGAAGATTTAAATTTAAATCTATCTTTAAATAGATTATCACTATAACCTTGATCAATTAATTCAAATGGACGAACAGATAAGAATCCGATATCACTAACGTCCATATCATAATGTAAGAAATGATCACCTACAGGTACCCCAAATAGTATATAGTCACCCGCAGAATTAGTAGTTGTAGTGTATTTATAATATTTTTCATAAATTTCTAATGTAGTACTATCATCTAATATCTGTCTTTTCTTAGGAAAAGTACCAACTGGTGTATGATCTAATTTTTGTTGGTTACTTGGTAATACATTGTATCTTATACCATTCTTATTTTTTTGATCAGGAAATGGTTCTGTGTATGGATATATCGCAGACTTTACTGGATCGTTTAAATCTCCATCTTCTACAGGTACAAATACCGAAACTCTTACGTTTGGTACACCAAATCCATTATTAATGATTACTCTACCCGCAATTACACCATATTCCGCACAATAACTGTTGTATTCATCTTTTTGTGAAATTTTTAAACTTAATATTTCTAAATGATCATAGTTTTGAGATAAGTCAAGATTGACCTTCAAATAACCATTATCCTCACCAGGTGTTGTCCTAATTCTATATGATTTAGACATAAAAATCCCACTTTTTTTTCTTTTTTATTTTTTGTTTTCAAAAATTTCAATATTGTCAAAATCACTTTTAACTTTATCTACTTTCTCAACACTTTCTTCTTTTTCTAATTCCTCAACGTAATTAACGTTTTTCTCAAATTGTCTTTGTCTTTTCTTAATTTCTCTATTATGTCTAAATTTACCATAAATAGTTAATAAGTTATTTAAAAATCCTTTGAATTTTTTAGTAACTTTAGGTAATGATTTTGGTAAAAAGAATGTCATAAAAATTTGACCCAATAAAACTAAAATTATAAATGGTATCGCAATCGCCACTACAACAAATGCAATTATTTTAAAAAAGAAGTTACCATTGTAATCTCCTTCTTGAATGGATTTTGGTATTAGGTTTATTTCTAAATTTTCTTCTCCGGGTAATTTTCTTTTGTTACTTTTTTCTTTACATGTTTTACATTCCATATCTTATTTTTTTATTAAAACTAACTATATTTTTAAAAAAGTAATTATTATGACGTAGAAATTGTCACTTTTATATCTTTATTTGGGTATTTAATCTCAAACATACCGTTAGGTTGCCCAAATAAAGTATACTTACCCAATAAATCTATCTGTCTAGTAGTATCATCAATATATGGTTGTGCAATCTCATTTAATGAATATTTTCCATTTTCATTCACTTTATTATAAACTCTTAAGTCCGTAACGTTTAATACACCACCAACATTATTAATATTTTCAATAAGTTGTGAGACGTATATATTATCACCCATTTCCCACTTATTAATATCAAAATAACTTGTTACACTACTGACAACTCCCGCAATAATATCTCCTTTAGGGATTGATTTCTCTGCAAAAATATCTATTTCAAATCCTAAATTAATTACTCTACCATTTTTAACGGTAACAAAATCATTAATCATTCTATAATCTGCCAAATATTCTGCGATATTCTGTTTTAATGTAGATGTCGCCTCAGTAGTTAATTTAGAGTTTGAGTCTAACGCCAAAATAGATACGTTAATTTTATTTCTTTCTTCCCAAACACCCGTTCTAAATGGTACCCCAAATTTACCAGGCATTAATGGTATTCTCGATTGATAATCCTTAATAGTTACACATCTGTCTTGTGCGGAAAAGTTATACCTCACCAAATTTCTTACCTCATCAATAGATGGTTCAGATTTACCTCCTAAGGCAGGTATTGGGTTATTAACTGAAATACTATTTCTTATGATTCTGTTTATATCTGATGAATCACCGTTAATTACCACATTTATAGTACCTAAATTATTAATAACATTAACACCAATATTACTATCTTCTCCACCACCAACTCTATATCTTACATAGATAGTGTTATTAGTAGGTGGAATTTGTCCCAATGATAAGTTGTTCACTGTTTGTCCAATTCTATCAATTTGTCCTTTACAACCAACAAAACTATTTAATTCTGAAGTATCTGCGTCACCCGCACCGAATATAATTTTACAGAAACCATTGTCTGTAAATTCATTAATAAATCTACGAGGTGCGTTTAACCATTTACCTACAGATATACCTTCTCTATCAGATATTGTATTATCATCTATTACATAAACTTCCGCCTGTGCCAATGCAGGTACCTCATACCAACTTAAACTAAAGTCATTAAATTCTTCTTCGGTCGGTTGGTTTACTAAATTAGTACCTTCTTTTGTGATAATGTTCTCTATTGAAAGTACGTTATCTTCTGGTAATATGATTTCTAAAAACGGTCTATAATCACTTCTACTTAATGTTCTTTTATAAGTTTTAGTAATACCATTTAACATAATTTCTCTTTTGGTAAGTGTATAGTTTTGAATTATTCCACTTCCGTCAATGTTTGGTACTATTAATCTATTAGGGATACCACCAGTAGTAAATGGTGATGCAAAATCAGAATCCTCCATTAATTCGAATACTTTACCCGCACCTGTGGCTTGTGAACCTTTTAAAATTTTAGGTGCGTAACTTATATCAAATGTATCACCTTTAACTGGAATATTAGTTACTTTCCAGTCAACTATCGTAATACTCGGTCTTTTACCAGGTATATTTAATCCAAAAGTTCTTGCCAACTCTAAGAGTGAAGATCTTTCTTGTGCGTAACTAATTTGTGTTTCATTAAACATTCTATCGGTATGGAAAGATAACATATCCCCAACCGCAGCGTTTAATTCCAAAAGCATCATACCTACAGATGCATCATTAAAATCTGAGAATATTTCTGGATAATATTTTTGTATGAACTCTATTAATTGTTGTCTAACATCTGAGAAGTTCCTAGCGTTGTAATCTATTTTTTTAGCCATATTTAAAATGTTAATGTAATCGTATCTGTACTTGTGAATGTCCCCTCAATAACTGTATAGGTTAATTCCACAATAATTAATTCTTCTATTGTATCATTTCTAAATGATATATCGTTAATCAATAAATTAGGTATGAATCTAGTAATAGTTTGATTCAGATTATCCTTAATTTCTTCTTGTGTTATTTCATCATTGGGTTCAAAGATGAATTTTTTAAGATCACTACCAAATTCTGGTAGATATAACCTTTCTCCCTTATTAGTTAACAATAAATGTAATAAGTCTGCCCTAATTGCATCCTTATCAGTTTTATTCATTTTAAAATAGGAACCATCGGAACTATCTCTAAAAGGGAAATCAATATTTATATATCTAGTCTTTGCCATTGTCTATATAAATATTGTACTATAAATTTTTTGAAAAGAAATGGTAAAATATTAAAAAATTTTATTTACACTCAACCTTCATATTAAATATTGTTCTATCTAATGGTGAGAAAACAATTATGTTAATGGTGAAATCTTTTTGTTCTTTTGTGATAGTAAATGATGAATTTTTCTTCATAATATTATCATAAGAATTATATTTACCTCCTAATTGAGTATTATAATCTTTTCTATTTTCTGCCTTTGTAATATCAATATTAATGTTTTTTATTTCATCGGTTACTTTTTTAGCCTCAGTGTCACCTTGTTTAAAAATAGAATCTACTTTAAGTTTACCACCAACACTACCAATCGCAGCATTAATACTTTCAACTAATCCTTCTTTTTCTTTATAATACATCAATTCACCCACAAAATTTCTTGGTGTATTTTCAGTAGTACTATAATCATCATCTTTCATAGTATTAATTAAGTGTATCATACTTTTTGGTTGTATATATAACATTTTCTTTCTTTCATCTGCACTTAATGCAACTTGTTTATATTCATTATTCCAAACATCACCCATAAATCCACTAAAGAATTCTTGATCACCGTATTTCACATAAAATGCGTCTGGAACAACTAGTGAATCAAAGGAAATTGTTATAGTATTACCTTCACCTACTGGGAATGCACTATTCACTGCCTTAGATACGAAATTATTTGCCTTTACACCTCTACCCCCTTTGGTTTCTGCGTTATAATTACACTTTAATGGGGGTGGTGGTTCCGCTCTACATAAACAAGATGGTTCAATTCTTATTGGTTTCTCTGTAGGACAAACACAGTCACCCTTATCATTTTCTACTAAATCTCCAGTACATTTACATTTTTTCTCTTCTACGTCATATGTAGTACATTCTCCACATTCTTTAGGACAACTACAATCTGGTAATACTGGTATTTTACCTGCCACATCACAGTAACACTTGCCGTCTATCGTATATGTCCCTTCTTTACATTTACATTCACCTTTTTCGTCTTTTTCCATACATTTAGGACAAGGACATTTACAATTCTCATCAGGTAACTTTTTAAATTCTTTATCACAATAACATTTACCGTCAGGACCTTTCTTTAAACCTTCTTTACATTGACATTCACCCCCTTTAACTAATCTTTCCATACAGTCAGGACATTCTTTTTCTTTTTCCTCCGTACATTCACAACCTTCCTTCTTTTTACCAGGAGGACATTCACATTGTTTTGTTTCTTCGTTATATGTCATACCTTCAGGACACGTACATTTACCACTTTCGTCCTTTGTCATACAAGGATCTGGACATGGTTCTTTTAGTGTATAACATACTTTTGCGGTAACTGCGACAATTTGTCCAGGATTAAGTCCACCTTGACTAATTAATTTCACCCAATTCTCATCAACATTGTCTTTAGTATATAAACTACCACCATCTACATAAACAGGTTGTGTTGTTGGGTCAATTTTTATTCCATATGTATTTCCTTCCTTAGTTAAAGCATCTTTTATACTATCATATAAATTAACTGCTCTATTCTTAGCCAATTTTTTGTTAGTTGTCTGACTACCAGTATACTTTGGTAATTTTTTACCTGTATATTTTTTAAATTGGAAATTTGTACACACTCCACCCTGCCCAGTATCAGGTGGGACTGACCATGTTTTACAGTAATCATTTGCAAATTCTGGTTCTACTGGTCCACCATAATAATTACTAGCAAAACCCTGAAGGGTAATTTCTCTAATATACATAGTACCACTATCTAACCCTTTTTTATAATTAGGATTGGAGTTAATGACTTTTCTTACCTCCGCAATAAAATTATCTACCGCTGCAGATCCTTTAGGTACATTTACTTTAAATCTACCAGTTGCCATTATATCAAAACATTCCGTTTTATCTGCAGTTTGGTTTTGTTCACCTTTAGAATCGACTTTAGTTTCTTGATTTTGTTCCGTTTTTTCTCCTTCGGGTTTAGTATCTGATGCCTTAGCAACTGTGGTGTTTTCACCCTCAGGTTCTGCACTAGTACTTACTTCAGTAATCAATGTACCTTTCTCGTACACCATTAAATTTTTTATTCTATCTAATTCTTCAAATAAATTTCTCATAATTTTAACCAATTTTTTTGGCAGTTAAATAAATATATACTATATTTGTTATATAAATACTTAAAAACTATGAAAAAAATACTTTTATCCCTTTTATTTTTAAATAGTATTATATGTTTTTCTCAGAAAAACTTTACTATGGA
>Ga0181358_1000850_pt1 | contig 13929 bp, 17 predicted proteins | sample Fa13VDMM110SD_FD_130096 | JGI IMG/M metagenome (GOLD analysis project Ga0181358, IMG submission 130096) | Freshwater viral communities from Lake Michigan, USA - Fa13.VD.MM110.S.D | ecosystem: Environmental > Aquatic > Freshwater > Lake | place: USA: Michigan | collected 2013-09-24
CACAAGGACTTTTTCCGGAAATTCCCTACTGCGTGGGAAAGCTGGAGAGCCCATAGTGAAATGATTTCAACCGGACGTTATGCTAAGCTTAAAAAGTATGGACATGACTACCAAAGGTGGGCCAAAGGACTCAAAGCCGTTGGTTACGCTACTGATCCGAGTTATGCCGAGAAGCTGATCGGTGTGATAAAGAAGTACCAGCTGCACAAGCTGGACCACTAACAACATTCTAACGAGGTTAGCCCCCGTCTTTTCTATCTCTAGTGCCATCAATGTTGTCGTTATTTTAGCGCCACAAGGCCGTCTGCGGATGCAGAGGGGAATAGAAGACTCGGGGGCATTATTTTCTACGGTAAGGCGTATTTGGGTTCGAATCCCTGATAGAGAGCAACTTTTCACCTTAATTATTAAATATGGCATACGTTGTCAAAGAGGGCAGCCCCGCAACATTGCAAACGCTGCTAAACAACCTTTCACACCGCGTGATTGGTTCTCCAGTGCTTACAGCATCCCCAAACGGTAACTACTGTATTATCGTAGAGACCGACGACGATGATGAGGATGAATGGAGTGACGAGGAAGATGCTGATGATGACCCAGCAGCCAATGGTCTTCCTCCACTTACACGAGTGGTGGGAGATTATTTCTAATGTTGGAGTTTAGTTTTTAGGGGGACGTGGTAACATGTTCCCTTAATTTTCTATTAGAGGGGTTAAAGCTTGTAGCATTGAATGAATTAAAAAATGAAAGATAAAGAAATCAAAGAACTTGCGGGTAAAATCGGCAAGAACTTCATCCACGTACAACATATCATCGAAGGTATGTTCGTAGCCCACAGCATGGGCGAAAACTTTTTGATGTATGGCCCAGGTGGCCACGGTAAGTCCGAGATCGCACTCGCATTCCTTCGTAATTTTTACGAGGAAACTGATATTTTTATGTGTCAGTTCGGCAAAGGCACTCGCCTTGAGCAGATTCTTGGGCACATCAATTTGAAGGCGTTCACTGAAACGGGAGTTTTGACATTTAACTTTGAAAATGGCTTTCTAAACAAGAAAGCGGCCATATTCGAAGAAATGCTTGACGCCCCAGCTAATCTTTTGGAAGCTTTGAAAGACGTGCTCATGCGCGGTGCTTATTGCGTTGGGGAAGAAGTATGTTACACTTCCATGTGCAATATGATTGTTAGTTGTACTAACTACGACCCAAGTGGTTGGGCAACCAATGAATCGGAGAAAGCATTCATCGAGCGCTTCCCTTACAGGGCCAATGTCAAATGGCCTAGCTATACTGATACTGACTTTGAGGAGATGTTCAAACGTCGCGGCGTTTCTAACCCTGCGTTTGCACGAATGATGGCTTATGCGCATGAGCAGGGACAAGCGATTAGCCCACGTACTGCCATGAAAGCGGTCAAAGCGTATAAGAAATTCGGTTTAAAAGGTATCGAGCAAATTGGCGATATCCCTAAAAGCCTTTTCCATCACTTTGAGCGTTTGGATCGTGATGCAACTAGCATTGAAATCCTCACCAAGGCCTGTAGTGACTCGGCGGCTGACTACGCTCGTCATAAGACAGCAGTACAGAAGGCGAGAACTCTTGAAGAGGTTCTTAAGGTTATGGCTCTTGTCAAGCAGCACATCGCCAATCTTACTAAGGTTCCTGCGCCTACACATGGCGACTTAATTCGGAAAGTATCCGACCAATTAAATCACTGGCGTGCTATGGAGCAACCTTTGGTGGAACGGATTATGCAATCAGTTGGTGCTGCAACTAGCGCACCTATCGAGGATGACGACCAACTGTCTAATACCGCATGGAAGTAGCAGTCACGAAAAGCCACAAACAGTGGACCGATCCTGGTTTCACTGAGGTTGCTGCGTATGCTAAAGAGCGAAAACTCCAAAGTACCGATTACACAGGTATGCTGGGCGTCGCTCACGGACACTCGCACCAACTATTTGGTGGCAAGACTCAAGACGCTTTCATTGACTCTTCACGTCTCCCTGAGAGCCGTAGAGATGCAGCGAGAGCAATACAATCCGTTTTGTCTAATTTGAACTTCAACAGTCTTAGCGGTGATACACCTTTGGAAAAAGGCGCATCGTTTGGTAAGATTGCAGAGGACATGCTAGGCAAGGATTACATGGATAAACTGGAGTCCGGAATGCAGATTGATCCAGATCAGTTTGCGGAATGGTCGAAAGAAATTCAGCGACGTCAAGAGGATATAGAGCAAATGAAGAAGATGAAGGAGCGAAAAATGCAAAAACAAACTGCTGTAGGAGACGCTCCACCAGCTCATCCGGAAGACGAATACGCAGAGCTAAAGGAAGAGGATAAACTTCTTCTACGAGCTCTTTCACGCCTTAATAAGATAGGAGGTTTGCACTTTGGTGCCCAACGACGACTCGTAGAGTCTTTCGAAGGACGCATCGAAAAGCAATCTCCAATGCAATATTATGAAGAAGTATTTGACGTCCAAATCTTCGATATGGTCATGCCCGACTTCCTTCCGCGTTTAGCGCAGATGGAGTTTATAGTAGACAAAACATGGAATTGGGAAATGTATAAGCAGGAGATTGCTCTTGCTATAGATATCTCGGGATCTATGTCGACTCAAGCTAAGCAAGCCTTTGTTAAAGGCATATTGGCAATATTGTTCGAAGGCGTGTCTAAAGGCGATACAATCGTCTATATTACCACGTTTGAGTGGGAAATGGAAGACTATGTCAAAATAGAAACTAGGGAGCAGGCAGTAGCCTTCTTCAATGCCTGGACTAACCGAGGTGGCGGAGACACAAACGTGTCTGATGTGATTACAAAAACTCAAGCGATGATCAGGGATGGGAATATCTCTGGCCATCGTTTAGGGCCTAACTGTAACCCTCAACTGGTCATCATTAACGATGGCCAAGACAGCATTGAACCCACAGTGTGCGTGGCACCAGTCCACGTAATATCTTTACAGGTGGACAATCCACCTTTGAAACAGCTCGCCGACGATTCCGGCGGATCATTTACCTTAATCAACTCCGATGAATACTGTGACCCTCTACTCCGTCGTAGGAGCTTTCACCGATGGTAAGCAGCGGCCGGGCTTCTTTATAGGAGACCGAGCGCTCGTCTTGTCGTCTGTAGCCCCTATTGCAGCTCGAAGTTATATAGAAGTTCCAGCAACTTGCGTTGTCTCGGATCATTTTAAGGCGAAAGGCTCTACAGTATTTATTGTGGAGCCGAGTAACCCGTGTACCAAGTACAATAATGCCCCTGGTGGAGAACTTGTTCTTACCGATGAGGCGTTTAAAATAATGCTGGAGGTCTTCGACATTGAGGTCGAGGCACGGCAGTTCACTTTCCACGTTTAAACGTTTAAACAAATGAGTCATTTCAAATTGCCCATCGCCGTCTTCGGCCAGGGACTTCTTGCCATTACAGATACCGAGTGGCTTCGGTTACAGTTCGGAGCTCGTACGGATGACGAGATCAAAGAGCTTATGAGCATGGTCAAAACCGCAAAAGGCGACGATGACAGTGGTAAGCGCTTCGACAACCCCGACCTCAAGTTTTTGGTAGAGGAATGTTACCTCGGCTGGACACCTTGGACGATCCAAGAGAACCCAACCAATGTACCGAGCGCGCGAGTGAAACAAGTCGTAGCAGAGCACCAGCCAAAAGTCATCGACTTGGTGATCTCTTCTTCTGCCGAAGCCATTGCCAAGATTTTCGACCTGGAAGTTCCTGCCTATCAGACCATCACCAATTCGTTTGGCGCCGAAGCCCGTAAGGAATTGGCGCTATTGATCGTGGGAACGTTGCAGGCAAACCCAATCGTGGATCAAATTGCCGCTGATTCGCTGCTGAACCTGACCATCACGTTGGGCTTGGAAGGACATGTGAACACCTACGACCCGGAAACGGGCGAGTTCACCAATGTCAGCGAACTCATTGCCGCAAAAGAAGTCGACGCCGATGCCTTGCAAAACGCCCTCAACAGCAATCAGCAGCCAGTAGCGGAGGGTATCCCCGCTGAAAACGTTGTGTTGGAAGAGGAAGAAGAAGCTCCAACCGTGCCTGCCATCATTGTGCCACAAGCAAGTAGCATCAGCGACATGCTTTTACGCATCATCAAGCAAGGTGAAAATGAAGCGCGGAACCGCGTTGCCCGAATGGAAGCGGTAATGGCGTTGATGGGCGCAGAAGTTGAAGCGGCAAGAGATGCCCAAGGCTTCTACAATGAGCTTGTTACCACGTTCGACCCAAGTACTGCCCTGCCATCTGGCGAGACCACCGAAGAAGTGCCTGCGACCACCGAAGAGGTGGCGGAGTAATAGTCAATAATCCTTTCTCCCATAAGTCCTCCCCTAACTGGAAAAGTCTGGTTAGGGGGACTTTTAAATATAGAACCTATGAAGGATAAACACATTCTAAGAGATCTTCGCCAAACTCTCTCTCCTAACGCGGTCTTCTGGCCGGACAAGAGAGTCGAGTTATTAAACGGGCAAGAGCGCTTCCTTACTGGAGGCACTTGGCCTAGACTGAAAACACGCAAGTCGAGCAAGGGCGATATATTGCAAGCGATAACGCCACTTACTAGCACTGACAATGCTCACACTAACATCGAGTGGTACAATACCACGTTTCCGAGGCATTTTGCGACGCAGATGCAACAGAAATTATCCTATTTCCTTCGGGAAGGTGGGATTTTCGAGGGTTATGACGTGAGCAGTTTAGTGATACGAGTTCCTCTTGCCCTCCACAATGCGGAGGAGGAGCTGGTAGTCACCCAGCGCAACTTGACGGAAGACGCAATCGTGCGTGTCGAGATCCGTGCAGCGTTTGCTTGGTATAAATCCAAGCAGAAACCGGGGTTGATTATGCGAGAGATTGTAGATCAGGGCATCAAAGCGGCTAAGGCTGTGACTCAAAGCACAATGTTCGACCTGTCGTACTGTGGATATGGCGTCATTAAACAGGGCGTTAGCCACAAAGGTCCTTTCGAATTCCTTGGTTACACCTTTAAGACCGCCGAGGATATGGTAAGAGGGATTACAGGTCTGCCACAAGGCGGAAATTTCAGCATAAATAAACGTACTTTAATCCCCAAGATCACCCCGCAAAATGCCCCTATGATTATGGGACAGATGTGGTCTTTAGGGGAGGAAATCGCCAAGTTGCGCGCTGAGAAATATACGATCGAGAAACCAACTTGGACAGGTAAGGAGTTCCGGCAGGATTTCTGGAACGCTCGCATACCGGCTGAGATAATCCTAAAACCAACGTTCCCTGCCCCTGACGATGAGGACGATGACCTAGCCGTGTACTATGGCTAAGTACCTCGTCATTTTGCTGTTGATAATCATTGTTATTCGCGAGAAGCAAAGATCATCTACTGTATCTATCCAGTCACTTAATGCGATTGGGGAGATTTACAATAAACCAACAGCGATCGACACTTTACTTGCGATGATGGCACAAGAAGGAATTCAGTTTCCAATTGTTCCGTTAGCGCAATCGATTTTAGAAACGGGGAGCTATTCGTCGTTTATCTACGATCAAAATAACAATCGCTTCGGCATGAAGCATAACAATCGTGGTTATTCGATCGGGGAGAAGAACGGACATGCGTCCTACCGAACCGCCGAGGACAGCTATCGAGATTATGCTGCGTGGCAGCGAAAACTTTTAAATTCTAAGAAGATAGGGTCTGAAGAAGAATACCTTCAGGCATTAGATAACCTACCAGCTCCACCGTGGAAACCGGGTTCCCGTTATGCGGAAGACCTTCAGTACACTAATAAGTTAAGAGGTATCATAAAAGAACTCCACCGGATTAGGTCAGGCCCATCCGGAGGTAATAACAAGTAAGCCTGATCATTGACATCGTGGGGCTCCCGTAGACTTTACCGAGCTCGGATTAAGGAAATGCCCACTAAACCCTCTTGCCGGTTCGTATCTGCTAGGGGGCTAGGGCCAAGTACTTTTTAAGTAACTGCGGGCGCTCCCACGTGTCTTTTAAAACACAAACAAATCATGGGTGAAATCATCGTTAACATCGGATTCTTGTTTCTTGTTGCTGCATTCGCCGCTTTGGCGTACATGATGTGGCAATATTATAACAAGGTAATGCCGCAGCAGCACGCCGAGCAAATTGAGACGGTTGATGCTGCAACTTTCGTAGCTGCAGAAGGCGCAGAAAAGATCGCAGAGGCCGTATTAGTGGCCAACGAGACGTCGCAGATGCAAGCAGCCAGCGAGCTACTGGATACAAAAAAGTTCGTGGGGATCTCCTACAAAAACAAAATTCTGTTACCGAAGTTGTTTCAAGAAATCAAGTTACGGTTTGCTCAAGTTGAACTGATTCGTGATTACGTTGAGGACTACAACGGGAGAAAAATTATCCTTAAAATTGTTCACGAAGGTATTACCCACGGGCTGTTGATCAATGGTCCTGACGGGAACAATACCATCGGACAGGATCAAATCAGCTACGTAGGTGAGGAGGGACTTACCCCGTGGATCAATGGGGAGGGAATGATCGAATACGCGAATTCGGTCAACATACTGGTTCCTATTGAAGATTGCGACGAAGAGTGTCGGGCCGACATCGGCTTGAAGCTTCGAGAGTTGCTGAAAGAATGTAAATTCGACATCGCGCGCCGTACGAAACTCGGAAGCGGACAAACGGAGGTTACGACCTTTGTGTTAACAGAGTCCGAATCAGGACTTCACTTTACTGACACAACCATCGTAACGGAACACATGAGCCCAGCGTTACTGGGGGTATCGTACCCGCCCCCAATTCTCCAGATTGGGAACTCGAAGTTTAACCCGCCAATGCACGAGGCGTTACCCTTTATCACTACGCTACTCGGCGATGGCAAAAACCTTGTCATCCTTGGTAAAACACGAACTGGTAAGACATCTCTTACCAAAGAGATTATTTTCCAAATGGTGGCGCAGTTTCAATCAACGGCTATCGTACAGCTTGACTACGCGGCAATCTCACAACTGGAAACAGCTCGAGGCAAATCTGCTATGTTAAAGCTAGTGGACCGGGCAAAAATCATGAATCTGAACCTCCTCTTCGTTATAGACGAGGGTCAAACTATTGCCCATGGCGATCACCCTAAGCTGGCTTTCCTCTTGGAGCTGATGAACGGGTTAGCTAACCCAGCCATTACTCAATCGGTGTTGGTCAGTTTGAACGCGGAAGCCAAGGATTTGGATCAAGCACTGCTTGGACCAGGTCGAGCCCACGTTATCATGGAACTGGACGCTTTACCGGCTCAACAGGCCTTAAAAGTGGTCAAGCAGATACAGGCGGATAACGAAGGTCTAACCTTTTCAGCTACCAAGTTCGAGGAGCACCTTAACGCTCAAACGCCCTATAGCAATAAAGGGCACATTGCACTTGGGGAGATTTGGGAGTGTTTCGCCCAAACTGATGACGTGACGAAATGGACCAAACAGCTGGCGACTTACAAAATGCCAGCTAAACCAAAGAGTATTCCCACACCTGAGTAGATCCTTGCAATTAGGGGGCCTTTCCATTATGGACTGGTCCCCTTAAAAATCTAAAGAATGGAAAAAGGAAACAGAGTGACATTAAAAGGGTCTCATTGGAAGATTCTTTCCTATGATCTAGCCAGAGGCAGTGTAAAGATCCAGATGCACGAAACAAATTTGCAAGGAGATGGGATTGATGAGGGAGCAATCATAACTACGGATATGTTTCTGCCTGCTTCCTTTCCATTCTTTGGTATAGGAAGGCCCCCATACAATTGGTTTGTACATCCGGAAAATTTGCCTACAAGTGACCTAAACTTCTTCACGTGGCACAACAAGACTCAGAACATCGTAACCCTGAACCGCACAGGCATCAGGTATCGACTGTTTTTGGATGAGTGGTACGAGATAACTGGGCGGTTTCGCTTAGAAGCCCTGGAAAACAAATCTGAGATGCTAGAATGTAAAGGTCCTAAAATGAGCCTTAGGCAAGCTAGTATTATTATGGACGACCTGAAACAGGCGTCTGCTCCGTATTTCAAATCTCACATTATAGAAGGCATCATTGAATACCTCAGTACTGCCAGACTAGATGTGCACGGAGAAGTAATTGAAGGATCAGTACAGGTACACCAGAGACTAGACCCCAAGTTTATCGGCCCTAGAGTCGAGAAAGCAAAGATGCGGGCTCTAGTACACGTCACTTTCGCTGGATCAAGAGTTGAAGGTGTCTTTAACCTAGAACATATTGAGATCGTATCAAAAAGCAAGTCCGAATTGAAGGCGCCGCAACGAGCGGCTACTTCAAAGAAAAAACATACGTAGTAGTGGCCTTCCGTAAGGACGATCACTACATCACAAAGAGCGGTACAAAGAAAGTTATTGTCCTTAAGACCGACAATGGTGAGCGAATCATATCTGGTTTCGCTGCTGGCGAACGTGATGCTTGTTTTACTCAAATGCAAAAAGAACTTAACTTTGCTTCTCTACAAAACCAGGTGTACGTAGTCAGCTACGACAGGTTCGTAGAGCCTTGTTGGACTTTCGAGCAGGCTGCCAGCATTCTTAAGGACTTGAAAACAGACCGTCTTTTACAGACGGCTTGTGTGCGTGCTCTTTACCAAAAGGGGCCGTCCGCTAAGATTAGAGAAATGGACGCTTTTAGCTGCTTTACTGACCAGCAGTGCCGTAACATAGTGAAGGGATTTCCAGTCCCTTTAACTCGAGGATTTAAACATCCTCTTAGCACCATAGGAGATGCTGACCATTTGATAGAGCACGTCGCTCACAGGTGGGCTCGCACTCTCTGCATTGACAACCACTTACAGGACCTTGGCATCACCAGGTACCAAGCCTTCAAGTACATTATACTCAAATCATGTGGAAAGCTATAATGCTGATGTTTGCACTTCTTCTCACTGCTTGCGGTGGAGGAAGTCCAGAAACACAGACGTTGGATCTGTCGTCGAAGTACGATAGCATCTTCAAAGCCAACAGTCGTCCCAAGCTTGGAGGCGACACTATGCCACAAATTGGACGGATAGCTCCACAAGCTCCTCAGATCGCTTTAGAGGAAGGCAAGTTAGTTGTCGACCTAGGACAGGTAACTATGTCACAAAGTGGCGCAGAAACCAAATCAATGGTACTCAGCGTGAATTTTAAGAACGGAGAGATCTCTTCCTACAAATTAACGACTTCTGCATCCAATTCTGACGATCCACCGCCACCTAAAAGCAAGGTTATAGTCGTAAAACGGCTTGACACCGTAGAAAAGATTGCCGCGCGGAATGGGGTAGATCCCTCCTGCGTGCATGCCGCAAACCCACTTAAAGTGGGGCAACGTATAACAATAAAATGTGACTAAATGACACGAGAAAACGCATTTGAAATTTTGGAAGCGCAGCTCCTCGGACTGGAAGCTGCTCCTGCAATCCCGGATCTCAGCGATCTGGAATTTATCGACCAGGAGTTAATTGCACGACAGCAAGAAGTCGGCCGCAAGGCTTTGGAGAAGGCTGCGCGCCGTAAAGCGTTACGCCTTATCAAGAAGGCAAGCGATCCAGCTGCTTCAGCACAAGTTGCAATTAAAGCGGCCGAAGCCCGGCGTAAGTATGTCTTACACTAAAAACTATAAGTTGCCGGAGCACTTACAGACACCACGCATGTTAACCTACAAAGATCTTGAAATGCACCTGTACAAGGGTTTCGGGTTGTTTGTAGTAGTTACAGACGGCGTGTTTTCTATGGATTGTAGTCACGGATGGGAACATTTGGGGGGAAAAGTTCTCCCTATTGAAGTCAAGCTGGCAACAGACCAGCGATCTTTTCATAAAATACTCAGAATTTCATATGGCAAAATTCGCGATGTGGCCCGAAACCCTCCTTCCGACCTACAGGATGCTGAGGTTGGCGAAAGCCAACACCCGGAACAGTAAGTTCAAGGGTAAAAAGAAAGTAAACCGGAACGCGATGTTCTCGTACTTCTACGAGGTCGATAGAATGGTAGTTTACTGCGGCGTCCTTTTTCGTAAAGACAAGGAAGAGCTTCACAACGTCAAGATCGTCGGTACGGTTGAGGGACATCGTGTCGTAGTCCAACGTAGCGCTTACACAATTCGTAATGCTTACAGTCGTGCGTTCGCTGCTTATTTAATGATGCGACACAAAATTATCCAATGATGAAAAAACCGAAAAAAATACTTATTTTTGGCGGCTCAAAATTGGGGGAGATGATGGAGCGATTGCGTACAGCTATCGTTTTGTACGGGTATCATGTGGAGATTTTAGCATCGCCTAACCACAAAACCCACGGAGACCTGTTAGTACTGTTACACACCGACGGGTTCAACACACTAAGTACAGGAGCATTTTTCCCACATTTCCCAGTCGTGCCGCCGTTTGAAGGTGCTGATTCGTGGATGGATCAGTTTATGAGCTTTACAGTGGGGTACTATGTCAACAAAGGTATTCCCATTGTTGGTATAGGGCACTCTGCTTTAGCGCTGTGGTCTACTGTGCTTGGAGGTAAATTGGACTATAAAGACGGGGAGATTTTCCCGTTTGTAGATCCAAGTAAAGCTGATTTTGCTGGAGGAGCCTTTTGGGACTTTGACGCAGGGCACATACTCGGTCTTCAGGACTGGTGGGATACGGAGCAATTTATGGACCGAATCTACCGTCGCTTCTTCAAAGAAGGAGACGAAGGTGGTCAGTTACTTCCTGTAAACGTTCCTGTCTTCCCGACACCTCCAGTCATGATTGCGAAAAAAACTATGCCACTACCGGAATAGTTTCGGTATTTATCGTACCTTTGTGGGGAACCTTTAAAACTTAGGTATGGTAATTAGAGAAATTGATAAGGGAATCAGTCAGTTTATCGCTGACAAAAACCTTAAAGTTCTTCGCAGAAAGAAGGACAACGTAGCAATCAACGTGTCGTACAGCCAACGAGGTCTCGAATGGACTTCTAATAAGTTAGGGCGATGCGTTATGTATAAGAGAGCTTTTATACGGAATGGAAAGATTTCGTGTTCAGGTAATGACTGCCTCATATCACCAGATGTGTACGTAGAACACTTTGTTCCGCGCAATCACACGACAGAGGCGGCTCAAACAGCAGAGTACACCTTCATAGGGAAGGCTTTTAAGCTCACCTATTAAGTGCTGACATATGCCCCTAGTGTACAAGTAAGGGGGTTAGTGATTATTAAACAATCAAAATATGGAAAGTGAAAGTAGAAAAAGAATGGGCAACTGGCTTTATAAAGCGTTTACCATCGGGATGCTAGTGATCGGGGGCTTGTACCTTAATCATATTCAAACTGTAGTTAACGCAATAAACTCAGACCGAGTACACAATGAATTTATTATCGAAAAACTTGAGTCGAAGATAAAAGTTTTAGAAAATAAAATCGACACTTTAAATAAAATGCATCCTTGGAACAAAGGAAGCAGAAAATGAAGTGCAAACGTGTGCAAGGACGGAACATTCTTAGGGTTCCTGTTGTACACTCCGGTAGATACAAGCTTAGCTCCTTGCTTTAAGGCGGCTCTAGCTAGCTACCAGGGTCCTCAGGTCAAAGTTAACTCATTAAAGCGCGGGTGAAATAGATCATCCGACCACTTTAATGGGAAGGCAGCTGACTTCGAGTTTTCAGGGGAACTAATTAACTACCTCGTATCGGATGAAGGCAAAAAGTGGTTGAAAGATCACGGCTTAATGTTCTATATTGAAGGTAGACCCGGTTCAAGAAAGGTTGCGAAGTATCTTAACAACGCAGCTACTCGAGAATACGTGTTTTTTAACCCGAAGGCAACAGGCGACCACATACACGTTGCTGTAACATAAACACTTGGGAGGGGGAGTTCGCTCCTTCTCCCTTATTTTATAGATATGATATACTTTGTAGGAGAAAAGACGTCCAAGTACTGGACTAATATAAGCCTGACTAAGGCTAAGAGGATGATTCAAGGATGAGGGTTTATATCTCTCGATACCGAGACCTCTGGAGATTGGGATGATATCTTCTCCCAGAAGATCATCATGCTACAAATAGGTAACAAAGATTCTCAAATTGTAATAGATGCTAGAGAGTACGATGTCAAACCTATTTTAGAATACATTATTAAATCTAATAAGTTAGTAATAGGGCACAACATAAAGTTCGATTACAAAGTAATAAAGATTAATTACGGTCTTGAACTGTATAATGTAGCTGACACGATGTTACAGGCACAGGTCATAGAGTGTGGCTTAGATTCACCTCCTGGATGGTTTACACTCGCTTCTGTAGTACAGCGCTACTACGATAAGTATGCTTACACCAATCAAGGTAACTTATTTCTACCCTATGTAACTAAGAAGGTGAGAAGTACGTTTAGTACTGTAGATGGAGATTTCTCTGAGGAGCAAATAGTGTACGGTGCGATGGATGTTGAGAAGTGTTTTTGTACCTATCTCAAGCTATTAGAGGTTATTAACGAGAAGGATCTGTGGAAGGCAGCGGAGTTAGAGAATAAATTCTGTCTTGTGCTAGCTGATATGGAACTAGAGGGATTGCCGTTAGATAAAGAGAAGTGGATACAGAATGCAGAAAAGGCAGAGGCTGATCTAATACCGCTAGGAGAAGAACTAAAGAAGCAAGCAGATATTAATTGGGATTCCCCAAAACAAGTAGGTAATATTCTAAAAGAGCTTGGTGTTGATATCCAAATAATGGATAAAAAGACTGGGACTATTAAGGAGTCAGTAGGAAAGCTGGTGCTTGCAAAGTACCGCAAGACGTATCCCCTACTAGATACTTACTTAACATTTAAGGAGGACGGTAAGAAGGCTAAAGCGTATGGAGAAAAGTTCCTACGGCACTTAAATCCCACCACAGGAAGAATACATTCCTCTTTCATGCAGATCCTGAATACTGGTCGTACATCCTCTTCTAATCCTAATGTACAAAATATCCCTAGGGATCTATCATATCGTGAGTGCTTTAAAGCTGACGAAGGTAGGACGTTTGTTATCGCAGACTTTAGTAACCAAGAGTTGCGCGTGTTAGCTGACAAAGCTGGTGAGATCAACATGCTCAAAGCTTTCTGGAATAACGAGGATATTCATTGGGCTACAGCTAAAGTAGCGTTCGATAATCCCGATATACCAAAAGAGTCAGAAGAACGGCAGATGGCTAAATCAATGAACTTCTTAATGTCGTTCGGAGGAGGTCCTCATAAACTAAAGGATGCTTTCGGGGTTAGTATGGCTAAGGCTAAAAGCTTAGCTAAAATGTATTTCGATAGGTTTCCAGCACTTCATCAGTACTTCATAAGAGTGGGAGAGGAAACTAAGAGTACAGGCATAGTTAAGATCGACGATACTATAGGAAGAATATCCTCCTTACCATGGTTTGATAAATACGACTTTGCTAAAAAACATGTAGAATACTTTGAAGCAAGGGGGTGGGAAGCTCATCCTGCTATCAAAGATGTTTATAGGATGCTTGATGCTCAAACACAGCGGCAAGCACAAAATCGCCCTATTCAAGGGACAGCTGCTTCTATATCTAAAGAGGCAGGCGTAAGGCTGCGTGATAACATGCTAAAAACTAGGAAATTTAAAATCCTTCTTCTCATTCACGATGAGTGGGTACTGGATTGTAATACTATAGATGCTAGGGAAGTTGCAGAAACTCTGTCCAGATGTTGTGTAGAGGCTTCTAAAGTCTTTTGTAAACAACTGGAGATTCCTGCAGATTCCGTTACGAATCACGTTTGAAACAAAAAGTAGATGCAGACGTTTAACCACATGTTCGCCGTGTGGATACTTGTGGGCTTTGTGGTCGTTATGGCCGGAGCCTTAATTTATCTGTCGCGGCAGCCCAAGAACAAGGGCAAAGAAATCGGTAAGATTATCCTGGAGGTATCGTTGAA
>Ga0181358_1000851_pt1 | contig 13923 bp, 24 predicted proteins | sample Fa13VDMM110SD_FD_130096 | JGI IMG/M metagenome (GOLD analysis project Ga0181358, IMG submission 130096) | Freshwater viral communities from Lake Michigan, USA - Fa13.VD.MM110.S.D | ecosystem: Environmental > Aquatic > Freshwater > Lake | place: USA: Michigan | collected 2013-09-24
CACCTACCCTTTCTCTCTCGTTATCACATCAAACAACACAGCCAAGCAATACATCAACAAGACGAACATCAGACTCGTCAAGCCTATGGCTATGAACCAACCGCCCACTTCCATTAAGAACTCGCCCATGCTTACCTCACTTTCTTTGTCAATGGGTTTGTGCTACTTGTTGGAGAGAATTCTCTCCGTTTCATGTAACTTCTTTGCCTTCTCATACCTAGAACACGCATGGCAACGACTAACGCCCTGCTTACCACACCTAAAACAAGACTTATACATATCAACTCCCTATTTTCTGTATCTGAGCAGTTAACGCTGTTTGTAAATCTTCTGCGTTAGCAAGCATGCGGTCGTAGAACAGAGCATGGTCGCCTGTGTTACTAACAGACTCAACATCATCAAGTATCTGATGGGATACCTCAGTCAGTCGCTTTAACAAAATGCATACTTCTTCTATCTGCATCATCACATTGCCCCCAAAAGAACACGCAACATCTGTGCAATAAAGAAAAACAACGCAAGGGCAAGAATCACCCATATAAATTTATCATCATCCATCCAGTTCATACCGCACCTACCTTTCTTCGTTTGATTAACTCGTTGATTTGTATACACACTTCTACTACTTCGCCTGCTTTGACTCGGTCTATCAGGTCTTGTCTTATTCGTTTCGCCTCTGCGTAGTTGTACCTATGTTGATCTAGCATGGCGTGTTGTGCTGGTGTTGCCTGTTCGGGCATATGGTTTTGGTATGAGTAGTAGCGTGAGGCATAGCGTGTGACTTGCTTTTGGAGGTTTGCCTTGAGTTCGCTTTGCCAGCCCAATCGTTTCTTTTGCCAATACTCTTTCATGACTCGTGCTCTTGCTTTTGGGATAGCCTTTCGCTTTTCTTGTATCAGGGCTTCGCCTATGACGGGGTTCATGTCGCCTGTTGTGATCTTGTTGCGTATCTCTTTGATGGATAGCGGTGTGCGTCTTTTTTTGATTCTTCTACAGGTGTTGCACAACGAACTGTACAATGTGTGCCTTGTCTTGAGGTTCGGTTTCTTGAGTAATGCTTTGCTTTGTGCAAGTGTTAGCACTCGGTGGAATTCCTTTTTGGGTTTGGTTTCGTTGCATGATGCACAAAGTTTTAAGGACAACTTGTCCTCAATAAGTGATGACCGAAGATGCGAAGGCATAAGAGTTCTCCTAAAAATCTGACAATAGTCTACCATCTAAGTACAGGTGGACACATAAGTGGACGCCATGAGAAGTATACAGAATATGGCTTGATAAGGGTAGTGACCAAAGTGTATACGAGCTACAGAGTTTTTTTAACCTAACTAATTCTTTCAACAAGAATACTTTGTCCACTTTTTTCTCTCTTATTATTATGTATTCTATTCTCTTTTATATATATATAGGTATGTTGCCAAGTTGACGCAATCATATTCTATATACCTTTGGGAGCGTCCACTATATGTCCACTTGTAGTAAAGAGGTAGACTATTGTCAACTTGGGGTAAAAAGAGGGGTTCTCCACAACACATTGCAGAGAACCCATTAGCATCATTCAATCCGCCCACTTAGAACGAGCTAGTGCGACTGATGTAACAATGAACCAGCCATCTCGAAAGCCATCATTAGCACCTAGCTTCTTGAGTGCGTTGAGTGCCGTCTTGTAGTGGTCGTGGCATTTCATCATGCCGTTAGTATCTCGTTGGAATGAACAGATAAGCCCGTCCTCTTTGTAGATAACATGGTAGCCCGTTGGGTTGTTTTTACTTTTCATGGTGTTACTCCTTATGTTGTTTGTAAATGGTAAGACTGAACTGATTGAACGCTGACTGCATGGATACTTCTACCTCTACTTCTTTGGGTTTTGAGGACGGCTTGTCCTCAACTTGTTGCTTAGCCTGAGCCTTGAGTAATACGCATTGTTGCTTGGTTAGCATGGTGATTCTCCTGTGTAGTGCTTCTGTAATACGGCATCAACTTTATCCTCTGATGTCCTGAGGTACTTCGCAATGAAGGCAGGGCTTTTGCCCTTGTGATACAACATACAAACTATTAAGGTAAAGAAGTTAGTCATGCTTGCTCTGCCTCTCTGTCTAGGTGGTGTTCCATTTCGGTAATGGCATTGCGGATCTCTGCTTCGGTAAACCCGTGCTTCTTAGCGAGTTTCTGCATACTGAATGGGTCGTTGTATATCTCAAGGAAGTCTAGGTAAATCTGTTGCGTTAAGTTGTTCATTGCTGACATGATTAACTCCTGTGTTGTGATACTTGTTGGTGAGAAGGGGCGAGGTTTGACAGATAACTAAACAGCCTTGAAGCCTCGCCCGCTTGATTACTTCTTACGACTAACACGACTGAAGAACTTGTCTTGCTGAGCCTTACTCAATGACTCAACCAACTCAAGAGCTTGCTCAACAGGATCAACCTTGGCACGAACCTTGGGCGTAGAACCTTTCTTCTTGGTAGGCGTGACCTTGAAGTTGTTACGCATAAAAGCCCTAGCACTCGACTCGGCTGTACTACCATGCTGATCAAACCCTAGCAAGCCCTTGCTAGAACCTTTCTCCATCAGCTTAGGCTTGACCCCATACTTCTTACCAATGACTTCTGCAACACGATTGCGTATCACATTTCGTTCCTCAGGACTTGCCTTTCTCCATTCGGGTATCAATGCCTTGACAGCCTTGGCATAATCCGTACCAGCTTTAAGTAACGCCTCAAGAGAAGCGAAGTAGTTGTTAACGATTGTTGCGTTCATAGCTAAACTCCTATCAAAAGTAATTGAGGACAACTTGTCCTCAAACGAAAAGAGCCAAGCGGTTAGGCTTGGCTCGGAACACCGACTGATCACTCAATCGATACCTCTATTATACCACAACGGCTTGTGGAGAACTATGTGTGGCTAGGCGTGAACCCCACCCGATACCCACCAACCCGTTTTGCTGTCGTGCGTGCGTGGCGGATACAACACTGTTCCTCAGCCATAATTTTAATTTATGTCAAATTTTGTAAAAAAAATAAGGGGGCATGTCAAATCTTATACACCGGCACTACAAAAAATTCCACGCTATAATTGGTGCGTTGCAACATAAACCTTGTGTAACATAAACGAGTCAATAACCTACTTAAGGAAACATATATGAATTATTTTGATTTCACTAAACAAACCAAGCAGTTCGAACAGTTGGCAGAGCGCATCAAAGAAGTAAACGAGTTTTGGATTAACGCTTTTGTCTCAAGCATCAAGCAGTTCACCAAGTAATAAAAAAAACCCCCACGTCTTAGGTGGGGGTTTAAACGAGGATGTACTAACATCAACCATAGCCCAAACGAAGGAGGAAAAGCTACGGTAAACAAATTATACACAAAAAACTGAAAAACAATATATACTCCAGCCATACGTGATCACCACACGCAACCAAAGGGGAAGAGCAGTTGTTTTTAGAACACTTAGTCACAGCGTCCGCAGCAGACTATATACCAGACACCTTCTCTGGCGAAACCTTTGACCCCCTAGAAGACCTCACCCCAGCGCAAACACTTAGCGCACAGCACAAAACCAGTAAATGGCTAGAGGCTTTTCAAGACGATGACGAAGCTACACTAACCGAAGCCCAAGAAGAAAAAACGGTTGACGCCTTCAATGCGTTGACAACCAGAGACCCCAACGCAAAACAAAAATTACTCGAGCTAGACTTACCAGAAGAGATAAAGACAGCCGTAGGCATGGTGACTGCGTACCAGTGGAAGTTTATTGAGCAAGCAGAAGAGTTACGAAGCATGGCAGTAACCCATATTGTCAAAGAAGTTAGCCACCCAGATGCAAGAATAAGATTAAAAGCACTAGAAATGCTAGGCAAGGTTACAGAAGTCGCCCTTTTCACTGACCGCATAGCGGTCAAAAGTGAGGATGTTAGTGATGAGGAATTGGATGCACGCATAAAAGAGAAGCTGGGTAGGTACATGGGTGCGGTAGATGTGGTCGATGTAGAAGACGTGTATACAAAAGACGAAAAAATCGACACATGAACATAGATGTACATAAAAACCCCAAAAACGTATACATGAATCTAGATTTTTTTACCCCAGAAGAAGCAATGGCGGCGCAAAAAGCGCTAAAAGACATGGACAAGGTCGAGAAACTGGCATTTTTAGCCGATCTTGAGAAAAAAGAACACAGGTTTGAGGTACACACCTCTAAAACTAACCCGATAGAGTTTGCAAAACGCATATATCCTGGGTTTAAAGTAGGCCCGCACCACAAACGCTTAGCTAAAATCTTTCAAGACGTAGTCGATGGTAAGAAAAAGCGGGTCATTATCAACATTGCACCTCGTATGGGTAAGTCGGAGTTCAGCTCTTACTTATTTCCTGCTTATTTTTTAGGTAACTTCCCACATAAGAAAATTATCATGGGTACCCATACGGCAAGTTTGTCTGAGGACTTTGGACGACGGGTGCGAAACCTAATAGATAGTGAGGAATACCGTGAAATCTTTCCAAATACCGTCGTCGCAGACGACCAGAAAGCGGCTGGGAAATGGAGTACTGGTGCTGGTGGTCAGTACTACGCAGCTGGTGTTGGCGGGGCTTTGGCTGGTCGCGGAGCAGATCTATTTGTTATTGACGACCCACATTCTGAACAAGATATGAAAGCAAACTCAAGGCTGGCGTTTGATAACGCCTGGTCTTGGTTTCAAACGGGTCCCTTGCAACGGTTAATGCCTGGCGGGGCAATCATAGTAATCATGACTAGGTGGTCGTTGTTAGATTTAACAGGGCGTTTAATTGACTATCAGATAAAAAACCCAGAGACCATACCTTGGGAAATCGTAGAACTGCCCGCCATAGTTAACGCTGGTACAGATGATGAAAAATCGCTTTGGCCTGCGCAGTGGAGCCTTGAAGCGTTAAAAAACACCCAGAATTCCATAGACCCACGGTACTGGAATGCCCAGTACATGCAGAATCCGACTAGTGACATGAGCGCACTGGTAGGGCGAAAGGATTGGAAAATATGGGAAGCAGACGATCCGCCCAAGTGTGAGTATTTGATTCAGTCTTGGGATACGGCGTTTGAAACAAAAAACAACAGTGACTATTCTGCGTGCACAACATGGGGTGTTTTCTACGATAACGAGGATAAACGCAGCCCCAACATCATTCTGCTTGACGCATTTAAAGACCGCATGACCTTCCCGGAACTCAAACAGATAGCCCTTAAGCATTACAAAGAGTGGACACCAGATGCGTTTATTGTGGAGAAAAAGGCGGCGGGTGCCCCGTTAATTCAAGAACTTCGCCTCATCGGTATTCCGGTGCAGGAATTTTCACCCTCACGCGGCAACGACAAAATGGTTCGTTTAAACGCTGTAGCGGATCTGTTTACATCTGGTAAAGTATGGGCACCAGACACACGTTGGGCAAGAGAAGTAATTGAAGAAATTGCTAGTTTCCCAGTTGGCGAACACGATGACTTCGTGGATACTTGCACACAGGCGCTACTGCGTTACAGGCAGGGGGGCTTTATTAGCCTTGAAACTGATGAACAAGAAGATTTAACTTACAAATACCGCAGACGTGCGGCATATTACTAGGACAGAAATGGCTACTCAAAAATACATGGGCAAAGGTGTTTTGTTAGAAAGACTAACAGAGCAAATGCGCACACAAAAGAGTCCCCCTAAAGACCCGGAAGCTACGGCGCGTGCTGTATTGATGGCGCGTGGTATGGTAGATAATGAAGGTGCTTATACCAAAAAAGGTATGGCACGAAACAATATGACGGCAGAAGAGCGGGCTAAAGACCGAGCTTCAAAACGCACTGGTAAACCAGCAAGTGCGTTTGGCTACAACCCAAAAACAAACATGGCTTTAAGGAAAAAATCATGAGCATAGAAAAAAGTTTATACGCAGCCCCACAGGGTTTAGAAGGCTTGGAAAACGAAGAGCCAGACATTGAGATTGAGATCGAAGATCCGGAATCAGTAAAACTCAGCCTTGACGGTGAAGAGATTCTTAGTATTGAAAAAGGCGAAGATGACGCTAATTTTGATGAGAACCTTGCCGATATTCTAGATGATGGCGTTTTGCAATCGCTAGCAAGTGATCTTTCAGAAGATATTGATAATGACATTGGCTCTCGCTCTGACTGGGAGAAAATGTACAAAGAGGGCATTACGCTCTTGGGTTTGAAGTTTGAAGAAAGAACTGAGCCTTGGGATGGTGCTTGCGGTGTGTTTCACCCGATGATTACAGAAGCGGTAGTACGTTTCCAGTCAGATACCATCATGGAGACTTTCCCAGCAAAAGGACCTGTACGTACGCAAATCATTGGGCGGGATACCCCAGAGAAGAAAGATGCGGCTACTCGTGTTGAAGACGACATGAACTACCAGTTAACAGAGAAGATGCCTGAGTACAGACCTGAGCACGAGAAGATGCTCTGGAATCTGCCAAGTGCTGGTTCGGCGTTTAAGAAAGTGTATTACGACCCCAGCCTTGGGCGTCCAGTATCGGTATTTATACCTGCCGAAGACATTATGCTGCCGTATGGGATTAGTGAGATAAATACGTGTCATCGCATCACGCACCGCATGCGCAAGACTAAAAATGAGCTGTTAAAGCTAATGAATGCTGGCTTTTACCGTGACATTGAGCTAGGTGAACCAGATAAATTTACTAGTGATATTCAAGAAAGCAAAGACAGAGAGACTGGTTTTTCTGCGTCAAACGATGATCGCTTTGAACTGTACGAATCACACGTTGACCTTGACATCGAGGGCTATGAAGATAAAGACGAAGACGACGAGCCCACCGGGATTGCGTTGCCTTACGTAGTAACCATGCTTCGTGGTACCAATGAAATTCTAGCTATTCGCCGCAACTGGAGAGAAGACGATGACCTCAAACTTAAGCGCCATCATTTTATACATTACCAATACATTCCGGGCTATGGCTCGTACGGTTTTGGTTTGTTCCATCTTATTGGTGGCTACGCTAAGTCTGCTACTAGCATCATGCGTCAGCTCGTGGACGCCGGAACCCTCTCCAACTTGCCCGGCGGTCTCAAAGCCCGTGGCTTGCGTATAAAAGGTGATGACACACCGATCGCACCGGGTGAGTTCCGTGACGTAGATGTAGGTTCAGGCAGCATTAGAGACAACATCTTGCCGTTGCCATACAAAGAGCCGTCGGTAGTTCTGTCTGGCTTGATGGATAAGATCATTGATGAAGCACGTCGTTTTGCCGCAACATCTGATATGAAGATTAGCGACATGTCTAATCAGGCGCCAGTGGGTACTACGCTGGCTATATTGGAAAGAAGCCTAAAGGTAATGAGTGCGGTACAAGCCCGTGTTCACTACGCTCTCAAGCAAGAGTTGCAGCTTATCGCTGGTTTGATCCGTGACTACACCGATCCTGACTACACCTACGAGCCAGAAGAAGGTCGTCCAAGCGCCAAGCGCGAAGACTACAGCATCGTTGAAGTAATTCCAGTAAGCGACCCCAACGCAGCAACTCTTTCTCAACGAGTTGTCCAGTACCAAGCCGTTATCCAGATGGCGCAGATGGCTCCGCAGATTTATGACTTGCCGTTCCTGCACCGTCAGATGCTAGATGTGTTGGGTATCAAGCACGCTAGCAAACTCGTGCCGTTGGAAGATGACGAGAAGCCAAAAGATCCTGTAACGGAAAACCAGAACGCACTGCGGGGCAAACCACTCAAGGCGTTCTCGTATCAAGATCACGAAGCGCATATCAAGGTTCACCAGTCTGCCATGACGGACCCAATCGTTATGCAACTCATTGGACAGAACCCACAGGCTCAGGCAATCATGGGGTCTATGCAGGCGCACATTGCCGAGCACGTTGGATATGCCTACAGAAACAAGATCGAGCTAGCGTTGGGTGTAGCACTACCGAACCCAGAAGACGAATTGCCACCAGAGTTGGAAAAAGAAATCAGCCGCCTTATGGCAGAAGCAGCACCACAAGTGCTTGCAGAGTCCAAAGCTATGGCTGCACAGCAGCAAGCCCAGCAAAACGCCCAAGACCCTGTATTACAGATGCAGATGCAAGAATTGCAGATTAAACAAGGCGAGCTGGAGCTTAAAAAGCAGAAGATGCAGATTGATGGCGCCGCTAAGGTTGATGAACTTAACCTTAAGAAACAAGAACTTGAGTCCAAAATGGAGATGGACATGGTTAAAATTACCGAGCAAAACAAGGTAAAAACCAGAGAAATGCAGATAAAAGAACAGCTTGAAGGCACCAAGATTGGTGTAGACATTGCTAAATCACGGGCTCAAATGTACAAAAAACAAAAAGGAGAGTAATAAATGGATGTATCAACGATGAATGTATTACAGGTATTACGCGATAAATTTCGTGCAGATATGAACAACTTTACTGACGATTTGGCAAATGGTCAGTGCGCGTCCTTTGAGCAGTACAAAGAACTTTGCGGGGTGATTCGAGGTCTAGCCTATGCAGAGCGCCATTTAATTGACCTCGCTGAAAATATAGAGAAAGACAACGATGAGTGAAACCATCGCGTTACCAGAAACGGAATTAGTCCTGCCGCCGGGCGTTAAAGCCCCAGAAGTGGATCAAGAGTACGAAGCAGCAGAAGATAAGGCAAAGGCGCTACCCGACCCTAAAGGTTGGCGTTTGCTCTGTGCATTAATCGACCCTGACGACGCATTTGATAGTGGGATTGTTAAGGCAGATAAAACCAAAGAAATTGAGGAATTGACCTCACCAGTGCTGTTTGTTATAAAACTGGGGCCTAGCGCCTATGATGCGGAAAAATTCCCAGAAGGTGCATGGTGTAAAGAAGGCGACTTCGTTATTACCCGCCCGTATACAGGAACCCGTCTAAAAATTCACGGAAAAGAGTTTCGCTTGATTAATGATGATCAGGTTGAAGCAACTGTTGAAGACCCACGCGGCATTACCCGCGTATAAAGGAGATACACATGGCAGATAACGACTACAAATTCCCGCATGAGATTGAAGAAGAACAGTCAGAAACTAAGGGTAAACCCGAAGACGACTTTGATATAGATATTGACGCAGAAGGTGACGTTGATATCCAAATCGAAGATGACACTCCTGAAAAAGATCGTGATGCAAGACCCCTTGGTTATGAAGTTGAAGACCCTTCAGACGAAGAACTTGATGAATATTCTAAAACTGTTCAGCTTAAAATAAAAAAACTTACACACGCACGGCATGATGAAAGACGCGCCAAAGAAGAAATTTCGCGTGAAAAAGACGAACTTGAACGTATGGCTCGTTCTATTTTGGAAGAGAACCAGCGGCTCAAAGAATATGTAAAAAATGGTGAAGTTACCTACGCAGAAACCTTACAGGCTAAGGCTGAAGCGGAAATGGAGATGGCACGCCGCAGGTATAAAGAAGCACAAGAATCTTACGATTCTGACGCTATGCTCGCGGCACAAGAAAACTTGACAGACGCTAAGATGAAATTAGAGTCTGCAAAAAATTTCAAGCCTACCCCTTTACAAAACGACAATTCTGGTGTACAAATACAACCATCGTCCCAAGAAGCACCGAGACTCGACGATAAAACCTTGCGCTGGCAAGCAAAAAACCAGTGGTTTGGGTCTCCGGGGTACGAAGAAATGACAGCTTTTGCACTAGGGCTGCACCAAAAACTAGTGGCTACGGGAATCGACCCCCGCTCTGATGATTATTTTTCTCGTGTTGATGGACGCTTAAAACAAGTGTTCCCTGAGTTATTAGGTATTTCTGAGTCAGCTGACAGAAAGGCTGATCCAGTTAAGAAACCCGCAACTGTAGTGGCCTCTTCTTCCCGCTCTACCGGAGCAAAAAGAGTAGTCAAACTAACTACAACCCAACAAAGGTTGGCAGATAAATTTGGCTTATCCCACAAACAATATGCACAAGAAGTTCTTAAACTGGAGATTTAAAAATGGCTAATAAACGCACACCCCGGGATTTAGAAACCCGCGAAAAAACCGAAACTCGTTATGTTTACAAACCACCGAGCTCATTGCCTGATCCAACACCAGACCCAGATTATGTATTTCACTGGGTAGCAACAGCGATCGCTGGACAACCGAACGACACTAACGTGTCTCAAAAGTTCCGTGACCACTGGGTGCCATGTAAGGCAGTGGATCATCCCGAATTGCAAATTCAAGCAAACAAGGATGGAAATGTTGAAATTGGTGGCTTGCTTTTATGTAAGAAACCAAGAGAGATGGCTGAAGCTAGAGATACCTATTACGACCAAAAAGCTCGTAATCAAATGGACTCTGTAGACAACAGCTTTCTACGTAATAGTGATGCCCGCATGCCCCTGTTTAGTGATCGCAAGAGCACAACAACTAAAGGCGGTGGGTTTGGTAACGGAATCAAATAATTAATTTAACTAGGAGTTTAATATGGCTTACCCAACCGTAGATAAACCGTACGGACTAAAACCAGTCAATTTGATTGGTGGTCAAGTCTTTGCGGGAGCAACTCGTCAAATGGAAATTGCAAGTGGCTATGCTACTAGCATTTTCTATGGCGATTTAGTAAAACGTATTTCCGATGGAACGATTGAGAAAGACACTGGTACAGCTACAGCTACACCTTGCGGTATATTTTTAGGTGTTAGTTTTACCAATTCCTCAACTGGTCAAGTTCAACAACAACAGTTCTACCCAGCAAGTCAGTCAATCGCTTCGGGGAGTAAAATTTTTGCTGTGGTTGCAGATGATCCTGATACGTTGTTCCAGGTTGCTGTAGTTTCTAGCGGAACAACTGTTACTGGTGTTGGCATTACTGCCATTGGAAATAACACCACGTTGGTACAGAATGCAGGTATCACCACGACAGGTAATTCCCAAGTAGCTGTTACGGCTGCCACTGCCACAACCAACACTTTGCCTATTCGTATCATTGATGTAGTTCGGGACACCGCAACTGCCGCCGATAACTTCCCTGAAGTTATTGTCAAAATCAATGCGACTATGCATCAGTACAACAACGCCACTGGCGTATAAGGAGCATAAACTATGGCTATTTCACGCGCACAACTACTGAAAGAGTTGCTCCCCGGTTTGAACGCATTGTTCGGTTTAGAGTACAAGCGTTACGGCGAAGAGCACAAAGAGATCTACGAAACTGAGAAATCAGAACGTAGTTTTGAAGAAGAAACCAAGCTGTCCGGCTTCTCTGCTGCACCAGTCAAAAACGAAGGTTCTGCCATCGCTTATGACAATGCACAAGAGGCATTTACAGCACGTTACAACCACGAAACAATTGCTTTGGGCTTCTCAGTTACTGAAGAAGCAATCGAAGATAACTTGTATGACTCACTGTCTGCTCGTTATACCAAAGCATTAGCTCGTGCAATGGCATACACCAAGCAAGTTAAAGCTGCTTCTGTATTGAACAACGGCTTCACCAACTCTGCCCAGTACTACGGCGGCGATGGCGTTCCACTGTTCTCAACAGCGCATCCTTTAGTTTCTGGTGGCACTAACAGCAACCGTCCTACAACTGGCGCTGACTTGAATGAAACTTCGTTGGAAAACGCTGTTATTCAAATCGCTGCTTGGACTGACGAGCGTGGTCTGTTAATTGCCGCAATGCCACGTAAGTTAATCATCCCACCAGCACTGCAATTCGTTGCAACCCGCTTGTTGGAAACTAACTTGCGCGTAGGTACAACTGACAACGACATCAACGCATTGAAGAACAACGGTTCAATCCCAGAAGGTTACGCAATTAACCACTACTTGACCGACACAAATGCTTGGTTCTTGACAACTGACGTACCTAACGGCATGAAGCACTTTGAGCGTATGCCTTTGGCTAACAACATGGACGGCGACTTTGATACTGGTAACGTACGTTACAAGTCTCGTGAGCGTTATTCGTTTGGTTGGTCTGATCCACTCGGAATGTTTGGTTCACCCGGCGCTTAATAAACACACTATAGTGTTTTGACCCCGCTCATAAAGCGGGGTTTTTCTTTTCTTGCCAATGGTGTATTCGATGGCAGTTTGCACACAATACGATACACTTTTTTAATTCTTTTTGTAGTTTGACGTATTGCCCATTTGACAACAAACGATGGATGTTTGCTTCTTTTTTTGTTGGGTCTTCATGGTGAAAGTCTAATGCTGCTGAATGGGCAAACCCGCATTTGGTACAGGCTAGAGTAGCTTTATATTTTTTCCACTCTGTTTTAAATATTTTCTTTTTATCGGCTGCTTTTTGTATTAGCGCTTTTCGGTTTGCCTCGTAATGCTTACGGCTTTGAATTTTGTTATACGCCTTTTTAACTTTTGGGTCTTTATAGGGCATCGTCTAGCTTATAAGTTTTGACTGGCTCGCTACTATTAATGTCTACGTTACAAGCCCACTTAACGGCCTCTTCTGCCGTTAAACCCATACGCATACAGACTTCAGCCGCCATAGCCCCAGAGCCAATAGCCATAAAAGTTCGCACCCGTTCCCACTCTAAATCGTCCCCGCAGGAAAACAGCCCGTCTTTAGTTAGCTTGATAAAAGAACTGTTGGATTTAAGTTTAGGTTTTGTTTTGTTCTTTTTGCTTAGGTAGTCTAAAACCTTTTCGGCATCACAGTAGTTACCTGCTATGCCCATCCACCCACCTTCTATCGGAAATATCTTGTCTTCAAAATATTTAATGCCCGAATCGGTGTCAGTAAACTGACTATCCGCTACAAGAATTTTCTTGCCCCAGTCACCAACGATTGTCGTCATTTCTGTGGTACCTATCTTTAGGGTTTTTAATCATACTTTGAATCAGGCTATCAATCGTACTAAACCATTGAATAACCTTCATACCGTTTGCTTGGTATATCGTAAAACTCATGCGGTTTCTTTGGCAACAACTTTATATACTTGATTTGCTATGGCTAAAACGTGCCCAATATCTTTAGGGCTTAACTGACCCATCAACTGCAGTATTTTTATAACAGCAACATCGTTATCTAGTGGGGTGGGTTTAACTAAAGACTCAATCATTTAGTAGCCATTATATATAGACCAACGTTTCCAAAAGCATACCCCGCATAACAAATTGCCATGCCTATGTTTCCTTTAAAGCATTGTTCCGCAGCTATGTATATGTAAATTAGCCCAGTAAGAATAATTAGCCAAGAACTCATAATTTCCTTTTTTTACATTCTAACCAAAAAAGTGCTACACATTGTTAAAAATGTAGTAATATAGTGGAAACTGGGAAACCAGCTTATTAAACTGTCCCAGCAGACGCATACACGATTAATAGGCTTACTTTGTATGGAGAATTAACATGGCACGATCCACATTTCAAGGTCCAATTCGTTCATTGGGCGGCATTTATCAACAAGGTCCAGCTACTATTGTTGAAATTACAACCGACACCACCTTAAACCCAGAGGCTCATGGCGGGCGTATTATTTCCATTGGTGGTTCTTTAGCGGCTGCCTTAACCCTAACCCTACCAGCCATTAACGCCTCAGCCAATCCAATCACATCTGGTCCTGGTCAAGACCCAAGCACAGCCAATAATGAAGGCGTTGTGTACACAATCTGGGTTCCAACCACAATCTCTACTTCTTCCTTGAAGATTGGTACTGACGGCACAGACAAGTATGTAGGCGCTATATTGTCTATTGATACAGACACTTCTGGTGCTGCTGTAGGCTTCGTTGCTGGTGCAAGTGATGACTTTATTAACTTTAACGGTACAACTACTGGTGGAGTTGCAGGTACATTTGTACAGATCTACGCAATTGCTGCACTAAAGTATATGGTTACAGGCACAGTGCTAGGTTCTGGTACTGTTGCTACTCCGTTTGCTACTTCTTAATTAATCTGGCGGACTAGGGAAAACCCTAGTCTACTCAACATCTTAGGAGATTAATTATG
>Ga0181358_1000852_pt1 | contig 13909 bp, 7 predicted proteins | sample Fa13VDMM110SD_FD_130096 | JGI IMG/M metagenome (GOLD analysis project Ga0181358, IMG submission 130096) | Freshwater viral communities from Lake Michigan, USA - Fa13.VD.MM110.S.D | ecosystem: Environmental > Aquatic > Freshwater > Lake | place: USA: Michigan | collected 2013-09-24
AAAATAAGAATGGTGTTGATAGTACTTGTTTATTTCCACCATAATTTATTTGTGTTTGAAAAAGAAAACTTTCTCTATAATCTTTAACGTACTTATCTGTTTGTTCAACCCAAACTTGATTTACAACAACATATGTTGTTCCACTTGCGGGATTTTTAACCCAAAGTGACGTGTCTGAAGTATAACCAGATTGTACGCGTAACCACAAGTCACCTTCAACAAATCCAACTGCAGATCCGGCAGGTGCACTTAAACTAATATTTTCAAATCTTTCCAACATATCTGTTGTGTTACCCGTAAATGAATATTGTGGGTGAGTTATTGTCATTGGTTTTAGTAAGTATTCTTCTTCACCATCTGCCATCAAATAGTTTGTTGTTGTATTTGTTGCTCCACTTATTGAAAACATTCTTTGTAATTTCATTGATGCAATTGATGTTCTATCCCATTGTTGGTCATCTTCAGCGGTACTATAACTACCAAATCCCGTTCCCTTTTTATCCCACAAATAGAATGGTACTTTTTGTGAATAATCACCCAATCTAAAATTTAAACATTGTCTTATAAATGAACCATTTGTATCTAATTTTAAATCTATTGGTGTTGGTCCAAATGTTCCTGTCGGTTTGAAAAAGGATGAAAAATAAGAGTCTTCTGGATCCATTAATTCACCATTATAAATAAAATAATGTGGACTATCTAAATCAAACGCTTCAATACCTGCTTCACAATTTATTGACATTAATTGAGTAATATCTCCGTCAAATGCTCCGACATTCGAACCCATTCCAGCTCCACTAAAGAAATCACCAACATCAAATTTACCACCATTTATATCTAACCTATAGTTTATTGCGTATTCTACAATATTTGCGGGGTCTTGATATGAAGTTGTGTTGACATCTCTAATTACAGAACACGTTGGGTCAATTCTTGGGTCTTGACAAATCTCATATAAAAATTCATCTCTTACTCCAACATCATAAAATGTTGTTGGGTGTAAAATTTCTCTATAACTTAATGCACCACTTGAATTGTAATATTTTTGACCAATAAAACCACTTGTTGGGTTATATGGTGTTGACCTATAATAAAATTGTTGGTCGAGTATATTGTAGAAAACTAACTCTCTTGGATATTTTGAACCTCTTTGATTTAAATCTAAAACATTTACATCATCCCATTTTATTCTCTTATCAAATTTAAAAAAGTATAGTACTCCATTTAACCAGTTATCAATGAACGAATAATTTGTTACTCCACCACAAAAGAAAACACCAACTCTTTTTCTTCGATACCATTCCTTTATTACTGATTGATTTTTAGATGTACCGTTAATAACAGGAACAATTGTAACAACACCGTCTCTGATTTCAGTTAATCCTGATTTTGTTTTTTTAGAATATGTGTTATCTCCACCCTCTAAATCTGCAACATTCGGTAGTCTCCTTGTGGTTGTGTCACCAGCAATGGCCGCCACTAAAGTATAATTCGAGCCAGGACTTGTTAATGATTCACGATATGCTGAATTAGTATAAAATGGTTTACCTAATAAGTGAAATGAGTTAACCGTTCTACCTTCATCATATGTTGTACGTTTTGATGCCTGATACCATCTTGAACCATTTGGATTACCCGCGTTTGATGTATCTAATGCGGTACCATAACTTCCAGATGATGACCATAGATATGTTAATACATTAGTTTCATCATAAAATTTATCATACTTTGCACATCCTTGTTCAATTACTAATTGACCTAACGCACCGGTTGTTTTTACACTTCCCTTATCGTAAAGTCTAACAACGGCATATAAGTCCCTTATTCCATCAATACCTCCACTAGAATAATCTACACCGGCATATGTTGCCCAATATGAATATGACATCTTAATTGCTGGAACATTAGTATATGTTAAAGCCCCTCCTGAATTATATTGTCTATATGTGCTCGGTGTAAATGAGGTAACTCTTTCATAACTTTCTAGTTGTGTAGAACCTCCTCCACAATCTGTTAACTGTAATGTCGCATATCCACTTATGGTCGACCCACTCGGTATTATTATTGTTTGTGTTCTATATGAATAATCACAATTATTTCTAATTAAAAGTTCAATGTCAATATCTTCCGTTGTGGGAATTGCCCCTCCCGCCACATCAACGTATTCAGCATAAACACTTTGATTAGGAATAACCGTAATTTTTACAGAGTTACCTGTATTTGTTGGTGATGATACAGTAACTAATTGAAAATATGAATTTAATTGTCCTTCTACAAATGCGGAATTAAATTCTGTAAACATATCGTTAAATGTATCTGTGGATGGGTCAGTACCAGCTAGCGGATAAATTCCACCAACAAATCTTCTTTCTGATGTTGCGTTTGGATTTGAGTATGTATGTAATAATGTAATCTGACTTTCGGTTATTCCAGTTGCACTAGTTTCTTTTGCCGACTCACCATTATATAATTCAGTTAAAAATGTTGTACCTGTTGTTGTACTTGTATTTAAATAGTTTGGTGTTTGTCCTGACAAATAAACCAAATAAATATATCCTTCATATGGTACAACTATAGTTTTAATCTCCGCACTTCTATTATATAAACTAAGATTACCACCACCAGAATTTTGAGTTGCACTATCAACATCGGTTGTACACTCCTCACAATCGGGATAAGTTGTTAATGGTAGTATTGTTTGACCACCTTCTTTTACTCTCATGGCAAATTCCCTTAATCCGACACCAATTCCCATTAAATAGTGGTTACGCAAAAATCTAAATGCCATAGCCGCACCACCCACATTCCACATAACTCTACCTATAGTCTCAAAAACAAATATCTGTACAATTGTAAAAATATATTGTACAAATAGTAAAACTTCAGATAATACTAATCCAAATTTTATTCTATTTCTAAATGCAAAATTGGTTGGGAAATAATTTGATTTACTTGTGCAGTCATCTTCTGTATTTGGTCTAATTTCTTTTAAACCTAAAAATGCGTCTCTTCTTGAAAGTCCTAAAAATGATTCTCCCGCAGATACTTCGTAGTGTGAACCTTGAAATGATGAAACGGTATAAACCTTACCAAAAATAAATTTATAAAAAACATCTTGTGGTACACCTAAATCACAACCAGAACATGTACCTAACATAAGCGCAGTTTTATCTGTTTGATATGTGGTTGACATTTGTGATAATGTAACACCGGATGGTGGAACAATATTAATATAATCTTCAAATACGTCAGAAAATTGATATGTTGTTAATAAATCTTCATTATATTCACCTAAATCATTCTGACCATTTGCGTTTGAATTATATTCTCTAATTTGTGGAACTAGATAATTTGCTGTTCCTGTTTTTTCATTGTTACCATCAAGTGAAAATTTAAATCTTGCAATTGTAGTTGTTGGTATGCCCTTGTTTGTGTCGTTGGTTATTTCTTGTTCACCAAATTCATTTGTAAAAACATATTCCAAGTTCATTGGTAGTACCACCATCGCAGCACCATCCTCATCAATAGTTTCTGACGGATTAAAATATTCTAATTGAGGGTATAATGTTGTTTCATCTGAACCATAAACTTTTTTACCGGTATATCTAACTGCGGAAATTTTACCTTCGGTTGTTTGTAGATTACATTTATAACCAGTATTTCTTCTGATAACCCCATTTCTTTTTACCGCATCTCCATTATCATCTGTAATTGTAGATGTTAAAATTAATGATATGGGTTCAATTCTAATACCACTTTGTGATATGTCATAATCAACTCTTGATATTCCTATTTCACATAAATCAAGATTTCCCCAAAACGGGAAAACTTCAATAGTTCTATCGTATTTGATAATTTGTGGTAGCCCATCTATATCTGAACTTGATTTAAATTCATAGTATCTTTCAAACTTCTCAATACCTTCTCCTCTTTTAATAAAGTCATAAGGTCTTAATGAGAAACAACCAATATCCGATAAATCTAAGTCGACATGTAATGTTTGTTTACCCACCGGCACACCCCAAATCATGAAGTCACCCGATTCGTTAGTCTTAACAGTATATCTATAATAATTTTCGTATACTTCTAATACTTCCTCTCTTGTTAAAATATCCGATTGGTCGGGAAAGGTTCCTGTTGGTTTGTGTCCACCATGTTGTTTTCTTGCTGGTAACAAATTATATCTATAATTGTCATCATTTTTATCTGAAACTTCGGTGTAAGGATATAATGCAGAAATTATGGGGTCGGTTGAATCTGTTTCGGTTTGAGGTACAAATATTGATACTCTAACATTAGGTATTCCAAATCCGTCATTCGCGGTAATTCTACCACAAACCACCCCATAGTCCGCACAAAGTGATGTGTAAACATCTGTTTGTGAGAATTTTAAGGATAAAATTTCCAGTTGATCGTAGTCTTGTTTTAATTCGACAGTGACCTTCTGTTCTTTACCGATATTTGTTGAAATTCTATGTTTTTGCATCATTCTCTTAATAAATAGAAAGCATGTGATTTTCTACTATTATAAAGAAAAAACATTTTAGTATGTAGTCGTTCCTGAAGGTTTAGTTGCCACCCTTATATCACTATTTGGGAATCTGATTTGGAATATTTGATTTGATTGCATAAAGACCGTCGTATCAATTTGTTGTATTTCTTTAGTTGTTGTATCTATATATGATTGTGATACTTCAGATGATGAGTATTTACCACCAATTTTATTAAATACTTTAATTGCCACTACGTTAACAACACCATAAATTGAACCAATTTCTCGAATTAAATCTCCCACAAATAATGGGTCACCCATTTTACGTTTGTCAATAGCAAAGAACATTATTGATGTTTGAATTACTTGTTTAATAACGTCCGTTGGGTTTTCGTTTTTATTAATTACCAAATTAATATCTAATCCTAAGTCAATAACTTGTCCATTTGCAACTTCAATATAATCATTAATCATTCTATATTCTGAAAGATAATTTAATATATTGTTTTTCAATGTATTAGATATTACATCGGTTAGATTACCTTGGTCATCATAAGATAATAATTTTACTCTAACCTTATTATCTTCCTCCATTACATTAACTTTAGCGGGTGCTCCGTATGTGGATGGCATTGTCTCAATTAATGACTTATAATCATTTAATGTTACCGCTCTATTTTGTGCGGCAAAATTATAAGAAACCATATTTCTAATTTCTTCGATTGTAGGTTGGTCAGCACCTCCCACAGCTGCCGTTACATTATTAACTCTTAATGATAATTCAACTTGTGAATTAATTGCGTTATTAGGACCATTTATGTTAAATTCAACACTATCTACACTTGTAATGATATTAACCCCTAAATTCGAATCTTTACCCCCACCAATACGATATTTCACAAACAATGTGGTGTTTGCTTTAGGTATTGACCCTAATGACATATTGTTTAAATAATTAGCCAAGTTAACTTTTAATTGACCTGTCATGTAATTGTCTAAATTCTCTAATGGGTCAACGGAACCACTACCAAAAGTTAATGAAAAATAACTTTCAGGCGTATATTCTGTATAGAATTTAGTATTAACTTGTAAGTAAGTTCCTGCCCTAAAATTGTCTTTATCGGATACTGAAGTTGGGTCTTCTATGAATACTTTATCTTGTATTAACGACTTAACTTCGTACCATTTATTTGTCGATGCGTTAAATTCAGAAGCCGTTGGGTTGGTTCCAAAAGATGTTCCTTCTTTGTGTATCACCCCTACCACACCTAAAACATTTTGTTCAGGTAAGAAAAGTCTTAAAAAGGGTTTTTGGTCTAACTCACTTATTACTCTTCGGTATATTCTTGTTACTCCATTAACCACAGGTTCTCTCTTTGTAATTGTATAAGAAACACATATGTTATTACCATCAAAGTTTGGTATCTTTAATCTATTTGGTTCTCCCTTATTGTTAAATGGACTTGAGAAATCGATATCATTAATTGTTTCAAATATTTGTCCTCCTCCTGAAACTTGAGCTCCAATCCTTAATGTTCCCAAATATCTTTGGTCTTCCTTATCACCTCTAACGGGTACATTTATTGAAAAGTCACACAATGCTACCGATGGTCTTGTTCCAGGAATTTTTATACCATACGTTTTGGCAATATTAAATAATGATTGTCTTTGTTGTGCAAAATCCAACATGGTTTCTTGCCAAACTCTATCAATGTGAAAGTGTAAGTTATCTGCAACCGCAGCATTTAAATCTAATAAAACGGAGAATATGGACGCATCATTGGTATTTTTAACCAAATCAGGATAATATTCTTTTGTTAGATTTACTAATTCTTGTCTTAGTCCTGCAAAATCTCTTGTTGCGTATGATATTTTCTTAGCCATTTTAAATGTTTAGTATTATAAAGTCCGAAGATGAAAATGCTCCGTTATTAACCGTATATTCAATTTTCACTACTGCGGTGTGTGGTTTAGTTGTATTGTCAGAAACCCTAAATAGTCTTTCATCTTCATCTTGATTAAATGTTCTAACAGTATCGGGGTCATCTTCTGCGGACATAACATCTAATTTTGTTATATCTAAATTTGGAATGTATTTTTTAACGGATTCTCTTATTTCATCTTCAATTAAATCGAATGTAACACTATCGTTTTGGTCAAAGATATATAGGTATAATCTTGAACCAAAATCGGGTAAGAAATAACGACTACCTCTTCTTGTCAATAAAAGATGTATAAGATTCGCTCGTACTTCTCTTTCGGGTGTTGTTGTTAATTTAACATAATCACCCTTTAAACTATCTCTAAATGGGAAATCAATTCCGTATGTTATCGCCATGATTATAAATATAAACTAATCTAAAATGGTAATAAATAAAAAATCCAACCTAAGTTGGATTTAATATTGTTTTGACATTCAAACGTTATTTTTATGAACCACATCCCTCACAATCAAATGGTGAGTCTATTGGTCTTTCGATTGTCATTTGTAATTCTGGAGTATTTTCACTAATAATTGGATTATTTTTTGGTGTGGTAGGATATACCGCAGTTTGTTGTCCTGTTTGTTGTCCTGTTGGTTGTTCCACCGATTTTGGTGTTGACGTGTCGACACCTAATCCCTTTAACGCATCTACCGCGGCTCTTGTTCTTAAGTAATACATACCCGTTTTTAATCCTAACTTCCATCCAAATAAGTGTGCCGCTAATAATTTAGGTTTAGTCGCGTTATCAATAAATAAATTTAATGATTGTGATTGGTCAATAAACACACTTCTATTTGCCGCCATTTGTAAAATTCTCTTTTGTGACATTTCCCAAACAGTCTTATAAATCTCTTTTAAATCTGTTGGTAATTCTGGAATATTTTGAACCGAACCATTTTCCATGATTAGTTTGTTTTTAATTCCTTCGTTCCACATTCCAAGATTTAATAAATCTTTTACCAAATGTTTATTAATCATAACAAACTCACCACTTAATGTACGACGAGAATATAAATTAGTTGTAAATGGTTCAAACGCTTCGTTGTTACCTAAAATCTGTGCGGTAGATGCTGTTGGCATCGGTGCCACCAATAATGAGTTTCTAACTCCAAATTTGATGACATCTTTTCTTAATGATTTCCAATCCCAACGACCAGATAAATCAGAATCAACTTTATTCCACATTTGATATTGGAAGATTCCTTTTTCAATTGGGGAACCGACGATTGTTTCATATGCTCCGAATTCTTTAGCTAAATCTTTTGAAGACGTCATCGCCGCAAAATATATTGTTTCAAAAATATCGGTTTGTAGTGTATCTGCTTTATCAGATTCGAATGGTAAATGTAACATACATAATACATCCGCTAATCCTTGAATACCTAAACCAACAGGACGATGTCTGAAATTTGAACGTTTTGTTTCTTCAGTTGGATAAAAATTTAAATCGATTACGTTGTTCAAGTTTTTTACAACTTGATAGGTATATTCGTATAACATATCGTGATTAAATTCACCGTTAACGATATACTTAGGTAATGCGATTGAAGCCAAATTACAAACAGCTTGTTCTGTTGGTGATGAGTATTCAATAATTTCGGTACATAAATTTGATGATTTAATCGTACCTAAATTCTTTTGATTTGATTTATAATTTGCAGGATCTTTATATAACATATAAGGTGTTCCTGTTTCGATTTGTGCGGTTAAAATTGCATCCATTAATTTTCTTGCTTTAACCACTTTTCTTCCTAACCCCTGTTGTTCGTAAGATTCGTACAACATGGTAAATGTTTTTTCTTCAGGTGTATCGTAAGCGTCAGATAATCCTGGTGCTTCATCAGGTGAGAACAATGTCCAATCACCGTCTTCCTCAACACGTTTCATAAATAAATCTGGTGTCCACATTGCTAAAAACAAATCCCTTGCTCTCATTTCTTCTTTACCATGATTCTTTCTTAAATCAATAAATTCATAAATGTCAGCGTGCCATGGTTCAAGATAAATAGCAAATGAACCCTTACGTTTACCACCTTGATTAATCCAACGAGCAACCTCATTATATGTCTTCATCATTGGTAACAGACCATCAGATTCTCCACCAGTTCCTTTAATATATGATCCCTTAGCACGAACATCGTGTACGTGTAATCCAATACCACCAGCCCACTTAGAAATCTTTGCAACGTCAGAAATTGTATCAAACAATCCATCAATATCGTCCCCTTTATTTCCAATTAAGAAACAAGATGACATTTGTGCTCTTTTAGTTCCAGCATTAAATAATGTGGGTGTTGCGTGTGTATAAAAATGTTGTGATAGGTCATCATAAATTCTTAACGCCATATTGACATCTCCTTTACAAATACCAACTGCAACTCTCATATAAAGATATTGGGGTCTTTCAACAATACGACTACCAATTTTTAATAGATAAGAACGTTCTAAAGTTTTAATTCCAAAATAATCAAAATCTAAATCACGATCTTGATTTATAGCACCATCTAAAATTTCTTTGTTCGATAAAACAAATTGGTATATATTATTATCAATTAATGAAGATTCTTTACCTGTTTTTGGTTCAATGAAGGAATATAATTCTTTCATTGATTGTGAAAACTTTTTAGGTGTTGTTTTATGTAAATTAGAAACAGCCAATCTACCCGCTAACTTTGCGTAATCTGGATGTGTTGTTACCATAGCCGCCGCAGTCTCTGCCGCCAATACATCTAATTCAGTTGTTGAAATTCCATCGTAAATCCCCGAAGTTACTTTTAGGGTAACAAACGTTGGGTCAATATATTCCATATTTAAATCATGACAAAGAACACTAATACGTTTAGTAATCTTGTCATATCTCATCTCCTCCAATTCACCATTTCTTTTTTTTACTTTCATTTTATTAAGCCTTTTTTAAATTAAAAATCTACATCACCAAACGCAGAATCTAAATCTTCTGAAACATTATTAACTCCCGCCTTTTGATATTCAGCAACTCTTTTCTCAAAGAAATTTGTTTTACCCTGTAATGCAATGTTCTGCATAAAATCAAACGGGTTTTCTGAATTATAAACCTTAGGTACACCTAATGCAACTAATAGTCTATCAGTTACAAATTCAAGGTATTGAGCCATCAAATCTGAATTCATACCAATTAAACGTACAGGTAATGCTTCGAGAATAAATTCTTTTTCAATCTCTAATGCTCCACAAATAATCTTTTTGATTCTTTCTGGTGAGATTTTATTTTGAATATGATTATTATAAAGGTGACAAGCAAAATCACAATGCATTCCCTCGTCTCTTGATATTAATTCATTTGAAAATGTTAATCCTGGTAGTAATCCTCTTTTCTTTAACCAAAAGATTGAACAAAAAGATCCTGAGAAGAAAATTCCCTCGACGGCAGCAAATGCTAAAAGTCTATCTACAAATGATTCGGAGTTAATCCATTTAAGTGCCCAATCCGCTTTCTTTTTAATTGCCGGTATGGTTTCAATTGCATTAAATAATTTGTGTTGTTCTTCTTTATCTTTAACTAAGGTATCAATTAACAATGAATAGGTTTCACTATGGATATTTTCCATCATAATTTGAAAACCGTAGAAAAATTTAGCTTCAGTATATTGAACTTCATTTACAAAATTCATCGCTAAATTCTCATTAACAATACCATCTGAAGCAGCAAAAAATGCTAAAACGTGTTTAACAAAATGTTGTTCATCATCATTTAACTTATTATCCCAATCAGATACGTCTTGACCTAAATCAATTTCCTCTGCAGTCCAAAAGGACGCCTCAGATTGTTTATAGAACTTCCATAAGTCATGGTGTTCGATTGGAAAAAGGACAAACTTTCCTGGATTGTCTTGTAATATTTTTTCTGTCATTTTTTTTATTTTATTTAGTTGCTAATTCTTGTCTTCTTTTAAACGCTTCAGCCGCACGGTTAGCATTGATTTGTGTTTTTTGTTCCTCGTGACCTAATAAGGTATTTTGTGATTCTGTATCAATTTCCAAAAACTCATTGTTAAATTTACAATTTTGGAATACAACCCCATCTTTACCAATACGAGATTTAAGTAATGTTAAGGTTGCTAAATTATGTTCTTTTTGTTCTAATGTTTTACCAATAGATAAAATAACGTGAGCAATTTGAGCCTTTTTAATTGACCCACCCATTTGGTCTCCCGTAACCACTTCACTAGAAATTGATTCTCTATTACCCTGTGTTGCGGTCCAAATTGCCATTTCAAATTCACCGGTCATCGATTCTAAACTTCTCATTATAGAACCTTCACCTTTCCACTCTTCACCATTTGTTGACTTATCATTTGAAATACAATCAACATAGTCTAAAACTAATAAATCAATTTTGGTTCCGTCTAAATTCATTTTTCTGATTTTATTTTTAATTTCAGAAACGGTGACATTATCGCTAGCCAATTTTAATAATTTAATACTACCCTTTGAACGTTGTTGAGCCTCCTCAATTTTAATCTTAACTTCCTCAACATTATCAGGTTGTGAATCAGGTGCAATACCTGTCCAAATCGTATAATGTTTTCTTTTAATATTACCTGGATTATCCTCAAAAAATATTTGTACGACATTATAACCTAAGTTATATGCGGTATTTGCAAACTTTGTAAGTAAGGTAGTTTTACCAGTACCCGTAGGAGCTAATACGATACCCAATTCTCCGATTCCTAGTCCACCTTTAAGTAAGTTGTCGATTCCAACAATACCTGTCGGTAATGGGTGTCTAAAGTCCTTCTCTAACGCTTCATCAATACCATGGAAAACATCGGTTGCATCATCGTTTGAAATTCCAACTTGAAGTGCTTTTTGAATAATTTGTTCAATCTTATTATAAGATTCAAAATCTCCATTATCAATGATACTTTGTACCCCTTTTAATTCTTTTTTTAAGTTTTGTTGTTTACAAAAGTTAAGTGCCGTGTCTTTAACGTAATCAACTTGTTGTTCGTTGTTTTTAATTGCTTCTAACGTATCTGCGTGTGATTTAGATGAGGTGTTATTACCACCTTCAGCCATAATTTTCTGTGCAATTGTGTTATAATCCGGTATTTTGTTGTAATTTTTATATAACTCCTTCATATTTTCCATAATGAATTTAAATGAGTTATTATCAAAAAACTTACTATCTAATACGTCAATAATTGTTTCGCCATATTTTTTATCTTCAATAATCGCCTTCAATAAAGATTGTTGAAACGAAAATCCTAAATGCCCAAAATTTCTCTCTTCCATGTGTTTATTTTATAATGTGTGTTTAAATTACAATTGATAATTCAAGTATGTGGTTTCCAATTCTTCTGAAGACAGGATGTCAGTTAAGTCTGACAAAATACGTTTCAAATTTGGACGAATATCGACAGTATACCTAACCTTTGGATGGTAGTAATATGCTGGGAATATTCTTTGAATAAATACATCTTCATTCAATTTAATTTCCAATAAAAAGTGTTCTCTATCCTTCTCGGGAGCGTCTTCCACATAGTCCGAAGATAGGAAATAATTTTGATTTTCGCACAAATAATCAGAACTTTTTATTTTTAAATCTTCAGAAATATCCTCACAAATATTTCTTAGATAATAATGAAGGTCCATAGATCGTCTAGACCCCTCCACATGATCCTTTACATTAAAGAATCTTTGACAAATAATGTTTCCCTCTAATGTTAAGAGGAATTCAAATTTTGTAATGTCCGGTTGTTGTTGGTAGTTACTCATAACTTTTGATTTTAATTATTTTTTTTTTATTTTTTTCTTTTGTTGTTAATCTAAGAAATGGGTTTAAGAATTTAACAAATCCATCGTCTGATTTTGGTAATAGATTAAAAATTCCATCGTCTCTCATCATTCTCATGGCGTTTTTGTAAGACCTACCTTCTTGGTCCAAGTTTTCATTTATTAGTAAATCTATATTTTCTTTAGCTTCGTAAGTTAAAAAAGGTTCTTCCAAACTTACGATACGATTGTTTATATCAAAAAACTCCTCACCTAATACACCATGTTTGGTAACACCTGTTAGTAAATTCGCAATAAGTTTGTTGTGTTTGTCTTGTTGAAAGATTTCCTCACATTTGTTCTTAACTTGTTCAACAGAAATTTGTTCTGTTTTTAGTTCAGGGAAAACCGATAAAAATCGTTTTATACCCATTCCTCTTATGCCAGCAATGTTGTCTGAAGAGTCACCACACATCATCTTAACCAATTTAACATTTTCAATTAAGATTTCCTCGTGGTTATAAACAATTGTATCGTTTTGTTTGTAAAGTTTTCCGTGTGACGGATTGTAGATTTGTGTATTTTTTGAAACCAATTGTGTTAGGTCTCCGTCTGAAGAATAAACTATTTTGTTTTCTTTGGGCGAATTCTGAGTATAGTATGCAATGTTGTCATCAGTCTCACAATACTCATATTCTCCCTGTCTTACGAATAACTCTTCAAGATATTGTTTTACTCTATCTCTTTGGTAACCGTAAGAGTTAACTTCTTCTTCAGAACGTAGTCGTGATCTTCTGTTTTCTTTGTAAGGTGCGTAAATTTTCTTACGAGTTTGGGACCCTTCTAATCCATCCCAAAATACAACTATCTTGTCTAAATTGTACGTCTCAAATGTTCTTCTAAGAGTATTAAGAAAATGATACATTCCCCCAATGTGTTCTCCATTATGAAAGGCGTTTTTAACGCCATAGAAACCAATCGTAAGTAAATTGTCGCCATCTACTAATAAAACAGACATTAAATAAATTTATTATAAATCACTTTCCTCTGTTACAACTTGTGTATCCAAGATGTCTGTAACATTAACACCTAACATCTTACCGATGTAATCGCCCTGTTCTTTTTTATAATCCTCAATTGATTTCTTCTCTTCTGAATCTTCTTTTGCTGACATAAACCCGTGAGCGGTAACTAAGATACGTCCATCTTCATAACCTGAACCATTGATGTGATTTTTCATTATTGAGATTTTTGTTCTTGTTGCTATTTTAACTTTTCTCTTATCTTTTGTGATAGAAATTTTTGTTGTTCCCGCACCTTTTTGATTACCAAATAAGAATACAATACTTGAGTTTAACCAAATTGCTTCTCCACCTTTTGCTTTAATCTTTGGTTGTCCAAAAGGATTGTCAGGTAATTCTACCCAAGGTTGGTTAACAATGATTAATGTGTTTGTATAAGGTTTATCTGTTCTTCTTGAACCTGAAATACGTTGATTGATGCCCATTCCAATTTTGTCAGCTAAAACTGATGCATTGTGTTGTTTACCACCTTTACCATCATAAGTCATCTTACATGGAACTGAACCTACTGAATCCCAAAGGATTAATAAATCGTGAGGTATATCTCCCTTTTCTTGAGCATCTAATAATTCATTGATATACTCAGTAATTTGTTC
>Ga0181358_1000856_pt1 | contig 13874 bp, 14 predicted proteins | sample Fa13VDMM110SD_FD_130096 | JGI IMG/M metagenome (GOLD analysis project Ga0181358, IMG submission 130096) | Freshwater viral communities from Lake Michigan, USA - Fa13.VD.MM110.S.D | ecosystem: Environmental > Aquatic > Freshwater > Lake | place: USA: Michigan | collected 2013-09-24
CCTAAATGAGTGTTAGTTGGATCACCTGATGTGGTGTTAGTTTTCGCTTTGTAATGGTAGTGAGTAGCCGAACCGCCAGAAGGACCAGTCGCTCCAGTATCACCCTTTACACCTTGCGGGCCTTGTGGGCCAATAGGGCCTTGAGGGCCTGTTGCACCAGTAGCACCAGTAGCACCAGTAGCACCGGTGGCACCTGTAGCACCTGTTAAACCTATAGGTCCTTGTGGCCCTGTAGGGCCAGTAGGGCCAGTAGGGCCAGTAGGGCCAGTAGCTCCTTGCGTAAAATATGGAAGACTAGTCCATGCTGTTGTGCCATTACCAATTTTAAATTTTAAAGTATTTGTTTCAACAGCTAATTCACCTGAAGCTAATATAGGATTAGCTGCAGTCCAGTTAGCTGCGGTATCTCTTCTAAGCTGTAATCTAATAGCCATTAAGCTGATCCTCCATCAAAAGATGGTAACCCATCAAAATTTTCGTATGCCATGCCGCCATCAACATTCATCCAAGCTCCTTCAATATCACTAAACTTAATTTTATGTGAATCAGTTCCATCATGCCGGTGAGAACCAGGGCTAGCTTGTGTAGGATTAGAGCCTAAAGTGTGGTGAATAGCCGTAATGGACGTATCAGTATCAGCATCTAGGTGTGATAGTCTGGAGTCAGCATTAAGATCTTGTGTCATAATACTAGTTTAGCATCAAAGGAGAACAATGAGTAAAGCGAAACAAATCGGCACCCGTGCCGAAACAGCAGTAAAAAACTATCTTTTAGAGATAGGTTACACGCCTTTAGAAGCCCACAGAAACGTCCTAAAAGGGTCTGAAGATGAAGGTGACGTCTGGCTACGTGAAGCTAGACGTGGTTTAATAGTATTTGAGGTTAAAGGCGGAAAGGCCGCCAAGGAAGCATCACATGAGCAAATCAAAAAATGGCTTGAAGAAACAAAAAAAGAACGAGAACATGCCTCCGCTAACTATGGTGTTCTTGTCACTCAACGCGCAGGAGTTGGCTACCCTAGGGCAGGCGAATGGTGGGCTTATACCACTCTTGGAGACCTTCTTAGGCTCAAAGTCAGACTTGAAGCCGAAGACGCCAACCAAATACTACGATTAACTTTTAAAGAATACATGGAGATTGTCCGTGGCTAGATCCAAAATGGTTAACCCCACTGAGCTTCTATATAAGGTCAGTGAGCAAATCCGTACGACCGCGCTAGTACCTAATCTAAATCGGTACAAACCTCACGCCAAGCAGATTGAGTTTGCGGCAGACCAGCATAAGCATCGCCTATATGTGGGAGGTAACCGTTCAGGTAAAACAGTTGCGGGAGTAATCGAAGACATCCGCTACCTTAAAGGGGAACACCCATACCGGAAAGTACCTGAAGGCCCTGTAAGAGGTCGTGTTGTAGGCGTAGACTTTGCTAGCGGTATCGACAAAATCCTCCTACCACAATTCCAGCAGTGGGTACCAAAAAGCCTACTAATTAACGGTTCATGGGACGACAGCTACTCTAAAGAACGTCGCGTCCTAACCCTAGCTAACGGCTCATTCGTAGAGTTCATGTCCTACGACCAAGACCTACAAAAGTTTGCGGGAACATCCAGACACTTCGTTCACTTTGACGAAGAGCCACCAGAGCTAATCTACGACGAATGTCGAGCCCGCCTAGTTGACACCAACGGAGAATGGTGGATGACCCTAACCCCCGTTGAAGGTATGGAATACATTTACGAACAAGTGTATATTCCAGGTAAAGAAGGCCACGAACTCTTTGGTGTAACCGAAGTAGAAATGTCCGACAACCCCTATCTAGATAAAAAAGCTATTGAAGAATACCTAGGTTCCCTAACTGACGAACAACGTCAAATCCGTGAAAAAGGTCAATTCATTCAAGTTGGTGGTGCCGTATTTAAGAACTTCCATGCAAGCACCCACACAACAGACCAATTTAGGCTTACAAGACAACACAGAATCTATGTCAGCATTGACTACGGTTGGAGAGACCCAACAGCTATCCTGTGGCACGCTGTAGCACCCGACGGCACAATAACAACCTTTGCAGAGCACTACCAGCCACAAATGACAATCGCTGAACACTGCCAAGTTTTCCACAAAAAGAACGCTGAACTAGGGGTACAACCCTACCTAGTAGTAGGAGACCCTGCTTTAGCGCAAACAAGCGGTGTAAAAGGAACCTCCTACCAGCAAGAGTTCAACCTACACAACGTAAACGTAGTGATCGACATCATTCCACGCCAAATCGGTGTAGGTCTAAACAAGATGCAGCAATACGTCAAAACAAACCCTAAAACAGGCAAACCGTTCTGGCAAATAACCTACGACTGCCCCAACCTAATTTCAGAACTAAGCAAACTTAAGTACAAGAGGCGAGCCAACCGTCAACTGGAAATGTCGTTAAACAAGCTGGAAGACATCCAAGATAGAGATAACCACGCATTTGACTCTGCCAGATACTTCTTCACGCTTATGGACGACCTAACTCCAGACATTTTGAGCGGCTACAAAGAAATGGTACGTGAGTTTAGTGATACACTTGAGGTTGTAAGCTTTGATACGCAAAGAGATCCTGGCGTGTCAAGTTGGTCTATAAATAAAAATGTTTCAGAAGATGCTATAGGATGGGAATAATGCCACATTACGCAACATGGGAAAGGGCCCCATATCACCCTTACGAATGTGTAGTTTGTACACATGAAGCCACTGCAACCAACGTCCTAGTTGACACTGGCAGAGTAATTGAAGACTATGGTGATGTCTACCTTTGTGCGTCTTGTATCAGTTCCCTAGCTGAATATCTTGGCATTGTTAAAGCAGTGAAGGCGGAAGCCGAAGCTAAACTTGAAGAACTAAACCAGGAGCTAGATAAAGTTCCTGCCCTAATTGAAAGGCTAGTCAATGGCATTAGAGACCTCTCTATTTCTACTAGCGCTGATTTGCTCGCTATCAGTGCCCCTGTCGTTTTGGTTGATGACAAGGACGCTAAGCAAAGCGATATCAAGCTTGATGAGAACGAACACGGAGACGATAGCGTTGCTGAATCAGTCAGTGAACCTGTTGTCGACAAAGGATCCGATAGCGTACCAGCAGGTGCTGGCAGCAAGCGGACTTCTAGCTCCGGCACACGAACAAGCACCACTAGTAACCGATAATCATATAGAGGTAGATGAAGAGAATGAGTTTAATTTCGACGACTACAGACGCGAATACGGCATCAAGTAATAAAGTTGATTTCGAGAAAGCCCCCACTGTCAGTGGTGGGCTACTCGATGATGCTCAGCTTAAAGCTCTTCAGAAAGATGAAAGAGGCATTAGGCTAGTTGATTACTTGCGTAAGCAGTACAACAAGTCTAAGGATGCCAAGATGTGGCGTGTCCGTCAATGGTACATGAACATCTCATTTGAACGCGGTAAACAGTATGTTGCGTGGGACTCACAGAAGAGTGCTGTAGCTGCTCTACCTAGAGGAGATAAGAACCTTCCTCGTATTACTATTAACAGGATCCGTCCAATTGTCCGCACCGAAATCTCTAAGCTAACATCACAGAAGCCTACAGCTGTCTGTATGCCAGCGTCTAACGAGGTTGAAGATGTGTTTGCCGCAAGTGCTGCAACACAGATTTGGGAGTCGCTATACGACCGCCTCGGTGTGGCTAAAGAGATGCGTCTAGTTGCTAGAGACCTCTCTGTGCTTGGTGTAGGTTACCTTAAAACCTATTGGCACACAGCCGCATACGACTCATGGAGCGACCAAGAAGGTGACGTATGTATCGAACACGTTTCACCATTTAACATCTTTGTTCCAGACCTAACCATCGTAGACCACAACAAGCAGCCATACGTGCTACACGTATACACTAAGCCAATTGCTTGGCTGAAGAACGTTTACGGCAAACTAATCCCTAAAGACCACCAGCCTCCAATAGTTGCTTCAACAGAAGTTGCGGACGTAACAAACGCCCTAGATATCCGTTCAAACAACAATAAGGCAGACTCAAGCCTAGTAATTGAAGCTTGGGTTAAGCCGGGAACAACACCACTGCTACCTAAAGGTGGATACATTGTTGTAGTCGACCAAATCATTGTAGAGGCTTCACTAGATGGTTTCCCTGCAGGATACAAGGACTACCCGATTGTAAAGTTTGACCACATTCCTAGCGGACAGTACTATCCTGCCTGTGTTATTGACGACATTATTCCGCTACAGCGTGAAATTAACCGTACACGTTCACAGCGTATCCAGTCAAAGAACATGATGGCTAAGCCACAGGTTTACTACCGTGAAGGTTCGATTACAGTATCTAAGATTAACACCTCACCGGGACAGTACATTGGTGTCCGCCCAGGTTTTGACTTCCCGATGTCTGCACCAATGCCTCAGCTACCACCATACGTGGCAGAAGAACTACAAGCGCTAAACACAGACCTAGAAGACATCTCAGGTCAGCACCAAGTATCTAAGGGTTCAACCCCTCCAGGAGTTGAAGCCGCAACAGCTATCGCTTACCTACAGGAACGTGACGACAACTATCTGTCACCTACCTTCGCGTCAATCGAAGAAGGCCTATCACAGACCGCTAGAACAGCTTTGGCTCTAGCCGCAGAATACTGGACATCAGAAAGAACAATCAAGATTGTTGGAACCAACAACTCGTTCTCAGCTGAAGTATTTAAGGGCTCAGACATTGCTACAGGTACAGACATCAAGATTGAATCAGGTTCAGCACTGCCAACCTCTAAAGCCGCTAAGCAGGCATTAGTTATGGATATGATGAAAATGGGAATGATTCCGCCAGAAGACGGGTTAAAACTATTAGACATCACAACCATCAGCGCGTACACAGATGTTAAGGGTACACGCCCAGATGAACTTAGAGCACAGCGTGAAAACGTTATGTTTAAGAAGTTAACTCAAATGGATCTTATGCAATACAACCAGCAGTACCAGATGAAGGTAGCGATGGGTGATCCGTCAACTATCGACCCTAACACTGGACAGCAGCTTGAAGCACCATGTATTATCCCTGTAAACAAGTGGGATAACCATGCTGTTCACGTCCAAGAGCACGATGTATTCCGTAAGAGCCCAGCATATGATATGCTTTCAGATGTAAGTAAGGCTGAACTGAACAAGCACATTAACATGCATGAGATGGCTTTAGCCGCTGTACAGATGGCTCAAATGCAGACTGGACAGCAACCTCCACAACCACAAGACCAACAACCACAGCAAGGAGCATAATAAATGTCTAGTGAAGAATTTGAATACGAAGACGACCAGTACGAATACGAAGATGATGGTAGCGTAGAAGATTACGAAGATTACGAAGATGACGATGCCGACTACACTGTGACAGAAGACGCTCTTCTTGAACTGCCAGACCCAGATGAAGTAGAAGACGACTTCGGTAACCCATCATTGAACGAACTTTACGAAGTTCTACCAGTTGCCCTACACAGCCTTATTGAGCCTGTAGTAAACAAGTGGCAGCAGGGAATCGACCAAGAGTTCGAATCAATTGCCCCATACCGTAGATTTATGGATGCAGGTATTGACCCAGACATCATTGGTGCGTCTCTAGAGCTTGCACAGCAAATCTCAACAAACCCTAAAGCTATCTACGACGAACTAGCAGAACGCTATGGTTGGCGTGAAGCAGAGCAGATGATGAAGGAAGCTGTGGCCGTATCTAACGCAGTAACCGAAGATTCAAGCGACTTCTTCCTTGACCCAGATGTAGAACAAGACCCAGTTAACTCTGAAGTTGCTGCTCTCCGTGCCGAAATGGAAGCTCTCCGTGCAGAACGTGACGCAGAAATTGAGCAGGCAACCGAAGCTAACTACGAATACGAAATTGGAACCTCAATGGAAGTATTGGCTGAAGAATACGGTGACTTTGACCAAGAAGCAGTCTTGACACGTGCAATGATCCTTGCAGACCAGTACCCTGACGCAGAGATTCCACAGCTAATCGGTGCCGCATTTGAACAGTACAGCACTGAACTAGACCGTATGCGTGCACAGGTAGGAGCAACAAGACGTGCTCCACGTGTCGCAGGAGGTAGCGGAAACAGTGGCCTACCAGCACCAGAACCTGTAGTTTACAAGACTAAAGAAGACCGTGTTGCAGCTATCGAAGCTATTGCCAGACAATACATTGATAACTAGGCATGAATGGTTCGAGAACGATGCTCATGTGGAGCAGAGTTTGAAAGCGACGACGACTCTGCCGTAAAAATGTTGAGGGAATGGCGCAGAAAACATAAATGCGTCCAATCCGTTTCAGGAGATAGACCTGGATTATCTGTAACAACAGATACAACACCAGCAGATAATCGAGAGTCAGAACTGCATATTGGTTTCAGGCCATCGTATGACGAATAAATGTTCGAATCCGTGCTATACTGAGGAATAGTAGTGAGTACAGCCATACGAGGCCAGGGCGACCGAAGTGTGTAAATATAAACATCTAACATAGGAGTAGAAAATGGCCGATGGTCAGAATCTCACGATTGCTAACACAATTCTAAAGAACGTGTATGGCGACATCAATGAGCAAATCAACAACGCTACTCCAGCACTTGATGGAATTAAGTCAACTGCCCGCAACATCACCCAGGTTGGTGGTTTGGGCATTACTTTCGTTGCACACACCGGTCGTAACACTGGTATTGGTGCACGTGGAGAAGACGAACTTCTACCAGACGCTGGACAGCAGCAGTACAAGCAGGGAACAACTGGTCTAAAGAGCTTCTACGGCTCAGTAAGACTAACTGGACAGGTTATGGCTCAGGCGAGCTCAAACTACCAGTCGTTCGCTGACGTAACATCAGAGGAAATCGAGCGTATCCGTGACGACATCGCTAAGGACCAGAACCGTCAGGTCTTTGGAGATGGCTCAGGTACACTAGCTAAGGTTGCCGCAGCAGTATCAGCATCAACAACTGTTACCGTTGACAGCGCAAAGTACCTACAGATCGGTATGCGCGTTGACTTCGTTGTATCAGGAACCGGTGCACGTATCGCAGCTGACGCAACTCAGGCATACTACACAATCGCAACTGTGAACAAGGTTACAAACACCATCACTGTTGACCGTGCAGTAACAATCACCTCTGGTCAGGTAACTACTGGTGCATCTCTTGTCCGTTCAAACACCACAACTGCTGGTGTACTGAACAACTACGGCAAGGAATGGACTGGTTTCGGCAAGATTATCGATGATTCATCAACAGTATTCGGTATCGACCCATCAGTTACTTCTTCATGGAAGGCTTTCGTTAAGGACATTTCAACCTCTAGCGGAACCGTTATGACTCAGGTAACTGAGACAGACATGATCTCTGTAGTAACCAACATCGCAGCTGAAGGTGACAAGCCTGACGTTATCTGGTGTGACCACGGAACTTGGAACGGCTACTGGAAGACTCTTCAGGACCGTCGTCGTTTCGTAAACAAGGTTGACCTAGATGGTGGTAACCGTGGACTTGGTTTCGTAACTGAGTTCGGTGACCTACCGTTGAAGGCTGACTTCGATGCCCCATCAAACAAGATGTTCTTCGTTAACTCAAAGAAGATCAACCTAAACACTTCACGTGGTTGGGAATGGATTGATGAGGATGGTTCAAAGTGGAAGCAGGTTCCTTACAAGGATGCATTCGTTGCTTACCTGCGCAACTACTCTGAACTAAGCACATACCGTCGTAACACTCACGGTCTGCTTAAGGGTATCCTAGCTGTAGCTAACTAATAGGCTATACTAATAGGGGTCCAGACAAAATCTGGGCCCCTATTAACTTATCCAGGAGAATTATGCAATACGGTGGTATCAAACTTATAGGTAGCGGATTACCTGACTTCAGTGAACTTGACCGTTTAAGAGACGTTCCTGAGCACGCCCACAGATTAGCAAGAGTTATGGCAGACTACGACCACAACCTTTATATCCGCAAAGTCCCATACGGTCACCCTCAGTTTAACCCGCAGAAACCTTACGCTGTAATGTACGGCAGCAACTCTGGTGGAGAAAGCTACATTATTCAAAACTATCCAGAGTCAATGCTAGACGAGCGTATCATGGCAGACATTATCTTATCTGACGTGACCAAAGCTGGAGGTTCAGTAGACGATATCGTAGCCCTAAACGCAGCACACGAATTTATGAAAATTAAAGAAAGACAAGAAGAAGACGCTGCACGAAGGGAATTAGCTCGAGACCTTGCTAAACTAGGTTTGACAAAGAATTACGCCAAGCATAACGGAAAGTTGATTTTCGACCCAAATGCCTAGAGAAACCTATACACGCACAGCTCAGCAGGTAGCCACAGAAGTAACCCGCATCTTCGGTGACGACTCCCTGATTGAAATCACTAACGCCGACCTGCTCCGCTGGGTCAATATGGCGCAAAGAGAAATTGCTGCCTCAAACAAAACTATTAAATCATCAGCAACTAGAGATATTGTTGCTGGTCAAAAGCTTTATGTGATTCCAGCAGAAATCCCTATCTATCAGATTCAAGCCCTATTTGTTGATGGTCTGCCTGTTAAACCTGTATCATTCCAGATGGCTCAAGAAATGATCCAAAGTGACGACCCTGGAATCAAATACATTGGTCAGCCAAAGATTTGGTATGAATGGGACGGCGACCTATACATCTACCCTGCACCCGAAAAAGACATCACTGCAGGATTGTCCATTTACTATATTCAGCAGCCAGATGACCTAACAGCATTAACTGACACCCTGCAGGTTCCAGACCGTTTCTTCAACCAGATTGTTGACTACGTTCTAAGCCAAGCTTATCGTTTAGATGAAAACTGGCAGGCAACACAATATCAGGATGCTCGTTTCCGCGACTCAATGAACCGTATCGCAGGTCAGGAAGACATTGTTGACCAAGAAATGTATCCTATTAAGACAGTTCTAACAGAGGACGAATAATGGCTAGCGAAGCTTGGCAAAGAAGTGCAGGTAAAAACCCTGCCGGTGGTTTAAATGAAGCAGGACGTAAATCCTATGAGGCAGCTAACCCTGGCTCAAACCTACGTCCACCAGTAAAGTCAGGTAACAACCCTCGTAGAGCATCATTCCTTGCACGTATGGGAAATATGCCTGGACCTGAATACAAGAACGGCAAACCTACCAGACTATTGAAGTCTCTTCAGGTTTGGGGTGCATCATCTAAAGCTGACGCTAAAGCTAAAGCGGCAGCAATGTCTAAACATCTAAAAGGAATGAAGAATGGCTAGAGATGGTGTAATCATTGACAATTTTCAAGGTGGCATTAACAATGTCGCTGACCCGTCACTGATTGCAACCAACGAAGTAGCTAAAGCAACTAACGTAGTTTTATCAAGCACAGGCAAGTTTATTAGCCGCCCACCATTTGATGTTGTGGCTGCCTATCCTGAAGCTGTAGCAACACAAACCCCAAACTTTTTAGGTTATTGGCGCAACGAAGATGGCGTAACCTATGCTGTAATCGCTTTCACAGCAACAACTTGGATCTGCCGTCTAGATACCTATGTTTGGACTCAAGTTTGGGCTCAGGCCGCAGCAGATATGACATCATACCTAAACCGCCTATACTTAGTAAACCCATCAACAACTGGTGGATACTGGTCTAAAGTAGGTGCATACACTTGGACTAGCGTAGCTGCTATTCCGCCAGCAAATAACATTCAATATTCACGTGGAAGACTATACGTCTCAAGTAGATTAAATGGCGAACTATCAACAATTCGCTACAGCAACATAGATAGCCCAACACTAGAAACAACTATCAACCAGTTCCCTGCAGAAAACTTTATTATCGTCAACGAAGGTGACGGAGAACTACTGATAAAGATAACCGAAGGTAACGGAGAATTATTCCTGTTTAGGTCAAATTCAACTTGGAGACTGGGCTTTTCAGCTTCAGCAGATCCAATACAAGGAATCTTGACACAACTATCATCAACAATCGGTATTGACAACGTAAACTGTGTACAAGACGCAGGAAACTTCCTAGCAGTCTTACACGCAGGTGTCCTATACCAGTTCGCTGGATACAACTTCTATCCACTAAACGACTACACCAAACTAAGATTTGAAGCACCAAGCACAGCAGACACGGGCTACACATTTGTAAGCAACATCTCTACAGCCGTATCAGTTCTAGGTAAATATGTTCTCGTCTACTACCACGGAAGCATGTACTGCTATGACGTTGATTTCCGTATCTGGACAGAATTCATTTCATACACTAGAGCCGCACACATTGTAGAAGCACCAAGAGGAACATTCCTAGCATCTAGCCAAGTTGTTACTGGATACGGAATTCACGACAGCATCACAGGTATTCCAGGCCAAACAAACGGTCTAATCAAGTTTGCTTTAGAATACCCAGAGACAGCCACACCAATAGAAACAATTAAATGCTTAATCGCTACAAGAGCATACGACATTGGTGAGCCAGCTAAATTTAAACGACTATTCGGCTGGGAAGTAGTTGCTGTAGCGGTAAACAGTTTGACAGGTTCAATCACACCGATAGATAAACTTGAATCATCTACAGTAACATGGAACGGCTGGCTATCCGCATCAAAAACATGGAACAATTTAGCGACAGAAGCTATATCTTGGAACACCGCCCAACCAACAATAACCAACGTAGTAACAGGATTACCTGCAACAAACCCTGTCCCATTTGTTGTAAAGATAGGCGGCAAGAGAACCTTTAAGCGAGCATACTTTACAGTTGAATTCAGCAATGACGGCACGGCAGCGACCTCACCATCCCGTCTGGATTCACTAATCCTATATATGACAACAGGAAGAAAAATGATAGGACAGGCACAATGATTAAAAACCCTGGTGGATCCGGTTTCAACAAGTACGCTGCAGGAGCCAAACGATACGGTATTGGTGTCTTATCTGGCCCTAACACAGGCATGAACCTAGATAAGGCAGGTTATGCTGAAAGGTCAGCTAGGCAACGTGCAAAGAACTCTGCCATGCTAAAATGGATTAAGGGTAAGAATGCCACCCGCTATTTTGGTAAACCGACGATAGGTAAAATGTAATGCCACTTTATGATAATTGGTTAAATCCACCAACTGGAGCCGGTCCAGGCATTAAAGCTACCCCTACCATAACTGGCAAAGTCACCCCTAAAGTTACAGGAAAAACTACGGGCACAACCTCAAAAACTACGGGCACAACCTCAAAAACTACGGGCACAACCTCAAAAACTACAGGCACTACCCCAACAACCAAAACAGGCGATAAACTACAGCAAGCCGTTAACCCTGCAGCTAACCTAACTCCAGGTTTAAATGAGCAACTTCAAATTAACAACCAGAACGCTCAATCAGATGTAGCAGACGCTATGCGCCTATACCAGAATGAAGCAGCAAAACAACAGTTACAAAACACTTTAGCAACTATCAACCGTTCAGCTATCCAACAGTATGAAGGTATTGCAAATGATTATGCTGCACGTGGCATGGTTCGTAGCGGTGGATACGTGAAGGCTAATGATAAGGCTTTGGCAACAACTAACCAGCAGAAGGTTGACGCTGAAAGCGCTGTAAGAGACTTTATTGCACAAAACCAGCTACAAGGAGTAACACAGACAGGTTTGAAGCAAGGTAACCTACAGGACATTTTGATTAGGCTTTTAACTCAATTTAACTCTAATAACATTAACCAGTTAGGACTCTAATGGCTGACCAAAACAATTCGCTAACAAATCTTGTAGACAATGCCACAATTGATCCGCTTGCACAAACATATCAAGCAATCGAAGACAAATATTCTTACGTAACTGGCGGACCAAACCAGTCGCTCATTAATTCTCTAAATCAGCAGTCACAAGCTAAAGCACAGCAATACAAGCAAAACCGTGCAGACGCATCAAACATGTACGGCCAACTGACTCAGACTGTTGACCAAGGTATCAACGTTATACAAAAGGGATACAAGCAGGCAATTAACGAGTCACAGCAAAACACTTTAGGTGCCTCATCAGCTCTAGGTGACCAGCTACAGCGGCAGGTTGCGCAACGACAAAACACGGCAAACAATCTTGGTATGGGGTCACAGGTAGCCGCTATGGGCAACCCGACAATTGACCGCGGAAACGAACTAATGGCTAACATTCTTGGTTCAGGTCAAAACTGGCAGAACCTATTGCGTTCACAGCAGCAAGCAGCTAAACGGCAAGGTATCGACACTAAGACTGCGCTAGGACAATCAAAGAACCAAACTATGATTGCACTACAGCAGGCGCTACAGCAAGGTCAAGGCAACATTGCTAACCAGATTGCTCAAGAGCAATCAAAAGTTGGAACTAAGCAAATAACACCTTTAGGTCAGGTTTATCTTAACGCTTTAGGGACAAAGATGAACACAGCAATGAACCCTACAAATACTGGTGCAGACCGTTTCAGTACAGGAATTAACGCATTCGAAAATAATCCTCAACTTATTGCTATGGGATTAGGTAAACCATCCGAATTTGTTAACCCAGATACAGGTGAAAGCTATGCAGACCCTAACACTGCTGCAGCCGCATGGCAGCTTTATTGGACAAGCAGACTTAATCAGGCATACAGCAATGATTCAATTAAAGCAGGAAAGCCGCTTGACCCAGCATTGGTTGCATTTGGGCAAGTATTTGGTATGCAAACCCCATATATTACTAATTCTGGCGGAATTTTAGATCCTGCTAATCTAAGAACTATTCCTTAATAGTAGTATAATTGTCTTAAAGAAAGGCAGTTATGTCATCAAAGAATACAAAGGTATCTGATTTAATTAGTCAGATTAGGGCTATGCCTACCTATGTTATTCCTCCACAGGCGGCAATGCCTAATGGCCAGCCAGCAAAAAAACCTACAAGTAACAAGGTTTATCCATATTCCGTTCTTCCGGGTCCTGACATTGCTGCAATGGATAAGCAAACACAAGAAGCCGAAGACCTAGCCGCACAAATAGCCAAAGGCGGAATGAACATTGTCGGTGCAGGTTTCCGTGCATTAACAGGTTTAGGCCGTGGAGTAACAAACCTAGCTGCAGGAGCACTACCCCACGTAAACACAATCTGGGATTCCTACAAAGACGGCTTCCAGGTAGAAGACATCCCAAACAGAGCAAAAGAAACCTTAGCGTTACTAGCTGACGGCGCATGGGGTGCCATAAAAGGTATTGCAGTATCAGGTGCCGGTGGTGCAGCAGAAAAACTTATTAAAACAGTAGACCAAAGACCAATCTACGAATACGGTCAAGACTTTTTTGGTTCTGAAGACTACAAAAAATATATGGCCAACCTTGGTGTTGACTGGCAGCCAGAAACTAAGATAGGCGACCTTGACCTGTCAGGTGTTGGTCTAGGAAAATACCCTATCACTCAAGGATCTGCAATTGGTTTAGGTTGGGACATCTTTACAGACCCAACAACATACGCCACCCTAGGTGTTGCAGGAGCCGCCAGAGGAGCCGCCAGAGGTACCAGCACGGTCATAAAGTACAAGAAGGCGGGTAAGCCAGCTAACTTCGCTGAAGTCCTCCCTAAAGCCCTTCCAAGGCCTTTCTACAGCGCTGTAAAGGGCGGCAAAGACATACCTTTATCTAACCCTACATACACTGTCGCAAACACGTCACCACTAACCTACATTGTTAAAGAAATGGGTCGAGGCTTTGTTGAATCACACAGAAGCCGTGCCGCACACATTGCATCAAAAGCAATCGCCCGCAGAGCCGTACAAGAATACAACGCAGGAATTGTTAAAGGCATCCTAGACCAAGAAGGAAAAGCAACAGACCAGTACATTGAAGAACTAGCCGACCTAAACAAAGAGCAAGTTC
>Ga0181358_1000862_pt1 | contig 13817 bp, 19 predicted proteins | sample Fa13VDMM110SD_FD_130096 | JGI IMG/M metagenome (GOLD analysis project Ga0181358, IMG submission 130096) | Freshwater viral communities from Lake Michigan, USA - Fa13.VD.MM110.S.D | ecosystem: Environmental > Aquatic > Freshwater > Lake | place: USA: Michigan | collected 2013-09-24
CAAATGGTCGGTATTGGCGAAGGCAAATTCAATAATACGCAGACTGTAATGGATGAGTTTTATAAATCCACGATGTACCCGACAATTGTCAATATTCAACAGAAATTAAAACAATCTTTGTTTAAGGGATACCCCAATTTAAGTATTGAATTTGATACCAGCGATTTCCTAAAAGGTGCGCCGCTAGACCAAATGAACTATGTAACGGCAGGCGTAAATGCGGGAATTTTGACCCAAAATGAGGCGCGGGAATACCTTGGAAAAGCCAATATTGAGGGCGCAGATAGCCTAAAAGAACCGCAAAAAAGCGAACCAATTGCGGGTTCTAGCCCACAAGATACTGGCGGCGGCGGTGGTAATCAGACGCGGAAAATGAATATTGGTAAATAAATGACGCTTGACAAACCGCAAAAAGTGGTATTATTGGCGCACAAGTCAAAAAGGTCGCCAATTCGCGCACGACCAAAAACAATATACGATATTGACCGAACACCCGTCAATGAGGTAATCCATGACCAAGAATTTAACCCTGATTTGCGAAGCCCGTCTAGTGACGGAAGCACAAGGGAAAAGCGGCAAGATTGAAGCAGTTGTTACGACATGGGGCGCACGCGAAGGCGCTGATGGTCGCAAATTTAATTATCAACCCGAAGGCTTTATGGATTGGGCTGAAACGTTTGCTGCATCAGGCAAACCAATGCCAATGTTTGTAAATCATCAAGCCGATGCTGTTCCAGTAGGTGAATGGAGTAGCGTTGAATTTACAAATGAAGGCATGGTCGCGCAAGGGCGCATTTACACAAACACTACTGCTGGCAAAGACATTTATACAGTAATGAAGGAGTCGCCTAGTATGTTTGGCGGCGTTTCTGTTGCAGCGTATGCTGATGAATATCACATGGTTGATGCTATGGGCGAACCTGACCAAAGTGATGAAGCATATTTCCAAATCACAAAAGGTGGTTTGCGTGAAGTGTCTATTGTGATGTACCCAAACAATCCCGAAGCAAGCGTCAGTCAGTTGGAATTTTTCCGTGCTGATGGTTCTGCTGATTTAAAGATTTTGGAAAGTGCCCTGCGTGATGTTGGGCTTTCTAAGAGTGATGCGGTTGCCGCTGCATCTACTTTCAAAAAGGTTTTAGAACAGCGTGATGCTGCTGTAAAGCCTGCTGAAACTGCGCCACTTCAGAGCGATTCTGATGCGGAGGCAACCAACGCGAAGATTCTTGCTGCTTTAGAGCAACGTGAACTTCTTAAAACTCTCGAAAAACGACTGAAAGGTTAATACCATGTCTCAAGCAATTATTGAAAAATTGGACGCAATTGAAGCCGCACAAGCGGAAAAAGTTGCTGCTGTTGAAGCAAAATCCGTTGCCGCTGTTGAAGCTGCAAAGATTGAAATGAGTGAAAAAATTGCCGCTTTGGAAGCAAAAGTTGCATCCGTGCAAGCACCCGCAATTATCAAAATTGCTAAGACTGTTCGCAGCGATGTAAATCGTGCTGTGCGTGAGCAATTGAGCCAGTTTTACAAAGCCAACAATCGTGTAGAAAAAGAACTGAAGATGTTTGAAGATGAAGCGCAACACGATGCGTATTTGCGCGAAGCCTCTGCTCTAACCGCAGGCGGTGATGGCAAAGGTGGACGTACTGGTTACGACCCGACCTTTGTTGCACTGCGTTTGGCTAATCCTATGCGTGGTTTGTCGCGCACTGTTGCTACTGATGGTTCTAGCTATCAGTTTCGCGTAAAAACGGGTAACGCTGGTGCTGCTTGGGGTTACACCATTCAAAACAATGGCGGTACGACAACTGAAGACACCACTATTTGGCAATTAGTTTTGCAAGACATCAACGTACAATTTCCTATTCGTACTGCGGCGCTAGATGACATTGATGGTTTGGAAGCAAATGTTGTTGACGATATGTTAGCTGAATTTGCACAGAGCGAAGCACTAAGCATGGTTCAAAACAACGACCAAGCAGCACAATCCGGTACTAACCCATACGGCGGCACAAATGGTCTGCGTGGTCTTGACCAATACGCTGGTGCAAATGCTACTTATGCTGGCGGTACAACGTCAGCGGCGGCATTTGGCACTTCTGGTACTGGTTCGTCTAGCGGCTTGCACAGCCTTGCCACTTACGACCAATTGACCAGCAACGTAAACACAGTTGGTTTGAGCAACATCACTTACAAGGATGTTATTAACACCATTTACGCACTGCCGCAACAGTATTGGACTCCAAACACCAAGTTTATGGTTAACCCCATCTTGGCATCGGCAATCCGTGGACTGCAAGACACCAATGGTCGCCCGATTTACAACGCAATGGAATCCTTCAGTCCTGATGGCATCATTGGTCAACTATTGGGCTTTGATGTTGTGATGAACAAGTATTTGGATAACCCAAGCCAAACTACTACCGCTGCTGCGGGAACACTTAGCTTGTACCCAATGTACTTTGGCGATTGGAGCCGCGCACATACCATCATTGACCGCTTGAACATGGTTATGCGGAGATATGACCAAACGCAACCGGGATTTATTACATTTTTTGGCGAAAAGCGTCTAGCAACTTCTGTGCGTGACCCTAACGCGCTGATTCGTTATCGCTCGACTGGCACTGCTGCAAACTAATCGTTGCCATTGGCGGGGAAGGATTTTCTTTCCCTGCCTTTTTCAATCATCGAAAGTATGACCATGAACCAAACCGAAAAAATTCTTGCAGGCATCAAACAGGCAATTCACGAAGGTGGAAAGGTCACCATTGATTTGAAAGAAGCATCAAGCCTGACTGGTTCAGGCGACACTAAAGGTGGTCGTACTCTTTTTGATGATGCATTCGCAGCGTTGCGTTTTGCAAATCCGTTTCGTATGTGTTCGCGCATTATTCCCGCATCGGGTTCTAGCGTGCAGTTTGTTGCTAAGACGGGTAATGCTGCAAGTCAAACAAACCCTTGGACTTATACCTTTACCCCTGATATTGGTTCACCTAATACAGACACTACTATTTGGCAATTGCCTACTCGCGTAATTGTGGCGCAGTTGCCAATTCGCACGGCGGTCATGGATGATGTTAATTATTTAAATGAAACTTTAGTTGCTGACCTTGCAATGGAATTTGCAACCATTGAAGGAAAATCAATGGCTGACAACAATGACCAAGCAGGCAGCACAACAAATACAACTGGAGGCACAAATGGCTTGCGCGGGTTAAATTATTACCCCGGCGGTGCTGCTGCAACTGCCGCTTATGGAACAAGCGGAACTGCTATCACTAATGGATTGCATACGCTTGCGACTGTTGGTCACGCGCATAGTTCTGTTGATTTAGAAAGTTTGTTTGATATGGCGAATGCTTTGCCGCCACAATATTGGGGTTTACCCGGTACTTGTTGGCAAATGCACCCATCCTATATTGCTGCAATTCGTGAATACTCACACACAGGGTCTGCATCTTATGCATTGGTAGACACAGGTGAATTTGGGCAAGGTCCAGCAATCAATATTCTTGGTTTCCCCGTAATTCCTAATGCAAACTTAGACCCAACTGGCACAGCAGGCAATATGCCTGTTTATCTTGCAAATTGGCCCTTGTTTATGACCATTGCTGATGTGCAAGAAATGACCGTGCAAATGATGGAACAAACTGCGCCCGGATTTGTAACGCTATTTGCTGAAAAGCGAATGGTTAGCACAGTGCGTGACCCGTTTGCTGGTGTTCGTTTGCTGGAAAGCTAAAACATGGCGACTGTTGACGCTTATGGCACGCCGATTGGTGGGCAAACGCGCAATCCCTTCAATTATGTGAAGGTGGAGCAACTTGCCCGTGATAACACTACGGCGTGGCTAACTCTCACAGAAATTACAAACCAATTAAACCTTTTTAGTGATTCTAGTCAAGACGTTTATCTTCTAGCAATTGAACTTGCAACAAGGCAAGCAATTGAAGATTATTTGGGTCTGTCTATTTTTGCTACAACGTATCGCGTATGGTACGGGACGGAAAGCCTTGTAGCCTCGCCAGTATGTTTTGATTTGCCCGAAGTTAGTCAAAACAGTAATTCCGCTTTGTCAGGCGTAACAATAAGTTTTGTTAAATATTACAACGATGCTTTCCCGCCTGTGGTTACAACAATTTCAAACACAGAATATTTTTACGACAACTCAGGCAACAAAGTCATTGTCAACAATATGCCTACAAGCGTAAACACGGTAATGACTGCGCCCATCTACATTGATTACGTTACAGCAGCAAACCCAATGGCGGCGTATCCCGTTATTAAACAAGCGGGATTGTTGTTGTTGACGCATTTGTATAACAATCGCAGCAATACGACTGATATTCAATTAAAAGACATTCCATTTGGCGTTGCTAATTTGTTGCGCCCATATAAGCCGCTGGTGATGTGATGGCAATCGCAAGGTTTGAAAACATATCGGTGAACAATCTTTCCTTTGGGCAATCTGCCTTTGGAGAGCAAAGCACTACGCAATCGTTATGGTTTCAAACTCGCGCGCGGGTGCATGACGTGTCAAACAATGTCAGGATTAACGATAAATATCGTGTGTATGCTGACGTTGTAGATTTAACTTTAAATTACACGCCAAACGTAAAAACTATTATTGACAACCAAAACGCTTACAGCATTACATGGCGCGGATATGATTGGCGAATTGACAATGTGCGAGAAGCAAATGACCGCATGAGTGCGCGGCTTTTGTGTGTGCGTAATGACCCTGTAGTGGCGGTGTAATGGCAACGCAGCAAAATCCCGTTGCGTATGCCAAAGCAATTCAAGCGCAACTGGCAAGCATTGTTACGCCCGTGCCTGTGTATGCATCGTTTAACCGCAACTTTGCAATTGAGCCAAAATTTATTACTTGGGATTTGCGAAATGTGCATCAACCTGTTTACACGGGCGGCAACCAAGCGAACAAAGGCATTGATAGACCTATATTTCAAATTTCAATTTTTACCCAAATCATTGAAGATGGATTTACAATCAGTAACCAAATACTGCAATCGTTGCACGGGTATTCGGGTTTGTTTGGTGGGGCAACCTACGGATTTCAAATATCTAAGGCAGACGTTAATTGGTTATACAATTCCTATGACAATGAAAACAAGTTGGCAGAGGTTTTTCTTGATTGCACTTTAGATATTCCAACATAAGATACCATATTAATTTTCTTTTGAAGGATGAATCATGGCTTTACCAAATAAGATATTACCCGGCTTTAGTGCATCAATGTATGCACAACCAGCAACAACGCCAACTGTTTTGACGCTTGCTCAATTGTCGCTTGTTGCAAGTGTTTCTCCGCTTGCTGTTGTTGGCAATTTGATGAACATTGAAGCAATCCCTGCGTTTGGTCAAGATGATGCAGTAGCATCCTTTACTGTAGCTGGTGCGCGTCAATCTGACAAGATTCCAGCACAGTCAACGGCAGCATCAATGACAATTACTGCTGCATGGAATCCGAGCGATGCAGTAATAAATACGCTGTTGCGGACTGATGCATACAGCGGCGTTGTTGACCGCACTTATGTAATTGCAGCAACTGATGGAACAAACATTATTTATTACGCATTCATTGGTCGTGTGTCGCAATTTCAAATTGACGCGCAACCGGGCGCAGAATCCAAATGCACTTTTACTATTCATCCGCGCGGCAACCTGTATGGTTGGTCAAATAACGCTTAAAGGGGTATAAATCATGGCAGCACCAAACGTAATTCTTCCCGGCTTTAGTGCCTCAATGTGGATGCAATCAGGCGCTACGCCTACTGCATTCAGTACCGCTAATCTTGCTGTATGGACAGCGCAAGTTGCAACGCTTGTGGGTACTTCTGCAAATGGTACAGGCGCATCGGGCGTGCCTTTAAGTGTGGAAGCAATTCCCGCATTTGGACAAGATGATGCGGTTGCATCGTTTATGGTTGCAGGCGCTAGGCAAAGCGACAAAATTCCAACGCAAAGTGCACCGACTAGCATGACTATTACGGCAGCATGGAATCCGTCTGATGCGGGTCTTTTGCTGATTCGTGGTGATGCGTACAGCGGTATTATTGACCGTACGTTTGTTGTTGCAGCAGCAAGCGGTGCAAGCACAATTGCTTATGCGTTTAATGGTCGTGTTTCCCAATTTCAAATTGATGCACAACCCGGCGCAGAGGCAAAATGCACCTTTACTATTCACCCTCGCGGTGGACAGTTTGGATGGAGCAACACATAATGACGCTTGAAGAAGCAGTCGATTTGTTAGTGTCCACGGACAAAGACCTTGATTTAATTGCGAGGTTTTTGCCTGTGGACGCTGATGAAGTTCATGCGGCGTTGGCTGGCGTTGATGAAGATTCTGCTGATGGTGTAGCCTTGCGCTTATTGGCAAAGTACAACCCTGTTGAGGAAGAATAATGAAATTTAGCGTAGAACAGGAATCAGACCCTGTAATGCAATTTGTGATGTGCTTGCTGCATAGCGTTACAAACGCGCACATTTTGCATTTAACTACGCTATCGTATTCTGAGCATAAAGCATTGGAAGATTTTTATACAGAAATTGGCGACCATGTTGATGACTTTGTAGAAGCTTTTCAAGGTAAATATGGTTTGTTGCATGACTTTACTAACAATTATGAATTGCCAAGTAAGCCGTTAGATTATTTAACTTATCTAAAAGATGAAGTAGAAACGCTGCGCCGTGCAGAAAAGTTTCCGCAAGACAGCGAGTTGCAAAACATTACAGATGAAATTGCCCAATTAATAGACAGCACACTATATAAACTCAGATTTTTAAAATGACCACAATACAAAACACAAATGATCTACTTGGATTTTTAGTTGCACAATCAGGTGAGCGCAAAGATTGGTTTGGTTTTTCGCAGCAAAAATTAACTGCTGTAAATCTTGCTCACAAAATTGCAGAAAATCATGCGTCACAAATGACCCCTGCCGAAGTGGTCACATATGTTCAAACGCTAAATCAAGAAATTTTTAACCGCATCATAAAAGGTTAACCCATGTCAGCAGTCAGAATTGAACTTAAAGGACTTGGCGATGTAGCCACAGTATTTAAGAATTTGGCTGATGATATTGGCGATAAATCAGCAACAAGCAAAGTTTTGATTCCAGCAGTGCGTGAGGCAATGCAACCCGTGCTAAGAACAGCGCAAGGGTTAGTTCCAAGGGATACGGGTGCATTAGCGTTATCTTTGGTTGTTGAAGCGCGGCGACCAACTAGAGCAGACAAAAAATCAAAGTACGTTAATAATTCTGATGTTGCTATTGCAGCGGTTACAACCGCATCAGGCAAAAAATTAGCAAGCATGAGCGAAGGCAAAGGATTGGTTAAATCACGAAAGCGTTTAACCAAAATGGGGTTTGATTCATCAAAGTTTAAAGGCATCCCAAGCGATGCAAGGGCAATTGCTCAAGAGTTTGGTTCTGCAAGCAACCCAAAGCACCCATATTTACGACCAGCGATTGAGTCACAAGCGCAAGCAGTGGTTGCAAATTTAGCAACAATTTTAGAGCGTAGAATTAACAAATACAGGAAAATATAACATGACAAAAATAGCATCAATCCTTGGCGGCGAACAAAAATTAAAAGACATTCGTATCCGTAAATTTCAATTAGGCGGTCATACGTTTAAAGTGCGTATCCCATTGGTATCAGAATCAGACGCAATGTACGCAAAAATTACTGCGCCTGACCAGCAAAAAATAGACGAAATTTATGGCGAACTTACAGCATCATTAGTGCAGTTTAAAGATAAAGAATCAGATGATTTAAAATTTACTGATGACGATGTAATTGTTGAAGGACGTTCAATGCGTCAAGCGGCAAAAAATAAAGCAATGATTGAATCGCGAGTAATTGAATACATTAAATTGTTAGTGCCAGAAGATGCAGAACAAACGCTAGAAAATATTACTTATGAAGATATAGAAGCAGAGTTTCCTTTTGCCGTGCAAATGACGTTGATTAAAAACATTGGCGAGGTTATTAGCCCAAGTTATGAGGAAACACGGGGAAACTAATTGGCTCATTAAGGACGCAAGTAAAAAATGCGATGGTCTTTAATGGGCATACTTCAGAATCAGTCAATGCAATAGATGACATAACTTTTGCTGAAATCCAAACCATGTATGCGGATGGAATGTTGGGTAATCAAAAGACTATTTATTTGCTTGGTTTATTAGTTACAGGCGTGTTTAATTACTTGAAAGCCCCATCGTCAACAGCGTATGAGTTAAAAAGCATTATTGGTAGGGCAAATGATTACATTTTTCCACCAATGAACGACAGCGAAAAAGAATCTGCTGTAAACTCAAATCTGCTGGCGTTTATGGCACAAGCGCCCGGATTTGATAAAAACCTTTTTGGGGTTAAAAATGGCAGCAAATAACATTGCAAGACTTGGCGTTGTCCTTGGTCTTGATAGCGCAGAATTTGTAAAAGGATTAGACGCTGCTAATAAAAATCTATACGATTTTGGTGCAAAAGTTGCTTCACAAGGCAAAACCATTGCAATAGCAGTTGCTGCAACAATGATTGCGGCTACAGCATCAGTAATAAAGTTTGCTGATGAAATTGCAGACGTAGCAAAAGCCAATGATGTAGCTATTGACACCATCATTAAACTTAATAATGCTCTTGCTAATTCAGGCGGCAAAGCAGAAGACGCTGGTAAATTGCTGGCAAGTTTTACCAAATACATAGACGGTGCTGCTAGTGGTTCTTTTGAAGCACAAAAAGCATTAGGTAAATTAGATGTATCGCTGAAAGATCTCGCTAATTTAAGCACTGAAGATCTATTCAAAAGAATTGTTCAATCAATAGCAAATATTGAAGACCCGTTGACGCGCAGCGCACGGGGAATGGAAATTTTCGGTAAAGCTGGAAAAGGGGTTGATTTTATCGGTATTGCCGAAGAAATGAATCAAGTCACTACAACAACGCAGCAACAAGCAAAAGCAATTAAAGATGCAGCAGATGTTTACGATATATTAAGTCAAGCAGGACGCGATCTTAAATTTACAATGACCACAGAGGTGGGGACGTCAATCAAGCAAACCACAGAGTATTTTGTTGAATTATTTGATGAAGTGAAATATGGTGGAGGGTTGTTTAAGTCAATTTTTGACACAATGGCGTATGGCGTTGCGTTCTTAACGTTTGAGGTCAAAGACCTTGTGCGCGTGATGGGCGCTTTCTATGACGTGCTCAACGCAAACGGCGCAGCGGCTTTTCCTCCTGGAAAAATTCCAAAGCTGTCTGATACGATGGAGGCGCGCAACAAAGAGATTGCGAAAATTTCCAAAGATCGCATAGATGCGCGTAACGCTGATGAAGAAAAGTTGTTTTATCTTAAAGAAAAATTAGATGCTACAACATTACAACGTAACAGCAATACAGCTATACCAAGCAGCCCCGGACAATCAAGTTCTGGCGGCGCAGGGCGAATAGTCATTCCGGGTGTTGATGCTAAAGCTGAACAAGCGCGCAAAAAAGAACAAGATGAATTTAAACGCTTTGCCGCAGAGCAAGTTAAATACATTGATGATTTAATTGCAAAACAAACAGCGGAAGCAAATGAAGATATTAAACGTCTTGAAGCAAGAAATGCTGCCTTAAAAAGAAACGCACAAGAAGAAATTGATATTGCTACCGCTAGAGTCGAAGCAAGCGATGCGGAGGCGGCTGCACTTGCTGCAATAGAAAGCGCACAAAATGACGCAAGAATAAATCAAAAGGCAAAACAAGATGCACAGGTAAATGATTTAGAGCGTGCTAAACAAATGTTTATCTTGGAATACACTAACAAGAATATGCGTGCTGAAGATTTGCAAATGAAAAAAGAATTAGTTGATTTAGAAAACAAACATATAGATACGCTTGCTGAAATTAGCCAAAATAAAATGCTTAGTGCCGAAGCGATGGAAAGCGCAATTGAAAGAGAAAACAATTTGTATCAAGCGGGTATTCAATTTATAAGAGAACGTAACAACATCCTAAAAGAAGGGAGTGCTATTGATGGGTTTTCTAATGCAATGGATAAATTTTTAAATAATTTGCCATCACAATTGCAACGTGGCGAACAAATGTTTACAACTTTTTCCGATACGATTGGGCAAGCAATTGACCAATTTGTAGAAAAAGGTTCAGTCGCTTGGGATAAACTTATCGAAAACATGATTAAAGGAATGTTAAAAGCTGAACTGCAAAGGCAAGCAATGGGATTGTTTAAGATGGGTTTCAATTTGTTAACAACGGCAATTGGCGCTGGAAATTCAGTAAGTTTAGCTGATGCGACTCCGTATTCTGGTCATGCAATGGGTGGCGTTGCTGGAGCAAATACGCCAACAATCGTAGGAGAGCGTGGACCTGAGTTGTTTATTCCAAGGTCATCGGGCGCGGTGATACCAAACAATCAATTGTCAGCAATGGGCGGTGGTCAAACAATTAACTACAATGGACCATACATTGCAAGCATGAGCGCAATAGATACGCAAAGCGGCGTACAGTTTTTATCAAAAAACAGGCAAGCAGTTTGGGCAACGTATCAATCTGCTAATCGCAGTATTCCAATGTCGAGGTAAATCATGGCAGTTCCAAATACATTCGCAACGTCAACAAGCGCAATACCGCTTGGTAACTTAGACGCAAATTTTGCATATTACGATGCAGGATTTTCTCTAAGTGGTACAGCAGTTACGTTTGCAGGAAGCATTACGCTTACTACAGGAACTGCTAATGGAGTTCCTTATCTTAATGCGACCAAAGTTTTAACTACTGGTTCAGCTTTTACTTTTAGTGGAACAAATGCTGTTATCAATGTTACAGACAACACCAACGCAGCCTTGCGTATTACACAGCTTGGTTCAGGCAATGCTTTATTAGTTGAAGATAGTACAAATATAGATGCCTCACCTTTTTTAATTAATAATGGTGGAGTTGTAGTTAAAGGTGCTACTCAATCATATGAAACAACCACTGGTAATACTCCAGTTGTTCAACTTCACGGCGCAACTACATCAACGCAAAACGTGGGTTACGCAGCAACAAATTGGGCTACCGCTGCTGGAGGAAGTTCATTTACTCTTGCAAAAAGTCGAGGCGGTGTAATTGGAACTCACGGTATAACATTAAATAATGATACTATAGGTATTATGTATTTTATGGGTTCTGATGGAACTACATTTATACCAGCGGCGCAAATTCAAGCAAGCGTAGACGGCATACCCGGTCAAAATGCTGGAACATTTACCATTGGTTTGTCTTACAGAATATTGACCATCGGAACAACTGACTTCACGCTAATTGGTGCAGCAAGCAATACGGTTGGTTTAACATTTACTGCAACAGGCGTAGGAGCAGGAACAGGCACTGCAATTCTTACGACTGGAGATATGCCCGGACGCTTGGTGTTTAGCACTACTGCTGACGGTGCAGCTACGCCTACTGAGCGTATGCGTATTAGTAGCGCGGGTCTTACTACCGTCACAGGCACGCTCAAAGTCACTACGGGCGCAGCTGTTGGCAACGCAACGCCAGCAGCAGGCGGTGTAGCCTTCCCTGCCACAGCGGTTGCCGTTTCCGATGCAAACACCCTAGACGACTATGAGGAGGGGACTTGGACACCAAATCAAGGCGCTGGCTTGACGGTTGTTGGAACCTTTAGTGCAACAGGAACTTACACTAAAATTGGTAGACAAGTAACTGTCGTATTTACTGTAGCTGGTGCAACAACTATCGCTGTTACGGCGGGTGGTCAAATTACAGGTAATTTACCTTTTTCAACATTGACAGGAATAGATAATGCAGGAACAATTTATCGGTTCGGTGCGTCTGGGGGGCAATGTATTGCAGGGAATAATCAAACAAATGTTTTTAGCGGCGCAGCGCTAGTTGCTGGCGGTGGGCTTAGTATATCTATTAGTTATTTTGTTTAAAGGAAATATCATGTCACTCACCAAATCAACCGCCGTTGACCAAATTACCGTCACCGAGAACGGCATCATCCTCTATCGTGAGGCAACAAGTTTCTTGGAGGATGGTGTTGCAATAACCAAGACCTACCACCGCAACAGCCTCACACCGGGGCAAGACCTGACAGGCGTCCCTGCCAATGTCGTTGCTCATTGCAATGCGGCATGGACAGCGGAAGTCATTGCGGCATATAAAGCCTAAGAAAACCACCATGACCACCACTTGGACAATCACTCAAACCGACTACCAAACCGCAAATGGTTTCATTTTTACGGCGCATTAAAAGAAAAACAAAATGGAAAACAAAAATCTTCAAATTGTAACTATTGACGGTGTTGAGTATGACGCTAACACATTTAACGAACAGCAAACGCTATTGCTTCAGCACACTATTGACCTTGACCGTAAAATTAAATCTACGCAATTTCAATTGCAGCAACTTCAAGTAAGCAAAGATTCATTTCTCAAAATGTTGAAAGATGCATTAGCAATGCAAGAAATTGAAGTTTAAAACGAAACGGATTAATTATGAGTCTTCAGACGATTCTTTCTGTTGCTGAATCTGTCGGCATCAATGACCATAAATTTGCAGGACAAATGCTGTCCCGCAATATGCGTATTAGTACGTCTGAAATTTTAACTGTTCAACCTTTTGGGTTTACGTTAAAGCCAATGAATTATTTGCTGTATTCGCAAAACAAAGCGGTGCTGTCAGCGTTGCGCGTAGCCGATAGGATTACAGAACAGTATTTAAATTTTGCATCTACGGGATGGCTTAATTACATTGCTTACGGCGGCAATCTGACCAGCGTTCAAATTGCTGCAACATTGGTTCAAACAGGTTCGACTGGAAAAATAATTATTCTTGGTAGCCTTCCAGCAATTACATCAACAGCATATATTGTGCGTGCTGGTGATTTTATTCAAATTGGACGTTACGCTTACATTGCTACAGCAGACGTTCAACGAGGTGGAACTAGCACAGTAAGCATTCCAATACATAGACCATTGCTTGCAGCAGTTACAGCGCCAACAACGCCTGTAATTGGTCAATATGGAACAACAGCGGCATTAGGTGGCAATACTTACACAGGAATAACATTTTGCGTTATTGTAAAAGATTATCCAACTTATGCATTGACGCCAATTACAAACGATAGTTTTATTGCTTGGGATGGTTCATTTACGGCAATGGAGGTAGTGCTGTGAATTTAATTTCTGCAGTTGATGATACAAGCATAATTCGTTATGCAGATTTGTTTCGTTTAATTACGCCAACTGGAACTTATTATTTTGCAACAACGCCAACAGAAATAACAATACCATCAATTTCAAGCACGCCGTTTACTGCTCTTGGTCAATTAGTCAAAGTCAACAGTGTGCAGCGAGATATAAAAAGCACGCCAAATGAAACAAGCGTTACATTAATTGGCATTGATATTACGATGCTTGGTTTGGTTTTACAAGAAAAAATTAAAGGTTCACAAATTGATTTGTGGCACGCATTTTTTGATGCTAATGGTAATTTGATTACATCAAACAATCAATATTGGACAAACAACGTAGGTAATAAAATTGGATGGGTAAACAATGTTGGAACGCCTATTAGTTGGACTTCAAGCATTACATCAACTGGTGTTTATCAATATTTTACTGGTTATGTAAATTCTTTTACTATTTCAGAACAATGGATGGAAGAAATTCGTGGTTATGTTGGCGCAATAACTATTAGCGCATCAAACTTTCAATTGGTTTTACAAAATCGCACAGCGGGAAGGTACACCAATGACAATGCTTGGCAATCAATAAACCCCGG
>Ga0181358_1000863_pt1 | contig 13805 bp, 14 predicted proteins | sample Fa13VDMM110SD_FD_130096 | JGI IMG/M metagenome (GOLD analysis project Ga0181358, IMG submission 130096) | Freshwater viral communities from Lake Michigan, USA - Fa13.VD.MM110.S.D | ecosystem: Environmental > Aquatic > Freshwater > Lake | place: USA: Michigan | collected 2013-09-24
CTTTAGTGACCAATAAAGAATATCCCATTCTCCCTCTGGAATTACTTCCGATCTCCATTTTGCTACATCACGCGTATCATCAAGTTCACGATATCGAACTTCCATCCCATCCTCCGATATAGCAAAGAATGACTTAAATTCATCCGTACAGTCTACCCAATCTGAGTAATTCAACTCCTTGAATGCCATTTCAATGTATTCACATTCATCAATTTGAGTACATTCCATCTGCAGATGCATTTGATGATAGTACTCGGTAGGAATTGGAGTTGTCTCATCAAACTTTCGCGAAATTGGACATTTAAATTCTACAAGTTTTCCATACCGAAAATCCTGAGTATCAGCAGTAATGATAATACCATCGGGTGAAGCACCAAGAAATGGATATACTGGGTGAGGAATGCAAGTAGTATCGACAATTTTAATATTTCCTTGGTTTCGACAGTATATCTGTTTAGCAATGGGTTCAAATCGAGTTCCCCATGCACATGCTCGGGGACCTGGTCCTGCAGTTTTTGGTTTAGGGACCAACTTTGACATAATTATTTCATGCTTTTGTGAAGGAGTTGCATCTGGTAATGCCTTATAAATTTCTGATGCAGTAAGCATTTCACCTCGTTTGAGATGCCAAGCTTCCGTACGCTGATCATTTGCGCCGTAGTTTTCAATAAGTGTCTTGACCTTCTCTTCCATACTTGCGGAATATTTACGTTATAACATCATTATTCGTTTTTACCATATGATCATGGGTTTTAAGGATAGTAAACTTAACCAGCAATGACACAGATTCAAACACAAGATCAATGGGTTCTATTTCGCCTTGAACAATTTTATTCTCAAAGTGAAAATATTCAGCGAGTTAAAAATATTCTAAGTGGAGAATCTGAACTCTCTCTACGTCTTATTGACTGGTTTGTAACTAATTACTCTAAAAAGAAAAACATTTCGTTCATGACTAAAAATCAGAGACATGTTATTGTTTATCTTTCATATAAATCACATTTGAAGGCCTATAGCAAAAGAATGTTTGACCCATTCTGTCGATGGAAGCGTATTCAGTTTCATGATTTTGAAACAACGGTTGGTCAGTTGAACTTTTTTGAGTGGGCTATTACGGATGAGATTCTCGACTATATTCAAAATAATCGCGAGGATATCCATAGAGATATGGAAAGTAGGCTAACTGAGATGAAAGATTCTGCAAAGCTTGATGGTGTTAAGAAGAAGCGTCATGAACTATCTCATTCTGCTACCAAGTCTTTAACTAAGCATGATGTGAAAATTTCCGTTAAATTCGAATAGATAAACTGTTAAAAATAAACAAAGATGTTTTCAATACTAAGACCATCTTTGATTTATAAAAATTTAGATTCAGAAATTCTTGAACATGACCAGGATTTGGATGCAGATGAATGGAGTTACAATGGTAGAGATGTTTATCGCGGAACTATCGATCCTAGGTATATATCTGACGGTCTCAATGTACATTGGCTTTACGATAGTAACTTGCTGAGAGTTGGTCTTGCAGAACATGAACCTGAAACACCCGAGATGTTTAAGGTACTCTGGATTTCTGATAATCCCTTTGAAACCTTACTACAGGAAGATGGTTGGAGTAAAACAGAGAAAACACTGTGGAGTAAGATGTCTAATCAAGCATACCAAGATTGCCTAGAAGATGAATTTCGTAGCGTTTCGAATAGAGCACTTCGGGGAAATACTATTTTACTAACTCCAACTATGCTTCAAGAAGAATTAAATATTTATGAATGCAAAAAGTGTGGTAAAAAATCGTTTGTACCTGATGACCGCTGTGATCAAGTAAAAATGGTTGTTGATACAACTCTTTTTTCTTTTGTTTTTTTAGATGATTACTTCGTAATTTATGAACCTCCGTCTATGTCTAACTGGAAACTCCGACTCGGCGTTTGCGACCAGGAGCATTTGGAGGTGCCTGAGACGTCGGCTGATCAGGTGTAGCAGGAGGTCCACCGTCATCAAGCTCTACTGCCGGTGCCTGAGACTCACCACCGCCTCCCTCAGCAGGAGGAGGAGCATCGTCATCCGGAACTGCATCGAAGATATCGGATGCAGTCATCCGAGACCGAGGAAATACCTGTGCACTCTGTAGACGCCACGTGACTCCGAAGCCGCCACCAGCAATCACATAGATGCTACCCGTAACTACCATGTTCGCCTCTACACCCTTGGGAAATACTGAAGTCAGAGACTCAGGCGTAGCATAAACCGGATTCTTCATGTTATCCACGATTCCACCACTCATGGATACGCGGTTTTCATACACCGGTACCTTTGCGCGAAAGCTGGGAGGATACTTGCCATTAGGCACATACTCTCCGTCAACACGGTCAGTAGATGTACTGATGATACGCTTGAAGCTATCCCGAATAGCCTCCTCGGAACGCTTCTTACCAAACCACTTCACACTATTCTCCACGGCTGCGTGAATGATATTCTCCTCCAGATCGAGGAGAAGATTGTAGAAACTACCCATCTCTCCTGCAGACTCAGGTGCATGATCCTTTGCATAAGGATCGCATCCCTTCATAGAACCAATTAGAGTATACGTGGTAGCACCAGTCTCACCATCGCGAACTAGAACACCGCCAGGGAAACCCATGCGAGGCACAAGAATCTGAAGATTGTTACCCTCATACTTGAAATTGATAGATGGATTACGTCCTGCCTTAGACTGTCCGACTACAAAGCTGACATTTGACACATTGATATTACGTGCAGGGATTGGGCGGTTATTCATTCTTACTTGCTGTACTCTTACCTCAGAGCAATAGATGTAAATCCGTTTTCAACGAAGGTTTCCAGTTTTACTAATAAATGACCGTATGTACATCATGCAAGAATAAAACCAGTTTAGAAAGGTGCACTAACAAGGCATTGGCAAACTTTACCATGTGTAAGATGCATGTCAAATGTAAAAATCCCAGAGTTTGGAGTACTGTGAATAATATTGATCCTAAGGTTCTCAAGATTCAACGGATATGGAGAGGACATAGAATACGGAGATGGATTAAACTTGGTGGTCCAGGTGCAACTCAACCAAAGATAAGGCACAACACCGAAGATATGTGTACTATGGAAGAGAACGTTCATCCACTTGAGTATTTTGGATTCGAAGAAGACACTAAGGTATATTGGTTTGATATACGAACCTTTCTTCAGTATATGAATACTGCAAAACAGCTGGTAAATCCATATACACGCAAAGAGCTCACATTGGAAACACGAAAACGTGCACGAACACTATATGTTTTACGTAGAATCCACAAGTTACCTGTTGTCTCAGATGTTCCACCAAATAGAAGTATAGTAGATGTAACAACTAACTTGTGGAAAGTTATAACTCAAATTATCGAAGAGAACGGGTTTTCTGATATTAATCCATTACTGTTTGAAAGTCTAAATAATGTCCAATTGTTTATTTTGACAACAATGATTTCAAATGATATCAAGGCCTGGGCTGCAGAACATAAAAGTATTCAGTCACAACGATGGAAATATTTTAATTGGTCGAGTAAACTCACAAAGTTTGTGTATGAGAATGATAGGGTATCAATTTCATATTCCACTGCAAAGGTACTTTCAACAATTTTATATGATTCTGTAGAGCCATATTCGGTCTGTTTTATAATTATTTCGGCTATGTTCCGTTTGTGATTTAAACAGGTAAGGATACATAGTAGTATACCAACGCGTTAGAAATGCCCGCCCTAAAGTCCACTGTTAATGCAAACACGATGCCTGCTGATAAGAAGACCGTCAAGAAGCCCGTCGAGGCCGCACCTGTAACTTCCACTCCTGCCGCGAAGACGCCCCGCAAGGCCGCTGCAAAGGTTGAGGTAACTGTACCCGTAGTTGCGTCTGAGACGACCACTGCTCCCACTGAGACCCGTGCAGCCGGTGTGATCCTAGCCGAGCTTCAGGAGAGCCTCAAGGCGCTCTCCAGTGAGCTTTCTGCTCGTGTACGCTCCGCTGTGCATGATGCACAGGAGGCCGTGAAGGCCATCAAGCGCGATGCTCGTGACTCGAAGAAGCGCCGCAAGGTTGATCCCGCAACTCTTTCTCCCGAGGAGAAGGCTGCCTGGGATGCTCGCCGTGCCAACAATGCCTTCCTAAAGCTACGCCCTCTTTCTGATGAGCTATCCTCTTTCATGGGTCTACCTGCAAAGAGCCAGAAGTCTCAGACTGATGTGACCAAGTTCGTGGCGAACTACGTGAAGGCTCACAGTTGCTTTGACCCTAACTTCAAGCGCCGCATCATTCCCGACACGAAGCTAGGAAAGCTACTCCGCGTGAAGGATGGCCAGGAGGTGACTTACCTGAACCTACAGAGCTTCCTAAAGGTGCACTTTCTAAAGCCCGTGGCCTAAATTCATACTAAACTACAACGTAAACTAAGATCATAAAATGAAAGCCAAATGGCTCATCATTTTACGATTAAAAATGGATAATTGAATACTACACGGAACCCTATTTAACAAATGGATCCTTCAAAGATGTCATCTTATTACAAGTGTCAAATCAGTCCTTCAAGCTTCGATCGTTTCAAGCACTTGAATGAGGGGAAATTCTGGTCTGATAAAACGTACAATGATTTTGTCGATTGGAATAACATGTGCATGAATAATCGTTCACGAGCTGATCAAAAGTGGATAGTTAAGCTTTGCGATCTTATCATGCTCGACTTTATTAAAGTTGTTGATGAGGAACACTGTACTGAAATGACCGCCTGTAGTATCTACTTTAATGAGAATGGTATTCTTTGCATCACAAACCCTCGTTGAAAACGGATTTATTAGATCCGAGATTGGATGTGTATAAGAGTTACTCAATAAGTTTTCAATCAAGTAATCAAATGCCTCCTCAAAAGAATGCAGGTAACAAGGGTGCAAAGCGCGAGACTGGGGTTTCTGTTAAGAACCGCAAGTTTATTCAATCGTTCCTGGAGGATACTCGTAAAGAGGGAGGTGTAGATGATGTTTATGTGTCGCGTATCATCCGCAAGATGGGTAATGGGCGCGTGGAGGCGTTCTTTGTAGATAAGACTAATAAACCAAGACTTGTACAGGCAGTGATTCGGGGATCCTTTCGTGGTAGAGGAAAGCGCTCTGTGTGGATTGACGACAGTGCAATTGTTATGATCGCAGACTCTGGAATCGGTGGTTCTGCAGAGTACGAGGTCGTAGCAGTTCTTAGTCCCGAGGACATTCGTGATCTGCGAAATGAGACACCGATAGATCCTCGCATTCTTGCTGTGGAGGTCTTGGATACTGCAGTTCTGTTGTCAGACAAGCCATTAAATGAGGGTGGCTTTGAGTTCGAGGCGCCTGAGAAAAAGGAGGAGGAGGAGGAGATCAATATTGATGATATCTAAACAAAAATAAATAAAAGGGTGGTGGACCTTTTTTATTCGGGTATTTCATTATCTGTTACAATAAGTTCATGTGGAAGTTCCAGGTATAAAATAGTGCTAAAGAACGGAGTAGTTCTCCCATCAAGAACCATAGATCTAATTTTTGAATTATCTATCAAGCTTGATAGAAGCCTATGGAATAAAGACTCTTTTTGTATTGACTCTTTAATCTGTATTCTGCATACCCGACCATCCCACCCGCATAAGTTACCAGAACACTCATTTTCTTTAAACTGACCACACGGTGTTCTTATTTTGGATAAAAACTGTGTGTAACTTGTAGCGCCTGTAAATGTTACAGTTTTAGAAAACCATTCTTGAAGAAGAGGCTGTACTTCTCCAATCTTAGGTACTAATTCTCGGAGAGAAGTTCTCAGTTCAATATAGTCAGATTCTAAGTCCTTGGTTAGCTGAAACACTAGAAAATCATAAACTTCAGACTTATAAGAAATTTCACGATGAACATTTTTTAGTTCCTTCGATGTATTGCCAAATGAAAGTTCAGTTTCTCCAATACTTTGAACTGTTTCCATAACCTCTAAATTTTCTTTGGGAGACAGTGTTTCCGGTTTTACTAGGATACGCAAACCACTCTTTACCAGAATTTCTACTCGCTGGCTAGATGCGTTGAATATATCTTCACTATATTCATAACCCTTCGAAACCTTTGCAGCAATATCCAAATAACCAATCATGTCGTCAAATGAAGGGAGTGCTGTAACATCCTTATAACCTGCTATTTTTGTCTGAGCAACATCTGGCAATGGAATGGATTGAAATGGTAATAGTATCTTATCGGGAACATACAGAGCTTGTCCTCTACCGAATGGATCCATAATAATACTATAATCATCAACACCCAGTTCTGGGAGAAGTTGTTGCATGACATTTAATGCATCATCGTAAGATGGAATAGATGTAGTACAAGATTCATTACGTAGTTTCTCAAGCACTGAATAGGTTTCCTTTTTGAATGGTGTCTCAAAAATATTTGAACGATATTCAAATCCACGAGGAAGTCTGGTAACATGTGATAGTAAATCTATATCATTGTCTGAATTTTGTAAGATCACAATACCTCTGCTTCTCGGTCTAACCATTGGTGTATAGAATAGACATCCAAGCTTCTTTGTATCAGTATAAATTCTAAACACATCACACTGTAAAAATAGTGCTACATATTCAAGTTCATGTATTTCCAGAAGCTCCTTATTATGAAATGCCTCATCAATACCCGATATTATCGGAACTAAATTCTCTCGCACAACATCATCTTTATCGTACGGCTCAATCTTCTTTAATTCATTATCAATTGCTTCTGCATGTTTTGTTGATGGCTTATTCCATGATCGAAAGAATGAACATTTTAATAAGGTGTCGATAGACTCTCGGGGAGAGGGAATTTTTGTTTTAAGTTTTAAATATGTCGGTAGATTTTCAGACGGCTGGCCTAATCCTACTCTAAAAAATCCCGACATACTATTTTGTAGACGTTTTGATGGCCCTCTGAGTAGCTCGTATTTCTCATTAAGCAAAAGTGAATTAATGATTGATTCATTGAGAAATGACACACGAAATGGCTTAGCAGTTTTGGTTTCATTGAGCACGTAATATTTATCTTCATTAGATTTCTCTTCGGCTAAGTTCTTACCAGCACGAGATCTTACAAAGCAACATGGCATATCTTTCCCATTCTTAGGAGACTTGTAGTTCTTGTACCCGGGATAGACATGGCCATTTTCTCGTTTTACCAGCGGAAACTCTTGCGGGTTGTCAGATGATCTAGTTTGTAATTCTCCATTACACTGAGGGCATCTCAACTGACCATCTTCACTTAGCAATTGTGATTCTTGTAGAGGAATTTGATCCTTCATACACCAGTATTCTGGACAAATGATAGTTCCGTCTGGATCTTCTATGTCTATCTTTTTATCATCATCGTAGTCATCGATGCTGTAGGGTGTACCCTTTAATCTGGTTTGGTCCTTTACTGAAAGAATAATAGGCTGATGCTTTTGCTCACAAATTTTGGGATATTTTGAACCAGCGGGATCAAATGTTATAGGATCAAATTGACGCATACGGTCCGCGAAATAACTATAAATAGTACCCTTTCTTTGGTCTGTAGAAATGCGTTGGATATTGGTAGTAGTAGTTTCTGCTAGGCTCACAGTTTCAGAAACTTCCTCTTCCTGTTCTAAGTATCCAAAAAGGTCCGCATATTCATCTGCTAACGCAGCATCTACATCTAAATCTGTAGTGGGTACTACGGCAGTTTCTACTGCAACTCGCTCCATTCTTTTTGGACAAATTGCCTGAACCTCTGCTGAATCTGGATTAGATAAGATATACCTCAGGACATTAGAATATTTAACTGAACGTTCTAATTCCGACACAGATGATACAATAACATATTCTGGTCCAACCCGAAGAGTTGGGTATCCTCTAAAAATTCTATCACCTAATTTTGGCTCTTCATCTAATCTATTTTCAACATGTGCTAAAAGCTTCTTAGCGTTCTCAAGAGGTATAGATAATTCTGTCGCAATATCTGAAGCGCCCAATGCAGGAGACTCTTTAAACATTTGAATAATCTTGACTTCAACTGCAGAAATACCATGATTAGAGTGATCGCTACGAAGTAATGAAAATTGAGATTTTGATTTATCTGCAATATCAAAGATTGACGAAATACAGTTAAACCGCAGAAGATCAAAATCATCTAACTTAGAATCCGAATACTTTGCTACGTATGTTAAATCTTGTAATTCCCATCTTTCAAAATCTATATCCTTTTCATCCAGAAAGGGCATTATAGAATCGAAGGTACGAAGCCATTCATTGAGTGACTTTTTAATTTCATCAATTGTTTCTTTGCTATCTTCAGTCCTGTATGTAGATAATATCATATCATTTTGAGTTATTGCTATTCTATCGAAATTATTCTTACTCTTACCACGATACAGTAAAACTGTAGGTGTACTGCGTAGAGGCTTGGTGAGTGCCCACCAGGTATTCCAAAATGTCATATCAATAGCAGGTTGCTTATCGTTCGAATCTTCAACGAAAAACTTATGTCTACTAACCTGATCCTTTGATGTGAAAATACCGATATACGGAGTTTCTTTCGAGACAGTTAATCCGTAAAAGATCTGCTCGAAACGAGTACGAATAGCATCACCAAAATCAGTTTCTACCCAAGGGACGTAGAACCGAGTACGAATAATCGAAATCTCGGAAGGCTCTGGAATCTTTAATGAAAGTAGATCTTGTAATAACTTGGAATTTTTATCAAGGAGAGATGTAGTGTCTTCTGATAACTGAGTTGGAGTAGTTGATCTAAAAAATGGGAAATATGCTGGCAAGACAGATTCTTCTTCGTCCTTATACTGTTTAACTAAGAATCGGGCGATCTGCTTTGGATCATATAAGCTTGAAATAAGTTTAGTATTTTCAGGAATCGGTAGGCGAGCAGCAGGAATCTTAGATGTATTTCCAATGCTATCAAGAGGCAGAATAAATGATTTGCTCTCTTCCACTCCTAAAATTCTATATTCTATGAAATCAGAAGAAGTGTGGAGTTCCTGTAAGTCGTCCGGTTTACTCATCCACTCGGATCTATCGATTTCACTAAATGTAATAGATGTAGAAGGGGAACGGTATTGTTGCTGATAAGAATCAAAACTTTCCTTGGTTATTGGTTCTCCATTATATGAAATTCGTTCAAATAGATACTCCCATCTACGAGGATCCTTTGAGTAGTAGTCTCCTGGTAATTTCAGTCCTACAAAAATCAATAGTCTATCTGGATGTGTATCCAGAGTTTTTGCAATCTGATTACGAACAGTTTCAATGCTATCATCATCAAAAAATGATACGTTCGATCTATTTTTTGAGACGTGATCTATAATTTCACGTTTTAACATCTTAATTTGAATTTAGACATTATATTGCTCACATTAAATTGGCGAATCAGTAATTGTCATACCGCAATATGCGGTCGGCTCTTTAGAATAATTCACAGGAGTATAAATCCCAGCCGTTATAGCATCATGCAATATAATTCTAAAATTTGCCCAGAATTCAGGTGTATGTCCAATAGATGTAGTCATTAAGTGAGCAAGTTCGTGCAGTATAACAAACATTACTGTATTTTCTTCAACAAAAACATATGGTGGTCTTTTATCACGTAAACATACTACAATTAATTCACCTTTATTTTCGGAGTAAGATGTTGAATCCGATTTAATATCATTTTCACACATATTTTCTGGTTTGAATCTCTTCAGTAAAACTGCTATACGAGGATCGTTGGCTGATGCTAAATCATTTCTATAGTTATCAATTAGTTTATCGAGCTTTTCACGTATTTTTGACATACGTTCTGCAGCTTCTTGTTTATCTGGTAAATTTTGAACACGATAGATCCGATTATCCCTTTCGCTTTTAATACTTACTAAATTATTTGGAGAACGGTTTGCAGAGTATGCTAATAAAAATCCCGCACTTGCTACAGCTGCTATGGGCCACATGTTATTCTATACTTAGTTTCAATTTATACATCTAGGCCACGCTTAAAAGGATTTACCTCAATAGTGGAATTTAGGAAAGGACCAACCTTGATTTGAGGATTGGGGGGCTCAGAGCGAACATCCCAAGATGCATTACGTGAGGTTTGAGATACACCTGCTACTGCAGTATTGGTATGGTAACCTGCATCGAGGAAATTCTGACCCTTCAGATCTGCCATTGCAGAGGGATTTACCGCAGCCCAGGATGCACCAAGACCCCCCTTGGGCAGTAGTTCTTCAGCAGAAAGACTCATCTCTGTGTATGTAGCCTGTGATGTGGGCGCACGGGTTTGGAGCTTTTCGGTGGGGTGTAAATCTCCACTTTCACGATGAGTTGATACACCGTGGGGGCCAGAGTTAGATAAAGGACCCTGAACACCTAAAGCCCCTGCAACCGATTCCATACCCTCGCCTACAAGACTTTTGGCTGAAGAATAATTGGTAAGAAGATAACCGACAAGTAGAACACCTCCGAGAGCAAGCAGTAAACGTGTCTGCGATGATTTTACCATTTTGTTTATATCCAACCGAAGACAAAAAGATATGAAAAAGCACCCTTTAGCCGATCCTCTATCGTTTTTTTCAAACCCGGAGTTCCAGAATTATTTCGAACAAAATATACTTCGACCGATACTTGCAAAGGTATTTCAATATTTATATCCTTACCTTCTTGCCTTCACCCTCCTGTGGGGTATCATGTTTTTTTCCACCATCATTATCCTCATCATCCTTCTGAGGGCTCGGATATAACAATTCAATTAGCTCGGTTCTGCGAAGTTTCCAAATATTAGGCAAACCCTTATTCCTTGCTTCGTCTCGCAGTTGTTGAATAGTTAACTTTTCAATCCGGAAACTATCGGGAAGAGTATCCATAGTTAAGAGTTTGATCAATTCAAGACGTGTTTTAATGTAATAATGTTTGATCTTAGGAACATTATTCTTGGCTTGTTCCTTTAGTTCTGGCAGTGTCATTGAATGATAATCCATATTGGCTGATAACCATTATTTATGGATTTGTTAAATCCGTTTTAGCTTTTGTAGGTATGATAAGATAATGGACTCAATAATTGTTGCAGTTTCAACTGCTATTTCGATATGTGCAAGCCTTTATTTGTTTGCATTAAGTCGTGTGTCATTTCTAAAAAAGAACTGGCTTGAATACCGTTGTAATCCAATTTATATGCCAATAGCAGGATTGGCGGGTCATGATGTTGTTAAAAATTTTACACAATGTACTATGAAAGGGTTTCATGACTATGCTGGATTTATTATGGATCCTCTTATGGGCGAGTTTGCTATTGTTAATGATACTCTGGAAGAAGTTGGAACTGCAATGAGTTCTATGCGTGGAATTATGGGAACAGTGCGCGGAGGATTTCTCGGTATACTTGATTCGGTGTTTGGAAAAATCGGAAATTTGATGAGTCAGTTTCAATACATCATAATTCGTATGAGGACACTCATGAGTCGTCTTGTGGGTATTATGATGACATTTGTTGCCGTTTTTACAACAGGTGGCGAAACAGCCGGATCTGTAATGAACGGTCCAGTAATGAAAACTATGTCGTTTCTATGTTTCGACAGCGAAACTGAGATTAGAATAGCTGATGGAAAATACAAGAAAATTATAGACCTAAAATTGGGTGAGAAATTAGTCGACCATAGTACAGTTACATCACTCTATCAGTTTTTAGGGGATGGTGTGGAAATGTATGAGATAGGTGGGGTGAAAGTTTCGGGTGAACACAAGGTTCAAAATTTTAATCAAGAGTTTGTAAAGGTAAAGCACCATATTCTTGCACAAAAAATCGGTAATTCAAAACATCTTGTATGTTTGAATACGTCAAGTAATCGTGTATATACGAAAAATAGAGTGTTTCTTGATTTTGATGAAATTAATAGTAGTGTTTACAGAACGTTCAGAAACTTCTACATAAATGATATTTTTAATACAAGAGGGATTAATACGACCTGTAAAACTGGTCTAGATGCTCGAACATTAGTTTCATTGGAAGATGGATTTAAAACTATCAATAATATTTCTCCGGGAGACATATTGGACAATGATGAAAAAATCATAGGAATTGCGGTGCATAAAATCGACGAGAAAACATATTTCTCGCTAAATGGAATTGTTGGTACAAAGAGTACGCTATGCTATAACAATAATAAGGTTTTTTCCTATGAACAGATTGCAGAAGAGTGTAGATTAGAGTCATCTGAAAATTTTATAGTATACCAGCTTATTACAGAGTCATCTACATTCCCGGTATTAGATATGAATGGTAACCGAATTCAAATTATTGATGAACTGCAAACAACAGATACATTTATGCGCGAGATTAAAGACAGTATGATTGTTTCCCAGTAAGAATTAATGTGGCTATTTATTGGCTTACCCTTAGTATCACTTTTTGCTATTCTAGTTATACATGCAAGTAGTTCATTGGATAAATTAAAGTCTAACTGGAATGAATACAGATGTCATCCAGTCTATCTGCCTTTTGCGGGGTTTATACGACCAGATGTATCTACGAGTGAAAACTTTCTTCATTGCATCAATTTGATGGGGAGTGAACTTATGAAACCTATCATGGATGAGCTAAATAATTTATTTGCAACTGTCCATTCAACATTATCAGAAGTTACAGGTCCTATTAGTCTGTTTCGTGAAATGTTTACTCGTATTCGAAAATTTATGCTAAGCTTTATGTCAACTACTTTTTCAAAAATAACAAATTCTACAGGAGTTTTTACTCATTATCTTTTGAAGATTCGCGATATGATGAATCGTTTTATAGGTCAGGGTTATATCGGTGCATACTTAGCTAATGTTGGAATTGATTTTGTTGTTTCCTTCGTTATGTTATGTATTTCCATTATCAAGACATTCGTATACGCACTTTTAGCAATGTCAATCATACTCGCGTTCTTCCAACCGGAGCTATTAGTACTCGCGATTACACTCGCTTCTTTAATCGGAGCCTCCGGTTTCTAAAAAATTCATACGTGTTTCATAATAAAGATGCTCAAGACAGAACTTATTGTCGCGGTTTTAGTTGCCTCAGTCTTTGCTGGGATGTTTTTAAGATACAATGTCTCGGAGTCATTTATGCTAGGACTAATCCCCGGAATGCCACAAATTCCAGGCATTCCGCCACTCCTAAGCGGAGGGTCAGTAGAAGGATTTATGCAACGCCCTATTGGTAGTCCGACTGCAGGAGAAAGTAATGGACCGTATGATGGTATAGTGTTAAATGCTACTCATGAATGGGCGAAGACCGAACCGTATGATTTAACAAGGTCTACACCGGGGCAACCGCATTTTCTTGTCAATAACCGCGTAGGGCCCGATTGCTGCCCTTCGGCTTTTACAAGTGATACTGGATGTGTATGTTTATCGGAGGCAGACAAGGATTTTATGGGAACACGCGGTGGAAATCGCGCTTAAACACTTCAGTTATAAACTATAAAATGGAGACTAAACAAATTTTTGGAGATTTTCTCAAGGAACTTAAAACAACATTTACCGACATTGTTCCAGAATCATTGGAACTCAATGTCGAGAAAGAAGTTAAAAATATCGAAACAAACTTTTATCCTCATCTTCCAAAGATTCTTCAAAAAGATGTTGAATTCTTTGATGACAATCGGGTTTTTGCAGATGTAGATCTATCTAAGTGTTGGGGTTCTGTAAAATCGACTCCAGAGGTTAAGGAAAAGTTATGGAGAGGACTGCAACTATGTATGTTTGGCGCATTCTTACATGGAGATATCAAGGA
>Ga0181358_1000864_pt1 | contig 13799 bp, 23 predicted proteins | sample Fa13VDMM110SD_FD_130096 | JGI IMG/M metagenome (GOLD analysis project Ga0181358, IMG submission 130096) | Freshwater viral communities from Lake Michigan, USA - Fa13.VD.MM110.S.D | ecosystem: Environmental > Aquatic > Freshwater > Lake | place: USA: Michigan | collected 2013-09-24
GCCAAGATTGTAAATCAAAATGGATACTAAACTCAAGTAATCAAAGTCCTGATTAAATTAGAAAAAATGAACACCATAAAACTCTCAGACGCCCACCTTAGGGTCATCAATCGCGCTCTTGAGACCTATTACCGTATGCGTAGCGGCCAAGTCGGCATGGCTATCGACACCGCTTACGACCACTGTATAGAATATAATCACAGAGAACTAATCGAAAAGATGGTCCGAGTACTTATCATGGACGATAGTGATTTATCTACCCCCGGAGCCTCTTACAGTTACAATAACAACAAACTTGGGGACGCAAGAATCGCTTTTGAAATTCAATGTTGTTTCCGGCAATTTTTGGCTGTAAAAAATAATGATGGTTTTTTTAGCTACGAAACAGTTGATTTCGGAGATCCGCTAAAGGCAAGCGATGAGCCGTTGCCAGAGATTGTTGATTTCAAAAAATACATTGATTACAATTTCACCCCAGAGCAGAGCGAAAAGATAAATAAATTCCACAGCAAAAAACAATACAAAGAAGCTTGGGATTATGTAGATTCATTGATGCTAAACTTCCCCAGTGGCGAAAAGACGGAATTGATTCCCGGACTGAATGGGGTTGTCATGCGTGTCCACAAGCCTCGAAAACAGAAGCTGTCTTCATGCTAATATATTCAAAATAAATAAATGAAAAGGCAATTCATATTTTCAATAAGCCCTCAACTTAAAGGCGAATTGCAATTCGACGACCTTGTCAATCTATGCCTATTGCGAGTCGTAGAGGTGAAACTATCCACAGGAGAAGAACTCCATAAAGACGAAAGTCTATATAAAGCATTAGAAAAAATGGATGTTCTATCTTTCGAAGAAATTCAAACATACAAGAAAGAAATATCAGAGAAAATAAAAATAAATACGCTGCAAGACAAATCAATGCAATGCCTTGTTGAGATGAACATTTAATTTAGATAAATAGAAAACCTTTGTGTAATATCTATTAATGAGCGAAGGCTCCAAATTAGCAATAGGATTACGTAATTATATGAGCGAAAAAAATGACACATTCGATTTCCAGATGCCCGATATTCCTGAGCCAATTCAGGATTCGTCCCAAGAATTTAAGGACAAGGACAATGTTGGTTTCAAGTTTGGCTTCATCGGAGCGGGGCAAGGGGGCGGAAAGTTGGCAGAAGCCTTTTCGCAAATTGGGTACGCTAGAGTTGGAGTAATCAACACTGCCGACCAAGATTTGGAGACGGTAAATGTCCCAAAGAAATTCAAGTTTGGCAAGCAGCAGGGAGCGGGCAAAGACCGAAGCGTTGCTAAATCAGCTTTCTCAGACCACAAGGAAGATGTCGTTGACTTTATCAAGCAGTCAGTCGGGACAGATATCGATAGAATTTTCGTTACAGTAGGGGCTGGCGGCGGGACAGGGGCTGGGGTTTGCTCTGAGCTAATTAAGACCGTCAAAGAATATCAGCAAACAATTAAAGCAACTTCCCCTTACGTTGGAGTGATACTAGCTCTTCCAAAATTGTCCGAAGGCAAGAAGGTGAGCTTGAACGCTTACGAGACATTGAAAGAAGTGTGCCAACTTGTGGAAGATAAGGTTGTGTCTCCTCTCATCATTCTTGATAATGAAAAGATTAATTCTCTTTACCCTAAGCTTCCGGTAAGTAAGTTCTGGCAAGTAGCCAATTCTAGTATTTCAGCGTTATTTCATTTGTTTAATAATATTGTCACCAAGAGCAGCCAGCATTCTACTTTTGATAGTAATGATTTAAGGACTGTGTTGGATTCTGGAATCATGGTATTTGGCATGACTAATGTTCCAAATTTAAGCAGCGAAGCAGACATCTCCAAAGCAGTAAGAGAAAATTTAAAAAGAAATGTCCTTTGCGGAGATTTGGATTTAAGCTCAGGAAAGATTGCTGCCACAGTCGCTATAGCAGACGAGAAGACTCTTGACAGTATTCCTCAAGAGTATTTGGATAATGCGTTTAATCAGCTTAATAGGACTCTACAATCAGGCAGCACGGTTCACCAAGGCGTCTACAAGGGGAATAAAGAAGGGCTTTCGATATTCACCGCTATCGGGGGTATTGCGACTCCTCAAGAAAAGTTGGAGGCGTTGCTCAAGTCTAGCCAGTGACTAGCTTCCCAGATAGCTGTTTGGCAGCGAAATAATCAATATGTCTCGACACGCGAATCTTCCTTTTCATTTTTATGTTAATGTAGATAATAGATTTCTTGGTGAAAAAATGCCAACTGGCTTTACCCCGGCCATTTGGCATTCTGTTTTTTGTAGATCAAATCAAGTGCTGATGTGTCATGTTCTATTAGAGTCTGGCGCGAACTGGACCGGATTACCAATCAACGCCATATCTGCTAAGAAGACTTTTGAATTTACTTCTGAGGATTTAATGCCTTGGGCAGCGATGGGAGAAGACTTGGATATATTTAATGTTAAATATCTTGAGGGCATAGAATGTAAGACTATAGAGCCAATGGGGTCTAAAGGTAGGCATACTGGAATAATGATTGACTGGAAAGATGGCTTTAGCAGATACGCCCAAGAGCATAAGCCATTAAATATGATAGAATTAGAAAATGGGCAATTTGCTTTTCTTCCGAATAATTTTGTGGTTTATGATGATAAGCATTTTGTTTCCAAGAATGCCCAAGATAATCTCAAACACTACAAAAGAGGCGAAAAAATATATTGGGGTAAATAAAAAAGCCAGCCTTTCGGCTGGCGTTTCTGTTTTTAATTAAATTATCCCTTAGAGGGGGCTTGTCCCTTTTTGTAATCTAATAGGCAAGATTGAAATTTTTCTTTATCAGATCCATTTTTAGAAGGAATACATTTTTGCAAAAATTGCCTAAAGTTTTTTCCTTCTGTTTGCTCCATTGACTTATACTCATCTTCGGACTCGTAAGAGGCTCTTGATCTAATTAATTGATCTTTAGTTTTTGTGAGGATGTCTCCTTTTTTATAGGTTGGGCCGTCATTTGTTACTTTGTATTTTACTACCTTACCCATCCCATTTGGTAGTTCTTCTACCGATTCGACTGTTCCTTCGCTTCCGTAGTGATTGCAGGAAGGGTTAATGTTTTTAACCATAGAGCCATTTCCATATTCGTCTTCCATTTCGCCATTCTCACTAGCTCCAGAATAATCATCTTCTTGATTAAATATAACATAATTATGAATCATTGTCATGTAATCTTCTGTGACAGCGATTTTACCTTGGAGCCATGATTCAGTTAGATTTTCTTTAGTATTTGAATTTTCAAGATTAGCTAAGATAGCGTTTGCATGATTTTGAATAGATCTTAAAGAGCCAATAGACATTCCTAAGAAGTCGTTTTTATATTCTTCAAATTCATCTTCCTCTGATTCCATTTCTACTTCTTGAGCTTTAGATAATTCGGGGCAAATTTTAAGTAATTCAACTTGATCCCAGAAAGTAATTCCATCCCACTCTTCAGCTTGGGCTTTCTTTAGGGCGTCCTGTTTAGGGTAATCTTTATCTCCCGGTTTAGCTGCTTTGTAACTTTGACCAAGGCGTTCTTTTTTCTTTTGGATATTGTACCAAAGACCTTTACCAGCTTCAGTTTCTAAACTCATAGTAGTATTCTCTGATCCTTCAACTGGTGCGCCAGCCCTCCATTGATGGCAAGACCAATATTTAGCTTTCCATTTTGGACCGGGAGCTTTGTCGCAACCATGTCTGGCTCTGAAGCTCTTTCTCCTCGCTGGATTGCTTCTTTTAATTTTCATGTTAGGGTCGCCAAAATTAACCTTAACGACATTTCCTTTTTCATTTTTCACATAAACAGAAAACTTCTTAGGCCCACCGGAAGTCCTGAAAGGCTTGTTCAGAGTTTTGTTTTCTTTAGCCGCTATTATCTGGTCTGTGAAATTTATAGTCATATTGAAAGATATTACACTTTTTATAAAATAATGATTTGACTTTTTCTAACCAATAAACAGTATGTAACGCAATGACTTTAGACCGACCAAATTGGAATAATTATTTTTTAGGATTAGCTTTTATAGCTTCTGCTAGAAGCAGGGACCAAGAGACGAAACATGGAACAGTTATAGTAGATAATAATAATATCGTACTTGGCACTGGTTACAATTCTTTTATTCGTGGAATGAATGACCAAAGTTTGCCAGCGTCAAGACCAGATAAGTACCCTTTTATGATTCATTCTGAATTGAATGCTATTTTAAATTGTAGGGTCTTGCCAAGAGAAGCAGGCGGCGGCAGAGCTTATGTGACTGGTAAATGTTGCAATAATTGTTTACAATCTTTAATCCAAGCGGGGGTAAGAGAAATATACATGGCAAATAGAAAAGGTTCCGAGTTGGAAGATGAGGCTAGTTTGTCTATATACAACCAAATAATAGAACAATCTGGAGTAGCCATCCATGCTCTCGATTATGACTTGTCTTGGATAAAACAAATAGCAGAATATTACAATTCTAACAAATAAAGTGTATTTTAAAATATGAAAGTGGAAATAAACTCAAAACTGTATAAAAAATTCCAAAGACTAGAAGACACAGAAGATTTAAGCGAATCAGAAACTTTAGATTATTTTCAAGAAATACTAGAAGATTTAATGGAAGATTACATTTTAGAACATCTGAACAAACAAGAAGACCGCTATAAAATAGAAGAGGACACCAATAATGAACAAGAATGAACCAAATAAAACAGTCTTGAATGAATTAATCAACGAATTAATTAAATCAACAATCCAAGATGATTTAAAACTTAAAGAATTAGATGACTCTATTAATCCAACATCAATTAGTTATTCAACTCACTTAGCCAAAACAATCAAAGAGTTCATAAATGAATAAAGACTCGCTAATAAAAGCTCAAGACTTGATTCAAAGAGTGGACATATCTAATCGAAGCATCAGGTGGTGGGAAAATCAAATAATGGAAATCATGGCTAAATTAGAGATAGTAGAAAACTCACCAAAAAAGAAAGACAGGGAAAAATCAGCTCAATTGATTTCTCAATTGGAGACTCTTCTCCCTAGAGGAAAATTAGAAATAAATACAATAGATAAACTAGAAGAAGAAGTCAAAGAATTTATCAAAAATGAAAAAGAAACCGAGCAAAATTCAAAAAAAGGCCCAAGGAAATAAATCATTTAATTTTTACCAAGTTATTTGTAAAAATAAAAAATACAATTTTGGAGCGTTTCCAGCCAATAAAGAAGGGTTTGGCATGGCTAGAGATTGGGCTGACAAGATGGCTGAAGAGACAGGAGAAAAATTTGAAGTAAAGAAGCGTTGACAGTCGCAAAAATTTCTGAAAGGCCCAGTTTCATTGGGGTTTTCGTTTAAAAAAAATTGCAAAAAAAACTCGACGGTCTGAAGAAGGCAGCGTAGATTGGTTGAGTCGATTCAATCCTAACCTTAGCTCTCCGCTCTCAATGATTACTCTCGAAAAGCCCCACTCGGTCCGCACTTCTGGAATTTCGGAAACCGGAATCTCCTTCGGCATCAAGGCCGATGGTCTAGCCCATATCTTCAACGTCCTTCGTAACAGTCTATACTCAAACAAGATTCTTGCTGTTGTTCGTGAGTATTCATGCAATGCCTACGACGCCCAAATCGAAGTGGGAGCCGCTAGCCAGCAGTTCATCGTAACTTGCCCGAACTTCGATGATCCCTCCTTTAAGGTCCGCGACTTCGGATCTGGCCTTTCTCCCGAAGGGATTTCTGAGGTGTATGCTTATTACGGCGAATCTACCAAACGCCAGAGCAATGCCTTCATCGGTCAGCTTGGCTTGGGCTCGAAGTCTGGGTTCGCTTACGGTGATAATTTTGTCATCAAAAGCTTTCACAAGGGAACCCTCTATACCTACAACGCTTACTTGGACGAAACCAAAATCGGGCAAATCCTTAAGATGTCTGAGGAACCCACGGCAGAAGCTGATGGAGTTGAGATTATCATTCCAGTTAAGGTGCGGGATATGTTCGTCTTTAAAGAAACCATTGCCACTTTCTTTAAACACTTCAAAGTCAAACCAATCATACAAAATATCGAACAGGAATACTTGGATGGTATCTGGAAGATTAATGATCAAATCTTGACTGGCGAAGGTTGGAAATTCTTAAAGTCTCGCAATTCTTGGGAGCAGACTCCCACTCTCGCCGTGATGGGAAACGTCGCTTACCCTGTGGACGGCATCTCGGTTGACGGGCTAGAGATGGCTTATTACAACAATTTTATTGTAGAGTTTGAAATCGGAGAGCTTGAAGTCTCCGCCAGCCGTGAGTCTCTACAGTTCTCAGCCAAGACTCAGGCGGCAATCAAGAAGCGTTTTAAAGCTATCTCTGCGGAAGTCCAAAAAATCATTTCCGATAAGATTGCAAATGCTAAAAGTCTTTTCGAGGCTAAAGGCATCTACCATACGCTCACAAATTCTTCTGGCGACTTTTATCGCTTCAAAAATAACTTCACTAATATTCTGTGGAATAATCAAAAAATTGACGATCATAATCTGACATGGACTAAAGCGACCAATAAAAGCGTCAAAATCTTCGATATCGCCAAGAGTAACAGATCACAAAGGGTCTTTTCTAAGCGAGTTGATGTGAACAACATTCCCTGCTTTGAGTGGACTAAATTGTATATTGATGATACTAATCATAAATTCATGCAACGCTTGGCTCATTATGTACATGACAGCAATCGGACTCATATCTCCAAAATTCATGTCGTTCAATTTGCTGATGATAAAACCAAAAAGGCTTGGCTTGCAGAAGTGGGGATGAGTGAATCTGAATTGACCTACACCTCTAGCGAAAAGATTAAAAAAATCATATGCGTTAAAGATTCAGAGTCATACTCCGCCCCCAAAGACATCAAGCATACCTCTAGTGAATTTAAACTAAATACCGAAGTTACCAACTGGCGGAAAATTAAGAGTGATTACTTTAAAGAAGCGACATTTGATTTGAGCCAAGGAGGGACTTACATACACATCAATCGCTTCCATTGCAACTCTTCCTATAGCGGCCCCGGTTCAGAATGCTGCTCCGAGGCCAAAGAATATATCAATCTTCTCAATTCGACTGGCGCTTATCCAAGTTTTGATATCCACTATCCTGAGGTGGCTTGCTTCAAGGAAAATACCATTGAGAAAGTTGTCAAAGATAGCAAATGGAAAGACTTGAAAACTTTTGTAAAAGATTACATTGCAAAGAATTGGACAGACGGCCAACGCCAGAAAATTGTCAATTACATGGAATTGAAAAAATTCAACCAAGCGCATGGCAAGGAAATGGCCTATCTTGGTCACATTGAAGGAATTGATACTATTTCTCAGTTTAATAAATTGGTGAAATCTTTTAATCTCTTCGAGGCGCAAGGGATGATGGATTTCCGCGCTGGCGAACATTTCATTAACCTCTTCTCTAGGGCCGACTTGCTAGGCATCATTATGGAAGGCTTGACTCCTACTAGTTGTCTGTTTGACGAACTAAAAAAAATCAAGAGCAAATACTCAATTTTAGATGTCATCAACTGGTACGACAATGATGGCCCGAAAGTTCTTGAAAAATACCTCCAACTCGAAGAAAAAAGTTTGACACCCGCCTGAATTTCTCCATAGTCCACTGGTAGCTTATGAAAACACCCGCATTCATCCTCACCGAAAACTCCCTGACGGTCAGTCTCGAAGGGAAAACCTATACCATCAACTCTGGTCATCCAAGTTGGCGGCACGCAATCGAATCCTTGAAGATCAAGGATTACCAAGCCCTGAAGGGTTTGGTTTCAGTCAAGAAGGCTATTACCTCGTTCACCAACGACAAGGTTAAGGTCGTCGATAATCAGGTCTTCTTCAACGGAGAGCCTATCCACAACTACTTGTCGGACAAAATCCTCTCCTTCATTGAAAAGGGCTTGCCGCATGAGAGTCTTATCAAGTTCCTTGAGCGGCTTATGGCTAACCCCTCTCGTCGCGCTGTGACTGAACTGTATTCTTTCTTGTCTCACAAGAATCTTCCAATCACTGATTCGGGAACCTTCCTTGCTTACAAGAGTGTCCGGTCAGACTACACGGATCACCATAGCGGCGAGCATAGTAACTCTGTCGGGACTGTTTTGTTCATGCCTCGCAATAATGTATGTGACGATTTCAATACAGGATGCTCTAGTGGCTTCCATGCCGGGTCACTTCAATACGCCTCGTCTTTCGGCGGGGACAATTCAATTCTACTGATTGTCGAAATCGACCCTGCTGATGTCGTTTCGGTTCCTTTGGACTCCGACTGCCAGAAGCTCCGAACCTGCAAATACAAGGTCGTTTCCCTGTACGCCGGGCCTCTGCCAGAGCATCACGCTAAGAGCGCAGAGTGCGCTTATGAGGAGGAAGAGTTCGTTCCTTATCGTGACGATGGCTATGGATGGGGCTCTCCTCAGGACGACTTCGTGAGGGATTCTAAGGGTCGTTTCGCGAAGGCGAAGTAAGAGGTGGGCATCTGGGGGCGAGGGAAACCTCGCCCCTTTTTATATTCAGTTGTATTTTATTGAGCCTATCACTTATGAACAGAAGCTACGAACTATACATTTCAGAAATCAGAAACCATATCATTTCTCCTCAAGAAGAATTGAGGCTTGCCCAAATATATAAGGATAAAACTTTAGGCTGGGAAGACGCTATGGACGCTGTGATTAAATCAAATTTGCTATATATTGTCAAAGTAGCATTCGGCTATTCTCAAGACCCTATTAAGGTAGCTGATTTGATATCCGAAGGCAACATGGGCCTAATTGATTCTTTGGAGAGGTTTGATCCCTCATTTGGCGTCAAATTAATTACTTTTGCCAACAAAGAAATTCACGGCAGGATGGTTAAATACATCATTAAGAATAATTATTTCTCTGCTTTTAAATTGTCATCCAAGACAAGAAATGAAGCCAATAAAGTAAAAAGTTTTTTTGAAGAGTATCTAGCGGCCAATGGTCAGAGTCCTTCTGTAGAGACAATCAAGAAAAAATTTGAAATCAATACCTGCGATGCAGAAATGTATCTTGGTATGGCTGATTCTAAAACAATTTCTATTAATTATAGTTCTGAACTGGAAAGCAACTCAGAGACTATTCAAATAGAAGATGAGTCAGTCATTTCTCCAGACAAAGTTTTAAATCAAAAACAAATATCAGAAATTATATTGAAAATCGTGTCTCGACTGTCGTTCAGAGAAAGAACAGTGGTCAATAGACGATTTGGATTAAATGGCGAAGAGCCAACCGACTTGCAGACTATTGGATTGCAATTTGACTTGACCAAGGAAAGAGTCAGACAAATTGAGGTGTCCATCATCAAGAAAATCAAAGTCGAAATGAAACGCCTCAAAATCAAGGACTAAAATGGAACACAATCAAGATAGTTTTTACTGCTTTTTTTTCTTGTATTGGGTCGGGATGTGGGTAGTATGCGCGATTTTGGACGAAATTGAAGGCTGAAAAATCTGTAAAAATTTTAAAGTTCACTATTGACTCCCAGCCCCCTACCCCCCATATTGACCACAGATCAAGGGATTCCCTCTTGAATCGGCAGCAACAACAAAAAAATAAAAACGTATGGCAAAGACCAAAGGCACAAAGCACCATGTAGTCATCAAGTTGGAAGACCTGAACAAGATGTTCAAAGAGTCCGACGTCATTCCTGTCCCTAAGGGATTTATCAAGAGCATCGAGTTTTTGCTCTCTGCTCATAATGTTTCCCTATCTGAGGTGAGCAAGGACACGTCATCCGCTCCAGTGATTGAGCAAGCGTCAAAGCAGCAGACTGAGCCGCCTGTTATGTTTACCATTTCTGAATCCGCTGAATAAATTATTATGGGATTTGATAAAATCATTGGTCAAGAAAAAGTCAAGAAGAGACTCTGTTTCTTTTTGGAGGGCCAAGCCAAGTCTCGCTTGTCTCCCCATATCCTTTTCTCCGCTCCAAGAGGCAGCGGAAAAACACTGATTGCTCAAACTTACGCAGATCAACTCCTTAACAGTGAGGGCAAGCGAAGGAAGTCGATTACAATCAATTGTTCGACTTTGCTGCGACTCAAACGATTCATTAACGATATCCTTGTCCCTCATGTAGTTGGCAAGGAAATTACAATCTTGTTTGATGAAGCAAGCGAGATTCCGAGGGACATTTCTATGGCCCTGCTAACAATACTCAATCCAAATCGACAAAACAGCAACTCATTTTCATACGATGATTTGACCATTGATTTTGATTTTAGGAATGTGACTTTCTTGTTTGCCACTACAGAGGCCCATAAGATTGATCACGCTTTGATGGACCGGCTAGAGCGAGTGGACCTTGAGCAATATTCTTCACAGAATCTATCTGCTATTGTCCAAAGTAACTCTGCTGGTCATATCGCTGATTTGGCTATGGAACAAATTAGCAAAGTCTTACGAGGCAACGCACGCAAAGCAACTCAGATGGCGAACCATATCGCTCTCTACTTGTCAGCTAAGGGCAAGCAGTCGTTTGAAATTGACGACTGGAAAGAGTTCTGCGCCAGTATGGGCATCAATCCTTTGGGCTTGAGTCCAATGGAAATTAGGGTTCTACAATGCCTTGCTGAGAGGAGCGAGACTACGCTTACTAATTTAAGCGCAAAAACTCACATGACTAGGCAATCTCTGCAAAGAGATATCGAGATGTACCTTCAGAAAACTAATCTGATTGAAGTTACTCCTACTGGTCGCAAGTTGACCCATGCTGGTAGACATTATTTGTCAAATTTAAATTAAATAAAAAGCGGGGGGACAACCCCCCGCTGTTTGGTTTAAATTTTTTTAATTTCAGCTCTTGACATTGCCTTCGTAATAAAAGAAGATGGTCCCTGCCGAGGCATTGGTCACGTTTCCAGTGACAAGTAACGGAGAATTGCTCAAATATAATTGGTTGGTTAGAGAAGTAGGAATATTTACTCCATTTGCGGTAAATCCACTAATCGCGGCAGTAATTGCTATATCATATCCTTGTTTTCCAGATACAACGGTACTGGTATTGACACTAGAGAAATTCATAAACTTAATTACACTTAAAAGAAAATATTATGGAAATCACAACAACTTATTTCGACAAAGACGAAAATGAAAAAGAAATCCAAGTAGCGGTTGAGGTTTCTGCCGGGTATGATGGCATTGGGCCTTATGAATATTGGGGCAGCAAAGAGTTTGACAAGGGACAACTTTGCGTTGATATTGATAAGACTAGTTATGATAAAACAGGCTTGACAGAAAATGAGGTCAATCAGATTGAAAAAGAAATCTCAAGCAAAAACTTTAAGTTGAAAGCTCAGGAAGAATATCTTGACGAACAGCAAAGAGCCAGAGAATATGCCGCTGAATTGGCTTACGAGTTGCGTGAAGAGAGTAAATACTAATTACACTAAAAATGTCAGAATCTCAATACAAAGCCGCATTTCGCCAAAGCCTGAATCAATGTCACATAGGCTCAACAGATGTTCCACATGGAACATACGAAATGGTCAGCAAAGCGTTCAAAGCGTGGGAAATTCGCCGGGGCTTCCGAGACGAAGAGGGAGCCGATAGCCCCCAGCTAGTCAAGCCGCTTCGAGGAGTCGCGCTTAGGGCCAAGCTAGCAGCCGAAAGCAAACGAAGGGTTCTTGCCGGGGAATCCTCTAAAAACGCAGAAAAACAAGCAAAAAAGACTACAAAAAAAATCAAAAAGTGAAAATCAAACACGTCACCGGGGAAACGATAGATACCGATACTCTGCCAGATGTGGAAGCAATGGTTTTGGAGAAAGTAGAAGAGTTTAGGAAATTTTGCTTTGACAATAAGGTTCCATTTGTTATGTTTATTGACCCCAAGGGGTTAGATGTGAGTAATCACATTTCCTTTTGGAACTTTGCTAACAGAGTGAATAACTATAGCGGAAATAGTGAAGGAGCAAAACCAGTAAATTTTACCCCCGTTTTAAAGTCAATCAATAGTTTTGTTTATGGGGTTTCTAATGGGGAGCTTTGTTTGGCTAAGATTCCAGAAGAATCTTGAGGTTAAGAAATTTTTTTGATTGCGACTCTGAGCTTTTGCGTCATAGTTGAAGGCTAGACTAGCTCCAAGGCGTTGAGCAAGAGTAGTGCCAAGTGTATCGAAGAAAATCAAATTTACCTCTTGAAATGCTGACCCCGCCTGCTAAATTCGTTGCCGATGAAAGTTGCATCACTGACTGTCGATGAAGTCGTTAAACTGCGAATCGCGCTTAACAACGCCGAAAATGCTCTCAAGAGACTCTCTGGCACTGAAAATGCTTGGAAAGTCGTCTATGAAAGCGAATTAAATCAAGTAAAAGAAGCCAAAGAGGCTTTGACGGAAGCTATGCGTCGTGACCCCTGATTATTATAGCATGAACAAAATTACATTGGTTTTAGCTACTAGTCTTTTCGTTTCTACCTCTATCTCCGCTTTCGGAGCTAATCTAAATAACTTTTTCAACGCTTTGGCTAAGGTTGAATCTAGTCAGAATCCCAAGGCTATCAACAGGAAAGAAAATGCCTTAGGGCTATATCAAATCAGGCCCGGCTACTTCGCGGATAGTAAAGTCTCGGGCAAGCACTCAGACACATTCAATCCCGCTGTTGCAAGAAAGGTTTGCGAGTCTTATTTCAAGCGGTACGCTCCTGAGGCTTATGCCAAGGGAGATTTTGAAACCTTAGCACGATTGCATAATATGGGTCCGGGCTACAAAAGGAACCTTTCCGCGACGAATAAGTATTGGAGCAAAATCCAAAAAAATCTTAAATAATTGCAGACGATATATTATGATTGTAAACATTTCATTCGATACTAATAACGCTTCATTCGAGGAACATTTCTCTGAGGAGTCTGTCCGGGTTGCCCAGCAAATCGAGGAGGCGTTGTTTGACAGCGGCAACGAAACGACCATTCGCCGGTCTATCAAAGACGTAGATGGCAACCGGATTGGCATCATTAGCATTTCACCAGAGACTCCCATTCCTAATCTCTAATATATGGAAATCAAATTCAAAGACGGCAATTTGCAGATTGACTTACATGATCTTCTCGATAATATTAAAGAAGAAGATTTGAATGAGTTTCTTGAGTCTGTTTCTTGCAATGATAAGGTAATTAAACACGTCACAGATCAAATCCTTGACAAGTGGACAGAGAACGCCTATTCTGGTAAGACTGCTTGCACGGCTTCCGCCGAGGTTTACAATGGGCTTGACAAGGTATGGAGAGAAGTGGCAAAACGCTCTGGTGAGGTTGCGAAGCGTGAAATCGAGAGGCTAGAGGCGGCGCTAAAACGGCGCAATGAGGAGTATTTTAATCTAGTTAATGAGTATTCTAGGAAGAATAGAGAAGATAGGTTTTAAATTAATGAATAAAGATATGAACTACACTGTTGCTACTACTGACGCCAAGAAAGTGTCTGTCACCATCACCCGCCGACAATTATGGGACAACTACGTGAATTGTTGGAAAGACATCGCTTGGGATGGTTACCCCATGATTGACAGTCTCACGAAGGTTCATTCACTGTTGGTTACTGCCGAGTCCCTAGACTTCGTGAAACTTCGCAATCTGTTTCGCACTGGTGACACAGTGATGCTCATGGGTGACGCCATGCAGTTTCTTGACAACGGCGTGGACAACGGCGTGGACATTCTGCGTGAAATCATCGTGGTGGACGATGGTGGTACAAATGTGACGATTCGTCACGAAGACATTAGCTTCTAAGATATGATTGAAATAAATTACTA
>Ga0181358_1000868_pt1 | contig 13774 bp, 23 predicted proteins | sample Fa13VDMM110SD_FD_130096 | JGI IMG/M metagenome (GOLD analysis project Ga0181358, IMG submission 130096) | Freshwater viral communities from Lake Michigan, USA - Fa13.VD.MM110.S.D | ecosystem: Environmental > Aquatic > Freshwater > Lake | place: USA: Michigan | collected 2013-09-24
CAGTACTTCTCGTGTGCCATGATGTCGATGACTGCTTTCTGCACACGTTGTTCTTCTGTTAACTGCTTACCGATCATTAACATAATGTGTCCTTAAGTTGTTTTAGTCCTGACCGTGGTCAGGTTCATGTTGTTTACTTTGTCTGCCAATGCTTGGGCTTGGGCAATCTTCTCCTTGCACCCATACAACTCGGCATACTCCTCATCAGGGTACAGGTCATAGATCAACCCCACCAAACTATTGAGTACCTGATGTATCTCGTCTGCTAGTTCTTTGTCCATGTTGTTTACTTCTTATCTGCTGTGAACAAGTAGTTGTTAGCCATTGCCCATGCAGTGAACTTCTTGTTAGTCATCACGATGTTTTGGCGTGAGTACTTGGGCTTGCGGATACCGTTAGCAAACATACCCTGTGCTTCTTTATCAAGCCTACCCATGTAGTCCATCCACGCATCGACCCACTCACGCTCGATGTTAGTAAGGGTACGGAACACGACCATAGCTACTGCCGCCGCAGTATTGGGTACAGTCGCATTCATCGGGTCTTTCTTGATTGACTCAAGGCTTGGCAACTGATCAGCTAACTTAACGAACGCATTCAAATCCATTGCTGCACGTTCACCGATAGTGCCGATCAACAAAGCCATTAGCGATACATCATCGTAGCTTGCACGATCCTTTAACCAGTCACTTGCTGCTTCCAACGAACGTGGTGTCACGAACGCATTACGTTGCTGCTGTGGGTGAAAGATGTACGGATTGTCATCAGGGTTCTTGATGTCCTCGAATGAGTAGAACAACTGTGGGTTATCCTTGCACCAACCAAGCAAGGTGTGGTCAACGTCATTGTTGATACCCCACTCTATCCACTCTATATTGGTAGACTTACGTGCCGTGAGCACAGTAATACGATTACGTGCGTGAGGTGGCAACAGATCACCAACACCCTCTGCACCCAAGTTAGTTGTAGCAAAGATGATTGAATCAGTATGCACCCCGTGATGTTCAAGCATCAAGCGCAGCATGGCGTTCTTTACCGCAGGGTTAGCCTTGCCGTACTCGTCAATCATCAAGATGATGGGCTTGCCTAAGTGCATACCCAGTTCCTCGTTAGGTACGAAGCGCACGAACCCTTGCTCGTCAATAGTCTGCAACGATGGGATACTGATGTCGCCCAAGTCCTTAGTGGTGCAGTCGAAGTAGCAAGGGGCATGGTTAGGTAAGTCACGTGCCAACATCTTAAGCAATGATGTCTTACCTGTACCCATGTGACCTTGCACAAGTACGGTGCGCTTGTTGCCACCTACCTTGATAGCGTTGGCGATCTGATCTAGCGATAGTGCATACATCGAAGTGGCTGTTGCCATGGTAATTCTCCTAGTTGTGTCCTGACTGTGGTCAGGTTTGTTTGGTTGTGTTTACTCGGTACTCGGTGTTACAGGTCAAGCGAAGGTAGTGCTTTCAGTACGGTATCAATGTGCTGCTTTGTTTCGTAACGCAGATAGTCATCAGCACGTAGCGCATCAGGTGTCACACCCAGTAAGGCGTTCTCAAGTGATGTTGCGATAGCTGACATCTGACTGTCGCCTGTGATGTTGCAAGTCTTGAGCAAGTCCACCATGTCCATCACGTTCTCAATAAGCGAATCACGGAACACTTTCTTTGTGTCCTTGTCGGCATAGTCAAGGCGTTCTGACATCTTGGACAGAGCGGTATGTGCTCGCAGCCACACATCACGCATTGCGTTCTTTAGCTGTGCTGTGTAGTAGTCGGCATACTTCTGCTTGATCAATTGCTGCGCTTCATTGTTAATGTCCAGTCGGAAGTCGCCCACATCAGGCACAGGCATCTCACTCAGTTGGAAGCGGAACTTCTCACGCAACCTGTCCGTTGACGGGTACTCATCTTGGTTGAACAAGTCGCCTAGCTTGACCTGTGCTTGCCCGATCTCCCACCCATACGCATCGAGAAAGATGTTTACAAGCCTGTGAAACTCGGTTTGTAGTGCGCTCATCTGCTGCGTGTACTTGAAGTAGTTCTGTGTTGACACCAAGCGCAGCCCCATGTCTGACCACGGCATGGTCATCGAGTAGTGGATGTTACGCACGTTGGCTGTGAACTTGCTGACTGCATCCAACTCGGCACAGTCGCCTAACAACTTCTTGTTCACGTTCGCCACGCCACGTGCTGCGTTGTTGCTGTTGGTGATGTCGGCAGAGGCACGTTTGTCTAGCTTGCGACCTGCCCACGTAGCAATCGAAAGTTCTACGAACATTGCCGCAGAGGAGATAGATGGTACGGACACTTCCGGTTCTGCGAAGAGTGTTGATGTGTTGCTCAGTTCTGTGTGCATGACGCACTCCTTAGTTGTTTCCTGACCATGGTCAGGGTTGGTTGGTTTGGTTTTGGTTACTTGTTACTTCATCTACTGAACTTCTATTATAACACTATATAGTACTATAAGTCAAATCCTCACACTACCTGACACTACTTGATACTACTTGATACTAGAACTCCTGTGGGTCGGGTTCTGTTAATGGGTCAACGTAATACTTCTCTGCCATGGCATCTACCCACGCAGCTATCTGTTCATCGGTCATTCCAACCCCCGTTCTTTTCGTATTGTTGCGATAGCTGCATCGGTCTTGTCAGTACCGTACTTGTTAAGCAAGTACACCACCGCATTGACGTACTCACGACTTCTGAAACTACCCTGCGGGTTTATACTTGCACCCTCAACTAACAAGCGCACAACTACCCAATCGGACTTCTTAATTTTCTTGATGCTACTTTTCTTGGTGAGCACGTTGCTTTTGCCCACGCCCATGTTGCCGTCAGTCATGTTATTACTCCTCGTCGCTTGCGTTAAATTGTTCCCACATCTTGCGGTCTACCTTGATCCATACGGAGTCGTCAAACTCCTGCATCACCTCGGCATCTTCTAGCAAGTCAAACGCTAGTTCAATCTTCTCAAAGTCAGTCATTTCATTCTCCTTTTATAGACAGCCGTTGCTGCCTCAGACAAGACGTACACACCGTACGCCACCCACCACCACACCCCTGCATCTAAGAAATACAGAGCAACTGCTGTAAAGATAGTCATCTCCCTGCCTCCAGTTCGTTAATCATCCAGTCAATCCATGCAATGCGACCCTTGTATGCGGCATAGCTTGGGTTTGTCGTTCTGTTCCGTAACTTAAAGTGCTTCTTGTATACCCAATAGGTATATGAATAGTTGTACTCAGCTAACTGCTTGTCTATCCACGACTGCAAGTACAACCTGTTTGTTAAGGTATCAATGTGTGGATACAGCATGGCAACATCATTCAATGCCCGAGTGATTGCGTATCCGGTATATCCCCCTCTTGGCTCGTCTGTAATAGGTCTTGCATTGCGTAGCAGCCATATGCACTGCGCCCTGTCTTGCTTAGTTAGTTTGCGCTTCATCTGTGTAACCCTCCCTTGTTGTTGATACCCTTTAAGTCAGTCATGCTCTACTCCTCGTCATCGTTAAAGGGACTTACGTAAGGTTTCGTATACTCCTCGGTGATCACATCGTCTTGCTCAGGCAACTCGAACACCTGAAAAGAGTTTTGACCACCTTCACGCCAACCGTGGGTATCGGGCAACGTGCGGGCTAGTGCATCAGCCTTAGCTTTATCGGTGAACAAACCCACCACGTTAGATGACACACCGCACTCGATGCACCCGATGTTAAATACCATGTACTTAGCCATGCTCTACTCCTTTCCCTGACCGTGGTCAGGTTTAGTTGGGTTAATTTTGTCGTGCTGCTCGTACACATCAATGATGGTCTTGCAAACGTAATTGATCGACTTGATTCTGTGCTGACCTGTTTCGGCAAGCACCGCACCTAGTACAAACGATAGTGCCGCAGCGATCATGCTGATCTCGTGGTCGTGTACGGCGTTTTCGAGTGCGTCAACTAATGCCAAGTACTCGGCATCGTCATCTGAACCTGTGCTTGTACGTAATTCGTGCCGTCTGCTCATGTTGTCCTCTTTGGGTTAAGTTGTTTAAGTGTGTTGCGGTCTGAGATGTACATATAGTTGCTCTTGTTAATCGGTGCAACGGTGTGCTTGACCTGCTTGGCAATTGACTCGCCGCAGGGTGCGCAGGTTAGTCGCAGCTTCTTACTGACTTGTAGCTGTGCTCGCCTAGTTTCAACATGGTTGAAGTAGCAAGCTGTGCAGATGTACCGTGAATCTTCATTCATTGCTTTTCCTTATTGCTGATACTTCGTTAAGTAAAGAGTCAAGCACTCGCTGAACCTTGTCCACTAATACGTGTGGCTTAGGGTGATCGCCTTGCATTGCGCTTAGTCCGACAGTCAACGTGTCGATGTCGTTTAGCAGTCGCTTAAGTACGCGCCCCTTAAGCAGGTGCAAGTCATACCTTGCATGGGTTAACTCATGATCGCTCATGATGCAGTCCTCAGTTGTGTTTCCTGACCATGGTCAGGTTTGGTTGGGGTTACTTGGTAATGCAGGGTTAAAACTTAATGAACGTGAACTCGGATGCTTTCCAGTAGCGTGTGCTTGGGATGCCCTCGTGATGCGTCATGAACTGGTTCGTGTTGGGGTAGTAGGTCAGCAACTCGATACGTGCATCGTCTTTGATCTTGTTAAAGAAGCCAGCTTCAGCTTGCTGCAAAATGCTTTGGTCGTTAGCAGACTTGCAAAACTCATATATGACTTGCATGGTTACTCCTTGTCCTGACCATGGTCAGGTTTGGTTGGTTGAATGTTCTAATGTTCGGTTTACCTAATGTTCTTTTGTTCGCTTTGTGTAATGTTCTAATGTTCGTTTTCTCCTCAAATCAAATGTTCGCTTTACCATTAACCTCTATTATAGCATGGTTATTAGTGGGTGTCAAGTTCTGAGAAGTTCTGTTAAAGTTATTGTGGATGGCTTGCAAGTACTTGATACGTTGGGAATGTTCCCATGTTCGATTTTTGTTAGGGTGAAAGGGCACCTCGGAAAAGAGCGAGAAAAAGAACATTGCAAACCGAACAAAGTTCTAAAACACCGTTTGCAAAATGAGTTTCCGCTCGCAGTCGCCGGACTACCTGACCATGAAACGAACATTCTATTCTAATAAAATAAAATTATTAATATATATAAGTATAAGTAACAATATGTAAAACCCTGCTTATCACTTCTTGCTGTACCTTGCGGTAATCTGTCACGTTTGCTCACCAAAGCTAATGTTCGTTTTGTCGTCAAAAAAAGCGAACTTTATAGGAACTTTCACAGAACATTAGCCCTTTTTTAGAACATTCAAACACACCAAAAGCATCTCAAATTATAAGTAAAACGAACATTCAATTTCACTCAATAACGAACATTAGAACATTGTCAAAAGCGAACATTAGAACATTACCAAAAACGAACATTAGAACATTCGATCCTGACCGTGGTCAGGTTTCGCATCGTCACGCCAAGCTGCTCTGGATACTGTCACACGAGTTCTGCTGCGTTTGGTGACGCCCTGAAACAAGCCATGCTGCAACCCCCCACGCCACGCTGCTCTGGATACTGTCATGCAGCCGCTCAGAAAATCACAGGGTGCGAAGTTGACCTGACCACAGTCAGGTGCAATAGGCGTAAAAAAACCCGCATGGCGCAAACCATACGGGCATAAAAAAACCCGCCGAAGCGGGTTAGTAAGTTAGTGCAAGATTATTGTGCGTTTGGGCAATACTTGAAAAACTGAAACCGTTCGCCAGCCACGGTTTTACGACTCTCATAGCTATGCACGATAGTGCCGGATTTAATAGGTTTAATCCAAAAGACGTCTTGTCTTTTCGTATTGCTAAGGTCGCCACGGATTTGCCACATTAGCAAATTGGACAGGTGAATATCTGAGAATTTAAATTGATGCATGGTTAACCCCTAGATTATTGTGCAAGGATATCGAGAATCCAATCAGCAAAAAACAACATCACGCCGAAAAGGAAAACGTAGCAGAACAGGTCGAGTAGTTTGCGTTTCATAATAAGTAAGGCGGCTTGCGCCGCCTTATCCTATGGTTAGTGGTTAGATCGCTGGCATAGCGCCTTTTGCTGCTTTGATTGTCTTGATAACGTGCGTCACATCAAATGACGGCTCTGCTAATTTCTGCAATTTGGTGATTGCATCTTCAAGCAAACCTTGAATGCGCTGCACTTCGGTTTTGGTTTCTTGTGCATCACCGTCAACTTCAGGCATCATGTGGTTGCGTACTTTGCGAAGATAAGAATCAATCTTATTCTTTGCTTCGTTACGATCGACCTTTTGTGCGGCATTCAAGGTCTTAACATCGGCGTTGATAATCTCTTGCTCTTGCTTGGTCAAACCTTGAAACAGCGCGGCTTTAACTTCGTTACGAACGATAACTGAACCGCCATTCTTTTCGGTTTCAAGGTTAACAAATGACAACCCATCGGCGGTCAATTGATCGGCGGCTTTAACCAATTGGTTTCCCGCCTTTTCGCCGAGTTTAACGACGTCAATCAGGGTAGAACGGGCTGCGCTAGATAGCGCAAAGGTTTCAAAATTACTCATGATTTAACTTCCTTTTTAAAATTATGTCGTTGTGCAACCGACAACTTAATTATAGGCGATCTAGCAGGGAATGTCAAATAGTGACAAGTTATAGCAGGACGTAACATAGTTTTCCTGACCATGGTCAGGATTCAGGCGAACCCACCGTACCCCGCCCCGCCGTGTGGTCAGTCGTGTGTGCCGTGCTGTATGTATACTATTCCCCACAAATAATCACGTTTCCTAAGCGTTTCTTACTACTAAGCTTTGTTTAACCAGAACACCCCCCGTCACTTTTAATTTGCCTATATCAAAAATTTTTTGTAAAAATTTAAAAGCGTTGTACACTATGTGGAACGTGGCATAAGTCATCGCGTAGGAACCATTCATGGCGCTAGTGCTTACACCTGACCAAGGTGTACCTCTTACACCGCAACAGGCGGTTGTTGACCTGCATGAACGAGTGCGGGCGGTTTCGTGCACAGCGGATATTCTTGCAGGACATGGCTACGAGTTAGAAGAAGTAAGCCAAGAAGCCCAAGACATCGCTGCAGCCCTTGCAACATCCTACGCAGCAAGCCCAGAAACAACCTCAAAACAAGTTACCACCCAACGTGCTGCGGCTCTTCCGCCAGCATCTCTTATAGAAACACGCCGTATCCTCGATGAGTTCGGTTCGGCTGTTGTGCGTCACAGCATTGAAATTCGACACCTTGTCACAAATAAGCTGCTGCTGGAGTCCGAGAACCCAGACCCACGGGTGCGCATCCGTGCATTAGAGCTGCTTGGCAAGATTACCGATGTGGGGTTGTTTACTGAACGTTCGGAAGTCACAATTACCCACCAGAGCACAGAAGACTTGCGTAAAACACTACGTGAAAAGTTCAACCGTATCTTGAACAAAGATGTGCAAGACGTTGTGATAATTGATGACATCGACGTAGACAAAGAACTTGGGATTACGCAGGACATCTCTAATGAGTGACGACATCCTCGACTTTACCGAGGAAGAGCTTGAGATACTGCTCACGCGCCTAGATGAATTTTCTGCCCAAGAACAAAGTGAAATACTCAAGATTGCCGATACGCTGGAGCAACGCAAGTTCTCAGCAGGTTGCCGTGATGATCTGATTGAGTTCTGTAAGCACATGGACCCCAACTATAAGGTTGGGCGACACCACCGCCGGCTCGCTGACCTGCTCATGAAGATGGAACGCGATGAGGAAGATCGTATCGGGGTATCTGTACCACCGCGCCATGGCAAGTCACAGCTTGTATCTATCTTTTTCCCTGCATGGTATCTAGGTAGAAACCCTGATAAGAAGGTATTGATGGTCTCGCACACGGCTGATCTGGCTGTTGACTTTGGTCGCAAGGTGCGTAACGTTGTAGGAAGCTCCGCATACAAGCAGATATTTCCCACAGTCACACTAGCTGCTGACTCTAAGAGCGCCGGGCGGTGGAATACCAACATGGGAGGTGAGTACTTTGCATGTGGTGTGGGCGCTGCACTCGCTGGTCGTGGTGCACACTTCCTGATTGTGGACGATCCATTCTCAGAACAAGACGTTATTAACGGAAATTATGATGTATTTGAGAAAGTGTATGAGTGGTTTACTTATGGTGCGCGAACGCGCCTTATGCCACAGGGCAAGGTGGCTATTGTGCACACAAGGTGGCATCCGAATGACTTGATTGGCAAGCTATCTAAAGACATGGGGCGCATAGCCAACTCAGATCAGTACGAATTGTTCGAGTTCCCTGCCATTTTTAACGAGAATACCGACAACGAGAAGGCACTTTGGCCTGATTTTTACGATTTAAAGGCGTTGCACCGCACAAAAGCATCTATGCCGCTGTTTCAGTGGAACGCGCAGTTCCAACAGAACCCCACTGCAGAGGAAGGTGCACTGGTTAAGCGTGAATGGTGGCGCAAATGGGAGGCAGATGACGCCCCAAGCTGCGAATACATCATCATGACACTCGACGCTGCGGCAGAAAAGAACAACCGTGCCGACTTTACTGCCCTTTTAACGTGGGGTGTGTTCAACGACGAGCGTCACACGGGGGAAGCAAACCACATCATCTTGCTAAACGCCATCAACGTACGTGTTGAGTTCCCGGAATTGAAGGAATTGGCGTTGCGCGAGTACAAAGAGTGGCAACCGGACTCATTTATTGTTGAAAAGAAGTCTTCTGGGACCCCACTCTTCCAAGAGTTGCGGCGCATGGGTATACCGGTGCAAGAATTTACCCCGCATCGAGGCACAGGCGATAAAATAGCGCGTGTTAACGCAATATCAGATATATTTAGGTCTGGTATGGTGTGGTATCCCACAAGTTATAAATGGGCCGAAGAGGTAGTCGAGCAAGTTGCGGCATTTCCTGCGTCAGACCACGATGACATGGTTGACTGCGTGTCGATGGCACTTGCCCGGTTCCGTAGTGGTGGGTTCATTCGATTAGACAGTGACGCTGAAGACGAAATCATGCGACCACGTGTTGCGGCTTACTATTAGGAATAATTATGGCAATTGAAAAAAGTTTGTACGCAGCACCACAGGGCATTGATGCACTAGATGAGGACCAGACACCCGAGATAGAGTTAGAAATTGTCAATCCTGATATGGTGCGCTTAGATGATGGCAGCGTTGAGATCACGATCATCCCTAACAAGAAAGGCGATGACGAGGATGTGCCGTTTAGCGCCAACCTTGCCGAGCACATTGACGATAGAGACCTTGCCACACTGGTAGGTGACTTGATTGCCGACTATGACAACGACATTGCGAGTCGCAAGGACTGGGAGCAGACGTATACCGATGGTATTAAGCTGTTAGGTCTGAAGTATGAAGAGCGCATAGAGCCTTGGCCCGGTGCCTGTGGTGTGTACTCCCCGCTGATTGCAGAAGCTGCAGTGCGCTTCCAAGCAGAAGCGATTATGGAGACGTTTCCTGCGGCAGGTCCTGTCAAGACTCAGATCATTGGTAAGATATCGCCTGAGAAAACAGACGCGGCACAACGTGTGCAAGATGACATGAACTACGAGCTGACTGAGGTCATGCGCGAATACCGGTCAGAGCACGAGAAGATGTTATGGAACCTGCCGATTGCGGGTTCAGCGTTTAAGAAGGTCTACTTTGACCCAAGCCTTGGGCGGCAAGTCAGTATGTTTGTGCCAGCCGAGGATGTGGTGTTGCCATACGGCACGAGCGAGATCAGCATGTGTGAGCGCATCACACACCGCATGAGAAAGACTAAGAACCAGTTGCTTAAGCTCCAAGAGTCAGGGTTCTACCGTGCAGATGTGGACATTGAAGATGGTCCTGTCCTGCAGATTGATGAGATTCAGAAAGCCAAGGATCGTGAGACTGGGTTTAGCGCGACATACGATGATCGCCCGCTCCTGCTTGAGATGCACGTTGAGCTTGACTTGCCGGGGTTTGAAGATACGAACGCCGAGGGTGAAGAGACTGGGATTGCTCTGCCGTACGTTGTGACCCTGCTAAAAGACTCTACTACGATCTTATCAATCCGCCGCAACTGGGACCCCGAAGCAGAAGCTATGCTCTCGCCGCGCCCGAAAGCATTTGATGGTGCTGATTCTGATGCGTACACACCAAAAGCATCGCGCCAGTACTTCGTGCATTATCAGTACGTGCCGGGCTTTGGCTCATATGGCTTTGGTTTGGTTCACTTAGTCGGCAACAGCGCCAAGAGTGCTACGAGCATTACGCGCCAGTTGGTTGATGCAGGTACGCTGTCTAACCTGCCGGGTGGTATGAAGACCCGAGGCTTGCGCATCAAGGGCGATGACACACCGATCTCACCGGGCGAGTTCCGCGATGTGGACGTAAGTTCGGGATCGTTGCGCGATAACATCATGCCCCTGCCTTACAAAGAGCCAAGCCAAGTGTTGCTGGGTTTGCGTGGCATCATCATTGAGGAAGCTCAGAAGTTTGCTGCAGCACCAGACATGAAGATCAGCGACATGTCTGCTAACGCCCCCGTGGGCACAACACTCGCGTTAATTGAGCGCAACCTGAAAGTGATGTCTGCAGTCCAAGCGCGGATGCACTTCTCAATGAAGCAAGAGTTCAAGTTGCTTGCTGGGTTGATCCGTGACTTCTCACCGTCAGAGTACGACTACCAGCCAGAAGAGGGCGCACGTAGCTCGCGCAAGCGCGACTATAGCCTCGTCGATATCATTCCCGTCAGCGACCCAAACGCATCAACGCTCGCGCAGCGCGTGGTGCAGTATCAGGCGGTGATCCAGTTAGCGCAGATGGCTCCACAGATTTACAACTTGCCTAAGTTGCACCGCCAGATGTTGGAAGTGCTTAACATCAAGGAAGCCGACAAGCTTGTGCCGCTGGAAGATGACCACAAGCCCACAGACCCTGTGACCGAGAACATGAATATCTTGATGGGTAAACCTGTTAAAGCGTTTCAGTTCCAAGACCACGAGGCGCACATCCGCACTCACATGGCTGCGATGCAAGACCCCAAGATTGCGCAAGTTATGGGGCAGAACCCACAGGCACAAATCCTGCTGCAAGCCGCAAATGCGCACATTACTGAGCACGTAGCCATGGCATACCGCGAGAAAATGGAGCAACAGTTGGGTGTGTCACTGCCTGATCCAGAAGCTAAGCTTTCGCGCGAGATCGAGTACCAGATATCAGGGTTAATCGCTCAAGCTGCGGGTCAACTCTTAGGTAAAAATCAAGCAGAAGCCCGTGCACAGCAAGCCGCGCAGACCGCACAAGACCCGCTCGTACAGATGCAGCAAGCCGAGTTGCAACTCAAAGCTAAGGAAGTTGCCATTAAAGAGAAGCAGATGATGGTTGACGCTGCAGATAAGGCTGACAAGATAGCACTTGAGCGCGAGAAACTCAAAGCTGACAACGAGCGTGAAGGTCTGAAGCTAGGTCTCAAGTCACAGTACGATCAAAGCAAACTCAAAGCAGACCAAGAGCGTGAGGGTTTGAGAGTAGGCGTTGATATTGCTAAGAGCAAAGCGCAGATGGCATATGACCGAGAAACACTACAAAGTAAAACCACATCTAGAAATGGAGCTGAATAATAATGGATGTAATCGACGTTCTACGCAAAAAACTACGTGAACGCATGAACGCCTTGGCTGACGATGTAGCAACCGGGCGCTGTAAGGATTTTGGTGAATACCAAAAACTCTGTGGGGTAATAGAGGGCTTGGCCTACGCAGAGCGAGACCTGCTTGACCTCAAGCAACAAATGGAAGACCACGACAATGAGTGAAATCTTGATCGGTGCTAATCCCAACAACCCACAAATTGTTGGCTCAGTAAATTTCTCAGCAACTGCTGAAGAAAAAGCAACACAACTTCCTATCCCGTCAGGTTGGCGCATCCTTTGTGCTATTCCTGAAGCCGACAAGGAGTTTGACAGCGGTATCGCTAAGTCAGATGAAACCCTTCGCATTGAAGAGACACTGACCACGGTGCTGTTTGTAGTCAAGCTAGGTCCTGATTGTTATGCCGACAAAACACGGTATCCGTCAGGCCCTTGGTGCAAAGAAGGCGACTTTGTTTTGGTACGCCCCAACGCAGGTTCACGACTAGTCATTCATGGTCGAGAATTTCGCATGATTAACGAAGATTCCGTCGAGGGCATTGTGCTTGATCCTCGTGGCATTCGTCGCAAATAAGGAATAAACATGGCTGAATTTGAAAAAAATGAGTTCAAATTTCCCGATGAAGTTGGGGATGAGAACAACATTACCCTTGAGTTAGAGGGCGATGAGAACGTTGAGATTGAAGTTGTCGATGACACTCCTGCTCAAGACCGGGGGCGTAAACCCCTAGACCGCGAGGTAGCTGACCCGACTGACGAGGAACTTAACGAATACAGCAGCAAAGTCCAGAAACGGATGAAAGAGCTGACTCATAAGAGCCACGACGAGCGGCGCAAGGCAGAAGCCCTGTACCGTGAGAAGACGGAGTTGGAACGCGCTGCACAGGCTCTGGCTGCTGAAAACAAGCGGTTGCATGAGTACGTTAATGTGGGGCAACACGCCTATATTGACAAATCCAAATCGCTGGCACAAATTGCCATGGACAACGCCAAGGCTAAATTCAAGTCTGCGTTAGACATCGGTGACACGGAAGCCGCAACCTCTGCCCAGCAAGAAATGATGGCTGCACAGATGGAAATGGAGCAGGTTAATAATTTTAAACCTACCCCCTTGCGCGAACCGGAACAATCTGCGTATACTCAACCAACTGCTGCGCGTTACCCGCACGAGACTCTAGACAATCGTGTTGTTGGTTGGGCAAATAGTAACCCGTGGTTTCAGCGGCCCGGCGATGAAGATATGACAGGTTATGCGTATAGCGTACACAATAACCTCGTGCAAAACTATGGGCAAGAGTACGTTCGTACGGATGAGTACTACAACAAAATTGACACAGCAATGCGGAAAGCTTTTCCAAAACGCTTTGGCATTGTTGAAGTAGATACAGGCGATGCCCCACCCACAAGGCAAAGCCGCCCCAACAACGTTGTTGCATCAGCACAACGCGCAACGGCTCCGAAAAAAATTCGGTTGTCGCTTACACAACAAAACGTAGCCAAGAAACTAGGTATTTCTCTTGAGCTGTACGCCAAAAAAGTAGCAGAATTGGAGGCCCAAAATGGCTGAAAACAAATTATCACGTGAGCAAGAAACCCGTGCAGTTCAACAGCGCCCTCAGCAGTGGGCACCTGCAGAATTGTTACCGGAACCCGACAAACAGCCGGGCTATGCTTACCGCTGGATTCGCGTTGCAATCAACAACCAAGTTGACCCACGTAACCTATCGGCTAAACTCCGCGAGGGCTGGGAACCAGTAACGTTAAGTGAGCAACCTCAGTTTCAACTGCTAGTTGATCCCAATAGTCGTTTCAAAGACAACATTGAGATTGGCGGGTTAGTGCTCTGCAAGACACCAAAAGAGTTTGTTGATCAACGTACGCAATACTACGCCAAGCAGACGCAGGCTCAGACGGATGCTGTAGACAATAACCTCATGCGCCAAAGTGACGCTCGTATGCCTATTTTTAAAGAAAGTAAGTCATCGACAAGCTTTGGTAAAGGTTCTTAAATTTAACTATGGAGTCTTAAATGGCTTATCCTACTGTTGACAAACCTTATGGTTTGAAACCGGTCAATTTAATTGGCGGTCAAGTCTTTGCAGGCGCGACTCGTC
>Ga0181358_1000869_pt1 | contig 13770 bp, 7 predicted proteins | sample Fa13VDMM110SD_FD_130096 | JGI IMG/M metagenome (GOLD analysis project Ga0181358, IMG submission 130096) | Freshwater viral communities from Lake Michigan, USA - Fa13.VD.MM110.S.D | ecosystem: Environmental > Aquatic > Freshwater > Lake | place: USA: Michigan | collected 2013-09-24
ACAGCTTCAGGTAATTATCAATTAGTTATAGGCCAATATAATAAAGTATTACCTTCTCAAAGTTCATTTATAATTGGAGATGGAACAGCTAATAACGCCCGTCATAATGTCTTATTTGTATCGAAATCATGGTTTGAAGCTAGTGCTTCAAATGTATATTTTCAAGGAATACCTCAAACCTCTTCAAACTCTGTATTAGTGTACGACTCTTCCTCAGGACGAGTATTTTTTACTGCTTCAAATGCTGTTGGAGGAGGTACTCCTACCCCACCTGCTCCTGAAGACACATATATTCAATATAATAAAAATAATGCTTTTGGAGCAGAAATAGATTTTAGATACCTTTATCCAATTCATAGTTTCCAACATGGTTCTGGATCAATAACTGTTGGGTATTATTCTCACGCTGAAGGTAGTGGCTCATATACTTTTGGAACCGCATCACATGCTGAAGGTTACCTTACCTCAGCTTCAGGTGATTACTCACATGCTGAAGGTAGTGGCTCTAAATCTATTGGAACAGCATCTCACGCTGAAGGATCTCAAACCACATCCTCAGGAATTTTTTCACATACTGAAGGAAGACAAACTATAACTTTTGGAACTGCTTCACACGCTGAAGGTAGATTAACTACAGCCTCAGGTGATTACTCACATGCTGAAGGTAGTTCATCTATAGCTTTAGGTATAGCTTCCCATACAGAAGGATATCATACAACAGCTTCAGGTAACTATTCTCATGCTGAGGGACAACTAACTATAGCTTTAGGAACTGGATCTCATGCTGAAGGTAGTAACACAGTAGCTTTAGGTTTATCATCTCACGCTGAAGGAAGTGGTTCTATAGCATCAGGTTCTCACTCCCACGCTGAAGGATATGAAACTACATCCTCCGGTTCCTATTCACATGCTGAAGGATACCGTACATTAGCTTTAGGTCTTTATTCTCATGCTGAGGGAGCTTATGATAAAGGAACATCCACTATAGCATTTGGTTATGCTTCTCATGCTGAAGGATTACAAACATACTCATCAGGATCTGGTTCTCACGCTGAAGGATTTGGGACCTTATCTATTGGATCAGGTTCACATGCTGAAGGTTTATCAACAATAACTTATGGTAATTACTCTCATGCTGAAGGTAGCTCAACAAAAACATATGGAGATGGAGCTCATGCTGAAGGTATTGGAACAATAGCTTATAGTGATTATTCACATACTGCTGGTAACAACACAATAGCTTCAGGCTCTTTCCAATTTGTTGTAGGTCAATATAATATAGCTAGTACTTCACAAAGCGCATTTATAATTGGAGATGGATTTGATCCTGGAGGAGGAATAATTAGGCATAATGTCTTATTTGTATCTAAATCATGGTTTGAAGCCAGTGCTTCAAATGTGTTTTTACAAGGATTACCTACCTCACCAGAAATTCACCTTTTAGTCTATAATACTTCTTCAGGCCAAGTATATTATACAGCTTCAAGTGCTATTGGAGGTGAAGAGAATTTAACGCCCCCAGCCCCACTTGACACATATATTCAATATAATGAAAATGATGAATTTGGAGCAGAAGAATATTTTAGATACATCTACACATCTCATAGCTTTCAACAAGGAAATGAAGTAACTGCTTCTGGGTATTGGTCTCATGCTCAAGGTAGTTCATCTATAGCTTATGGAACTGCTTCACATGCCGAAGGTTATTATACAACATCATCTGGAGATTATTCACATGCTGAAGGTTGGTTCACATCTGCTTCAGGACTAGCTTCTCATGCTGAAGGGAGATTTACAAAAGCTTTAGGTTGGTATACACATACTGAAGGTAATAACACAATTGCTTTTGGTGATTATTCACACGCTGAAGGATCAAGTTCTATAACTTTTGGTACTGCTTCACATGCTGAAGGTTATCAAACATATACTTCAAAATCATATTCTCACGCTGAAGGATATCAAACCTCTGCCTCAGGACAAGCTTCACACGCTGAAGGTCTTCAAAATAAAGCTTCAGGTGATTATTCTCATGCTGAAGGATGGTTAACTTTTGCTACAGGTCTTTACTCTCATGCTGAAGGTCGAGAAACTCAAACTGGAAATGAATATTCTCATGCTGAAGGTCAAAAAACTAAAGCTTTTGGTCTTGCTTCTCATGCTGAAGGCATTGAAACTAATGCCTCAGGTGCTTATTCTCATGCTGAAGGTATTGTCACTGTAGCGTTTGGATTTGGATCTCATGCTGAAGGTGAAGACACTCAAGCTATTGGCGCCGCATCTCATGTTGAAGGAACTGGATCAATTACAGTTGGTGATTTTTCTCATGCTGAAGGTTTTTTTACTCAAACTGAAGGACAAGCATCTCATGCTGAAGGAATTTATACTGATACTACTGGATTTGGATCTCATGCTGAAGGACGGAATACATTAGCTCAAGGTGATGGGTCCCATGCTGAAGGTATTACCACTATAGCTTTAGGTCTTTACTCTCATGCTGAAGGTTCAGGCTCTGAAGCACTAGGTGCTGGTTCTCATGCTGAAGGTAATTTTACTAAAGCTACAGGTGATTATTCACATACTGAAGGAAGTAGCTCATTAGCTTTAGGTATAGCTTCTCATGCTGAAGGCTACCTTACAACAGCCTCAGGTGATTACTCCCATGCTGAAGGTGAATCAACTTGGGCTTCTGGGTCTTACTCTCATGCTGAAGGTTATGACACTATAACTTTCTCATCATTAAACCCAATATCATATCGAGATGAACCAATCTCACCCACCCTAGAACCTTCATATGCTCATTCTGAAGGCTGGCAAACATCAGCCTCAGGTCAAGCATCCCATACAGAAGGATATAAAACTACAACTATAGGTTTTGCATCTCATGCTGAAGGAAACAATACAGTTTCTTTTGGAAGATATTCTCACGCTGAAGGTAGTGGCTCATATACTTTTGGAACTGCATCACATGCTGAAGGTAAACATACCTCAGCTTCAGGTGAATACTCACATGCTGAAGGAAGTGGTTCTATAACTTTTGGAGTAGCATCTCACGCTGCTGGTTTATACACTATAACCTTAGGATCCTATCAATCTGTAATAGGTCAATTTAATGAAACATCATCAGCTCAAAGTGCTTTTATTATAGGTAATGGAACCTCAAACTCTAATAGAAGTAATCTATTATTTGCTTCTGGTTCTAATGTTGAAATAAGTGGTTCTTTATATGTCACTGCTTCTTTAATATCTGAAGGCGCTAGAGTTAAAAAATATAGAGAAATAACTTTAACTAATACTAACTTAACATCTCCTGAAGTAATTGAAAATGATGATGATATAATCCTTATAACAGATAACACCACTGGAATACCTTCAACAGGGAATGGTACTTTAAATATAAACAGTTATTTAGCTAATAGCCCAGCTGGAAGATGTGTTGAAATAGTAAAAGTAGCTGGCAATGGTTCAAGTATAGTACTTGTTATACCCGCAGGTATGGGAGGTTCTAATTTAATGCTTAATAAAGTTTCTCAGACTGATAGTACTAAAGAGATATGTAATAATATTGGTGAAAGTATAACATTAATGGCTATGGGATTAGCTGAAACAGGTAGCGCTTGGGGTAACGGTTTTTAATTATCTATGACTTTAATAGATTCAAAATTTATTATTAAAAAATCTCCTATACATAGGTGGGGACTTTTTAGTGAGAATTTTATTCCTCAAAACACTATAGCCCTCCAAGCCCCAGTTATTATTATCCCTAAAAATACATACTGTCCTGACGCATTAATTCGATATACTTTTAAAGCTCAAGGTAAAACAATGATAAGCTTTCACTATATTAGTTATATTAATTCTAGTGACACACCTAACACTATATATTCTTATGATAATGATTATGAAATTATCACATTAACAACTCTTTCTGAAATTAAACCTGGAGATGAAATTACTTTAAAATATCTTTAATTATATAAATTAAATTTATATTTATAATAAATTAAAAAATGGAAACAAAAGTTTTAACCCAAGAAGAGATTACACAATTAAAAACAGTACAACAAGAACGATATTCTATTGTTGATGCATTTGGAGTTTTAGAAATTCAATTTCAAGAATTAGAAATTCGTAAACAAAAACTAAAACTTGAATATGAAAAATTAAAACAAAAAGAAGAAACTTTAGGAAAACAGTTACAAGACAAATATGGTGATGGTACAATTAACCTAGAAAAAGGAGAATTTATAAACGCCTAGTTTTTTGAATATTTTTAAAATATTTATCAATAAACCCCATAGTAAAAACAACTTAATTAATTTAAAATAACATGGCAGAAATTTTATTATCCCCAGGTGTTTTATCAAGAGAGATAGATACCTCGTTTATAGCCGAACAGCCACCAGTAATTGGCGCGGCTATTGTTGGTCCTACAGTTAAAGGACCTGTAGGTGTACCTGTAACTGTTACATCATATACTGACTTTACCAATTATTTTGGTGAAACTGAAATTATTGCTGGAAGCGGATCATATTCTTATTTTACTTCTATAGCAGCTTATAACTATTTCCAAAACGGTGGTCAAACATTATTAGTGACTCGTGTTGTAAATGGTACATATGAAGCAGCTAGCGCTTCAATCTTTGGACAAGATGGTACTACTACACCTTCATTTAATTTATTTACTATCTCTGAAGGTGCTATGATGAATAATAATGGAAATGTAGATAGCAATGGTGCTTTAGTTTCTGGATCAATAAATAACATTCGTGTTGAAATTGTAGCCCCAAATACTCAATCTGGTACATTTAACTTATTTGTTCGTAGAGGTAATGATGATAACAGAAATAAAGCTATTTTAGAAGTATATACTGGGTTATCATTAGATCCATTAGATGATAATTATGTAGCTAGAAGAATTGGTGATTATTCATTCGTTCAAGAGACTCTTGATGGTGAAGCTAGTTTACAAATCACAGGTACTTATCCTAATAAATCAAGATACATCAGAGTAGGCTCAGTATTTAAGCCAACTCCTCAATATTTAGTTGGCGGTATTGCTAACCCAGCTTACACAGCTTCTATTCCTGGAGCTCTACTTAAAAATATTACTGGATCATTTGCTGGTGGATTAGGCAATATTATAGCTGCCCCTAAGTTCTATGACACTATTACCTCCACTAATATTCAAGGTTTAGTAGCCAGTGATTACACATCAGCATTTAGTTTATTAAAGAGTGCTAATGATTATCAATTTAATGTATTAGTAGCTCCTGGATTAAATTATGATGATCATGATACTACATTAGACACTGTAATTTCAAACACTGAAGAAAGAGGAGATAATGTATTTGTAATGGAATTAGGTGGCTATTCAGCCTCAGCTAATGCGCAAATTTCAACTGCCACTAATGTAGATTCATCATATGTGGCTGCTTATTACCCATGGGTTCAAATGCTTGATCCTGCTACTAAGCAGTATGTATTTGTACCACCATCCACATTAATCCCAGGTGTATTTGCATTCAATGATAGAGTAGCTGAGCCATGGTTTGCCCCAGCAGGTATTAACAGAGGTGGATTAGGTAATGTAATTAGAGCTGCTTCTAAATTATCACAAACAACCCGTGATAATTTATATCAAGCTAAAATTAACCCAATCGCTACATTCCCAGGACAAGGTGTTGTAGTATATGGTCAGAAAACATTACAAACCAAAGCTTCAGCTCTTGATCGTTTAAATGTTCGTCGCTTGTTAATTGCTCTTAAGAGAACAATTGGCCAGATTGCTAATGGATTAGTATTCCAACAGAATAACGCAGCTACAAGAAATAGCTTCTTAGCCCAAGTTAATCCGTACCTTGAATCAGTTCAACAACGTCAAGGTTTATACGCGTTTAAGGTAATTATGGATGATTCTATTAACACCCCAGCTGTAATTGACAGAAATGAGTTAGTAGGTCAGATTTATTTACAACCAACTAAGACTGCTGAATTTATTTACTTAAACTTCAACATTACCCCAACAGGCGCTACTTTCCCTGCATAAAGGTTAGCTGATTAAATATTTATTAACAAATAAAAAACTAAAAGAAAATGGCAATTATAGACGCAAATGAAATGTTTTTTACAGCGTTTGAACCAAAACAGGCTAACCGATTTATCCTGTACGCTGACGGAGTACCTAGCTACATCATTAAAGGTGTTAGCGCTGTGGGATTAAACCAAGGTGAAGTAATATTAAACCACATTAACGTTTTACGTAAAGTAAAAGGTAAGACAGTTTGGAATGATGTTACCTTAACATTGCATGATCCAATTACACCATCTGGTGCTCAAACAATAATGGAATGGGTTCGCTTATCACACGAATCAGTAACAGGTAGAGATGGTTACTCTGACTTTTATAAGAAGGATTTAGTAATCAATGCTCTTGGTCCTGTAGGTGACGTGGTAGCAGAATGGGTACTTAAAGGCGCATTTATTAAAACTGCTGAATTTGGTGAATATAACTGGGATACTGAAAACCAAGCTATTAACATCACTATGACATTAGCAATTGACTTCGCTATATTGAACTACTAAAAGATAGAACTCATAAATCTTAAAAGAGGCTCGCGGAAAACGCGAGCTTCTTTTTTTTGTATATATTTATAAGCAACAAACAAAAATGTTATAACAAAATTATTTATGGAAAACAAATTTAGTATCCCAACAGAAGTTGTTGACTTACCTTCACAAGGATTAGTATACCCAGAAACAAGCCCTCTTTCAGAAGGTAAAATTGAAATGAAATATATGACCGCTAAGGAAGAAGATATTTTAACTAACCAATCTTATATTCAAAAAGGAACAGTATTAGACGAATTGATTAAATCTCTTATCCAAACACCAGGTGTTAAATATGAAGATTTAGTTGTAGGTGATAAAAATGCCTTATTAGTAGCTGCTCGTATTTTAGGTTATGGTAAAGATTATACATTCAATTATGGAGGTGAAGAACAAACAATTGATCTATCTACTATTGAAAATAAACCTATTCTTGATCATTTGTTTAAAAAAGGAGTAAATGAATTTGAATATACTTTACCTTCAACAAATACTAAAATCACTTTTAAACTTTTAACAGGTCATGATGAAAAAAAAATTAATGCTGAGTTAGAAGGTTTAAAGAAAATTAATAAAAATAATACACCTGAATTATCAACTCGTTTAAAATACATGATTACTTCTATTGAAGATAATACTGATCCTAAAACAATTAGAGAATTTGTTGATAATCATTTCTTAGCTCGTGACTCCAGAGCATTTAGGGAGTATATAAAGGAGGTACAACCAGATGTTGATCTGACCTTTTTTCCCGACGGGAGCGACACAAAAGTTAACATTCCAGTTGGACTTAGCTTTTTTTGGCCTGACCTCTGATCTAGCCAAACAGTATAGGTTTAATCTTTTTACTCAAATTCACGAAATAGTTTTTCATGGCCAGGGCGGTTATGACTGGGAAGCAGTCTATAACATGCCCATTTGGCTTCGTAAGTTTACTTTCCATAAAATGAAAGAACATTATGATGAAAAAAATAAAAGTACAGGTAGTGATCTAGCATCCCAAACTAGAGATATTCGAGATGGTAAAATCCAATTACCAGAACAATTTAAAGGTAAATTAGCCAATAAACCTCCCAAGTATTAAAAATTACGTTTTTTAATATTTATAATAAATACTTTTAATGGCAGACAACTCACAGCTTACAGCTAAAGAAATACTTGAATTAAGATCTCTTATAAAATTATTAGGGAAAGATATTAAAGATATCGACTTTGATAATTTAATAAAATCTGGATCTGCTGCTAAAGATTATCTTCATAAACTGCAAGCTGAAGCTGAAGAATTTACAAGTGATATTAGCTTTTCAATAACTGCTTTTCAAAATATAGCTAATGAATTAAAAAATACTTATTCTGGTGTAAATAATGTTACTAAAATCTATAAAGGATTAACATCTATAGCTCAAGAACTTCAATATCATCAACAAAATATTAGTAAATTAGATGAAAAAGGTATTAAAAAATTAAGAGAAAAATTTGAAATTAATCAATTAGAATTAAAAAATGCTGATTCTTTATTAAAATTAGAAGAACAAAGTTTAGAAGCCCAATTAAAAAAAGCTAAAAAAGATAAAGAAGCTGTTGAAGCAGAAGCTGATCGTTTATCTGATTTACAAAAACAAGGAGGCTTAACCCAAGAACAAGAAAAACGATACGATGAATTAGTCAAACAATATGCCCAGATTGAAAAATCTGAAAAAAATATAAATAAACTTTTAACTCAAAACAAAGTAACTCAAAATGAGATTAAAGGTGCACTTGAAGAACAAGATGGTCTTTATAATGCTTTAAGAGCTACTATAGATGGTATTGACAGTCAATTAGAAAAACAAAAAGAATTATTAGGTTTAAGTGGAGCAGCAGTAGCTGGTTTAAGCTCAACTTTAAATAATTTAGGATTTAGTAGTTTATCTAACCAATTAGGTATTGATGAAGCTAAAAGTAAAATGTCTTCATTAGCTGAAAAGATTGTAAAAGATCAAAAACAGCAAATTATTTTACAAGAACAGATTAACACAGCTAAAGAAAATCTCCCAACAGGTCGTTATGATAATCTTTTAAAAAAATTAGAGAGAGAAAAAGAACTTGAAAAAGAAATTGAAGAAATCCGTAGTAAAGGGGGAGATGAGAAAAAATTAAAAGCTAAAGAAAAAGCTTTAGAATCTATTAAAGCAGGTTATACTGAAGAAGAAAAAGTATTAGGACAAAATATAACCAATTTAAACACCTTAGCCAAATCCAATGCCCAGTATACAGGCATGAAGGGTAAAGTAGCTATCCTTAATGAAGGACTTAAATCAATGGGTAGCTCTTTAGTTAAAAATTTAACTGATCCATTAGCTGTAACAACATTTCTTGTCACTCAATTAACTGGAGCTCTTAAATCATCAGACACAGCTACAGGAGAATTAGCTAAACAATTTGGAACTAGCTATAAAGAAGCTTTAGGTATACGTGAAGAGTTAAATGAAATAGCTAACTCTACAAGTAATGTAAATATTAATAGCCAAAATTTACAAAAAAGCTTAACAGAAATAAATAAAGCTTTTGGCACTAATGCTAAAATAAGTCAAGAAGAGTTAATTACTATGACTGAATTAACTCAACAGGCTGGATATCAAGCTGAAGAGTTAACAGGTATATATAAAATATCTAAAGCTACTGGTAAAGATTTTAAAGATAATACTAAAGCTATATTAGGTACAGCAGTAGCTTTTAACGCTGTCAACAAATCAGCTATAAATGAAAGAGAAGTTCTTAAAGAAGTAAATAAAACTTCTAATGCTGTAAAATTATCTTTAGGTGGTAGTCTTGAAGCTGTTACTAAATCTGTAATGCAAGCTAAACAGTTTGGTTTAAATTTAGAACAAGCTGAAAGTATATCTAAAGGACTATTAGAATTTGAATCTTCTATTTCTTCTGAATTAGAAGCAGAAATGCTAACTGGTAAGTCTTTAAATTTTGAAAAAGCTAGATTATTAGCTTTAAATAATGACATAGCTGGGGCTGCAGCTGAAGTAGCTAGACAAGTTGGTTCATCAGCTGAGTTTGGTAAAATGAATCGTATCCAACAGGAGGCTTTAGCTAAAGCTGTTGGATTAACTAGAGATCAATTAGCAGATTCATTAGTAGAAAGAGAAGCGTTAGCTAATCTAGGAGCTCAAGAAGGCACAGCGTTAGAAGCATATAATAAACTTAAAAAAGAGGGCTTATCAGACGAAGCTATAGCAGCTAAATTAGGAGATGATAAATTAGCAGCCCAATTAGAATCCCAATCAGTACAAGAACAATTTAACGCTACTGTTGAAAAATTAAAAGAAATATTTGTTTCCTTATCAGAACCTATATTAAATATGGTTAATGCTTTAACCCCAGTATTTAATATAATTGGTGGTATAGCTTCTGGGATAGGTACAGTAATAAATTTCTTCAATAAAATCACAGGAGGAGCATTACCAGCTATAATAGGGTTAATGTTGACTTGGAAATTATTAACTGGTGGGATAGGGCAAGGAATTTTAGGTATAGGAAAATCTTTAAAAGATACTGTGTTAGGGGCAGCTAAAGGTGTAGGATCAATATTTTCATCAATTAAAGAAAAAGGAATTGGAGGAACAGCTAAAGATCTTAAAGATAGTATTAAAGATAAATTCTCAGGTAAATCAAAAGCAGATGACTTAGCAGATAAAGCTAAAGACAAAGGAGATAAAGCATCTGATAGTGCTAAAGGTGGTGATAATGCTAAAGGTTTTTCTGAACGAATGAAAAACATAGCTAAGGGTATAGCAGCCTTTGGCACTAAAGAAGTATTATTTGGAGCCTTAAACCTGATCCCAGCATCAATTGGTTTAATAGCTATGATTCCTGGATTTTTAGGTGCTAAGTTAATTGAAAAATTAGATGGAAAAGCTATTAAAAAAGGATTAGAAGGACTAGCTAATGGTTTAGAAGCAATGGCTAAAGGTAAAGTACTTTTAGGCGCTGGTGCTTTAGTAGTAGCTAGTGTAGCTTTAGTAGCTGCTCTTCCAGGTATGTTAGCAGCTACTGTTTTAGGAGCTATAGGCCCATTAGTAGAAAAAGGTCTTACATCATTTGCAAAAGGTATTGAAAGATTAGGTACTGGTAAAGTATTTTTAGGTGCTGCTGCTTTAGCAGCTTTAGGGTTAGCTTTAATTCCTGCGGCTTATGCTCTTAAACAATTTAGTGAAGTTAGTTGGAGTGATTTAGGTAAAGCTGGAGTAGCATTATTAGGATTAGGTATAGCTGGTGCGGCATTTGGTTCATTTGTACCTTTAATGTTAGCTGGAGCAGTAGCAATAGCAGCTCTAGGAGCCTCTTTAATACCTTTTGGTATAGCTTTAAGGATAATAGCCCCCGCTTTAGAGAAATTCACACCAATAATTGAAGCATTTGGCAATGTCATATCAAAAACATTCTCAGGAATAGCAGAAGTAATCACATCTGCTTTCACTGGTTTATCAGATCTATTCAAAACTTTAAATGAAGTTGATCCTATTAAATTATTTGCTATAGGACCTGCTTTAGCTAGTATAGGAGCAGGTTTAGCTGTTTTAGGAGGTGGAAGTTTAGCTGGAGGTATATTAGGTAGTATAGGTAAATTATTTGGGGGTGGTGTAGTTGAAAAATTAAATGAATTATCTTCTATAGATTCAAGTAAAATATTAACATTAGCTGATGCTATAACTAAATTAAGTGAATCTATAGCTAATCTTAATAATATAACTGCTAATGTTGGAGATGTATCTCCAATAATCACAACTGTTGATAAAGTAGTTGAGTTACATGATTCTTTAAATAAAACATCTTTAGAAAAAGTTGTTGATAAAGTAAGTGAAGGTGTTAGTAGTTTATTTAGTAAAGCATTTGAGTTTGTTTCTTCTGTTTCATCAACTGATAAAACAACAGCTAATGCTGAGTCTACTACATCTGCATCATCTTTATCATCAGCTACTTCTTCTAAATCATTAGTTGATAAAACTAATATTGAAGCTAAAGAAGTAATTTTAAATGTTTCTGATAAAGCTATTACAAACTTAACAACTGATAAAACTAAAGAATTAAACAAAAATAAAGAATTAGATAAAACTAAAGAATTAAATATTACTGGATTAAAAGAAGAACTATTAACTAATCAAAGAACAAATCAATTAGTTTCTACTAGTATAGATAATTTAAAAGTAGCTAATTTAATTGTTGAAAAACAAACTGAAGGAAAAACAGATAGTACTAAAGGAGCAATAGCTGGAGCAACAATTGGATCATTTTTAGGTCCTTTAGGTGCTTTAGCTGGAGGACTAATAGGAGAAATGTTTTCTGGAACTAATGAAGAAGAAATTGTTCCTATTAATAATGAAATTCAACCATTAGATCAAACAATATCTACTTTAAACAATGCTAATAATACTAATGCTTCTTCTTTAGTAAATAATAATCAAAATATAACATCAAATGAAAATGTTGTTAAAATATTACAAGAAGCAGTTAATGTACTTAAAGCTATTCAAGCTAAAGATACAAGTGTCCAATTAGCAATTGATGGTGATGTTATAGCTAGAAAAATAACTCCTAGTGTTAATAGAGAACAAGTTAAAACTTACTCTAATATTTCATAAAAATATAATATTTATAATAAACCTTAAAAACTATAATAACATGGGAATTTTATCTAGATTTACAACTGACGGATCAGGATTAACAGCTTATAATGGCACAACTCCTCCTACTATTATTTTTGCTACAGCACAATCTCCAATGTTGGCTCCATATTCTATTGGAGGTCCTGAAAACGGAGCAATTGCGGCGTACCAAACATATAATGATGGAGCTAATAATCCTATTCCTCAACCAACACAGTTAAGCATGGGAGCTGTAACACCTCCACAGTATCTTAACAACTTACCTCAGTAATGAATGGGTTTAATAAACCTAAAAACTGATCTAAAATCGTTAAAGTATGGGAATGACAGGCCAGGAAATGGTTCAAGTAACCAACCCTATATTGTCACTCCCATACCTGACGGTTTAACAGCTAATGGTCCTGACTTTTTATTAAGACAAGGAGCATTACAGGCATCTTTAACTGATGTTAGTAGACTCACTAAATTTTTTACTGATACTACATCAGTAAGAGGTCTTTTATTTACAGCTAAACAAGAATTATTAGAGAGACAAAATCCTAAAATGGTTAACACCAATAGGATTTATTTGCCTACTAATACAATAACTCAAGCTGGAGCTTTATTTACAGGAGCTCATTTTAATAAACAAGGTTTAGATCCTCTATCTCCATTAAGTTATTTCGCTGGTGGTACTGAAGGATATTATTTTGCTACTAGAGGTATAGGTGAATATCCTGTAGGTCAAACTTTATCAAACGGTGATGTTGAAAACCGTTTAACTATAGCATATACATCTAAAATTCTTAATCAATCTTTAGGTAGTTTAAGTATTAATCCATTTGGTATTACAAATTTAAATCCTAACATTTTATTATCTTATCCTGGTGGACCAAATGCTCCTTTAGGTTTAGGCACAACTAATATTAGGATTCAAAATCCAACTATTAAACTTAAAGATGTTTATGAAGATGGAGAAGATAGAGCAGCAGCTATATCTAATAATCCTAATATAGTATCTGCTTTAAGAGGTCAAAACTTTTTATCTCGTAAAACACCTACTTGGATATATAATCCTACTCAACAAGGAGCTTCATTTCAATATGAATCTTTAGATAATGTAAGTCCTGATAAAGTATATATTCCTCTATTCACAGATAATATATCTAATATCTTAAATAGAGAAACATTTTTACCTTTACCCCCAAACCCAAACCAGAATAATATTAATCATGGAAATGATTTATTAAGAACTGATCCTGATTATTTAGTACCTTCTGGTGTTAATTTAGCCAATGTTAGTTGGAGTTATAACCCATTATCTGAAAATAATGCTTCAACATTATATTCTAAAGCTACTGGAACCCCCGCTAAAGAACTTTATAACAACCCAAAAACAGATGATTTTAGTGGCCTAAAAAATCCAGTACCTTCTAAAATTGAAGTATTCCCAGATTCAATTTTTCCCACTAAAGCCGATACTAACCTATCAGCTTTAACTCCAATATATACTATATTAACTAATGGT
>Ga0181358_1000873_pt1 | contig 13722 bp, 21 predicted proteins | sample Fa13VDMM110SD_FD_130096 | JGI IMG/M metagenome (GOLD analysis project Ga0181358, IMG submission 130096) | Freshwater viral communities from Lake Michigan, USA - Fa13.VD.MM110.S.D | ecosystem: Environmental > Aquatic > Freshwater > Lake | place: USA: Michigan | collected 2013-09-24
AAGAAAAGATAGCTAATTGATTTATTAAATATTTATAGGTAGCCATTTACTGGTTACCTATTTTCACATTATGATTAAATTAATTGACATATTAAGAGAAGCTCAAGAGTCTAATAAACCAAAAGCAATATTCTTAACTGGACCTGCTGGAGCAGGTAAGACATTTATTTCTAAACAACTACCAATAAATCAGTTTGAAGTTATAAATGTTGATGACACTTATGAGGAAATGCTTAAAGCATCTGGTATTGGTATGAATCAAAAGGATTTTGGTCCTGAAGAGTTAAGTAAAGCTGGTCAATTAATGGCTCAAGCTCGTAAAACAACTCAAGGTAAATATGATGATGCAACTGAAAATTTACGTGACATTATAATTGACAGCCCAGGTGGAGCAATTAATCCAGTATTAAAAAAGAAAAAACAACTTGAGGATTTAGGATATGAAACAATGATGTTAATGGTTTATGTTTCACCTATGACATCACTTGAACAAAATTCAAAACGTGATCGTTCTTTAATACCTACTATTGTTTTAAGAACATGGCAAAGTGTTAATAAAAATATAAATAATTTTAAAGAAGCGTTTGGTGACAATTTTATTATTGTAAATAATGATCGTGAAGGAGCTGATATATCTTTTGATCCTGCTGAAGTAAAACGTAAGTATTTTGATACTGCTAAGTTTAGAGGTAAAGAAAAAACCCCAGAAGAACAAGCAAAATCAAGAGCTGAAGCAGAACAATTAAATAAAGATATAATTGATTTAATTCAAAAACAACCTGACTTCACATCATTACCTGATGCTAAATCAAAAATACAAACATTTATTAAATGATAAAATTAGTAGATATATTAAATGAGGTAAAATTAACAAATGATATTAGAATACATATGTCAAAACAACCTACGGAATTAGAACAAAGATCTTATAATCAAGATACTGGTTTTAAACCAAATGGATTTTGGTATGGTTTTGGACAAGAATGGATTAACTGGTGTAAAAGTGAGATGCCTGAATGGGTTGGGAAATACATTTATGAGGTTAATATAAATAATAGTAACATATTACGAATCAATACATTTAATGAATTGATAGAATTTAATCAAAAATACGCTGTAGATACAAAAGGAATGTCTCAAATTGATTGGAAAAAAGTAACTAATGAATATGATGGAATAGAAATCAATCCTTATCAATATAAAGCTAGACTTAAACTTTTATGGTATTATGGATGGGATATAGCAAGTGGTTGTATATGGAATTTAAAAAACACTAAATTAGAATTAATATCTAACAAATGATAAACTTTAAAGAAATATTTGGTACTATTAATGAGCAAGATGGTACTAACCCTCCTGCTATTTGTTATTACCCAGGTGGTTTTAAACCACCACATGAAGGACATTATGAAGTACTTAGAGATTTAGTATCTCGTACTTACATTACTAAAGTAATTGTTCTTATAGGACATAGTGAACGTGATGGTATCACTAAAGAAATGAGTAAACAAATTTGGGATTTATACTTAGCAACATCTCCAATGGCTAATGTATCAATTCAAATTGCTGAAAATGCCTCACCAATTAAAGATATCTTTGGTGTCATGAATAATGATTTAGAGTTAAAAGCATATGTTGCTGGTTCAACTATTGAAATTGAGGATGGACAATATGCTGATGCTTTAAAGAAAGCATTTGGTGAACGTATAATGCCTATTACTATTACAGAAAAAGTAGTAAGTCAAGGTAAACGTATATCAGGTACTCAAGTAAGAGAATTAGTTACTAAACTTAAAGCATCAGTTGTTAAATTAGAAACAATAGCTGATCCTAATTCAATTGAATATTCTAAAGCTAAAAATGAATACTTAAATACATTTGAATTACTAAAAGGATGTTTTCCTGAAGCAGTAATCCAAAAAGGTGGATATGATGATATTCTTAATATACTAGATATTCCAATTTTAACACCAGACCAATTACAAGAAGATAACATTGAAGAAGTAAAATTAGATGTTAAACCAACTGTTACAGTAGAAAATATATTCTCAATCAATTGGTGGGGTGCTTCATTAAATGAATTATCAGATGAAAAACCAGATGTAATTAAAGATTTTATTAATTTTGCTGTTGAAGCATTAGAATTAAAAAATACTCCTGAAGTTGAATTTTCTGATGATGAGGATTTATCAAAAAACATGCATTCATTAGGAATGTATAATCCATCAACTGATAAATTATTAGTTATTAAAGGATCAAGAATGACAGCTGATATCTTAAGAACATTAGCTCATGAATTAGTTCATCGTAAACAAGATGAATTAAAACCATTAAGCGCTGAGGATGGTAAAACAGGTTCAGATATTGAAAATGAAGCAAACGCCGCTGCTGGAATTTTATTAAGACAATTTGGTGCTTACAGACCAGAAATATTTGAAAAATTAACTGAAGCAGAAGAAGATCAGAAAAAAAACTATAAAATTTATTGTGACATGGATGGTGTAATAGTTGACTTTGCAGATGGTTATCAAAAACTAACTGGCAAAGATATCACAGGTCAACATATGAAAGGTGATAAAGCGTTTTGGGATCCAATCACTAAAGCAGGAGTTAAATTTTGGGTTACATTAAAATGGATGCCTGATGGTAAACAATTATGGAATTATATTAAAAAATACAATCCAGATTTATTATCAGCTCCATCTTATGAAGAATCATCTAAAATAGGTAAACATTTATGGGTTAAACGTAATATACCTGGTACTAAATTAATATTAAGATCAGCAGAACGTAAACAAGAATTTGCTACTCCAGATTCTATCCTGATAGATGATAGAACAGATAATATAGAACGTTGGAGAAACGCAGGAGGAGTTGGTATATTACATATAACAGCTGATGATACAATTAAAGAATTACAAAAATTAGGTTTATGAGTGAACACAATTTAAAAAAAGAGTTTTCGAAACGTGATGTGCAACGCATGCGAAATCTGATTACAGGAGACGCAGGTGGAGCTACTACAACACAAGCAGGTTATATTAAACAACACATAGAATATAAAGAAGGTGATGTTTGGGAAGATAATGGTAAAAGATGGACTATTAAAAATGGTATTAAACAAACTGTTACTAAATTTGATAAGTTAAAACAACTAATAGTAATGCCTATTACTTGTCCTAAATGTTCTCAACCAATGAAACTTCATTATTTAAATAAAAAAATGTGGTCTATTCATAGTATGTGCCTTAATTGTGTTATTAAAATGGAAACTGAAATTAAGAGAACAGGTAAGTGGGAAGAGTATGAAAAAGAAATGATGAATAACAATAAAAATGCTATGGTGAATGACTTTGAAGAAGCATTCAATAATTTTATGAACACCAAAGCAGAATCTTATGTTACTGAACAAGGTGATGTTGAATCATGGAGTGGTGGTAAAGTAAATGAAGATGAAATAAAAAATGTTAAGGAATATATAAAAAAGTTACGCGAACACGAATTATAATCATATTTATAGTTGTATTTACTATTTTACTATAACTAATGGATCAAAATAATATCTGGTCAGTACTAATTACAGCACTAACCGTTTTAGGCGGTACTTCAGCATTTAGATACTACGAAAAACGCGCAATGCGTAAAGAAAAAGATGATGAGTTTATTCGTCATGATTGCAAAGATAGAATTGCTAAATTAGAAGCTCTATTAGAAAATTCATCTAAAGAAAAAGACGAATTAAGATTAATGGTATTAGATCTAACTCGTGAAGTAGCAGCGTTAAGAGTTAAAGTAGAATTCTTTGAAAGTAACCAAAATAAAAAGTAAGTTATTGATTTATTAAATTTGGATATATTTATGTATGATATCAACTTACATAATTATGCCATACGAACGTAAAGGAAATTGTGTCTATAAAGACACAGGTAAAAAAGTCGGCTGCTCAAAATCAGTAGAAGGTGCAGAAAAATATCTAAAAGCATTATATGCTTCAGAAATGAAAGAAGATTTAGGAGTAACTGAACCTTCTATGACCCCACAAATCACAGTAGCAATAGCAGAACCAGTAAATGAAATGGCTAATTTTGTTTCAACTTTATTTGCTTCTCGCACTCAAGCTCACATCTTTCATCTTCAAACTACATCATTTGCTAAACATAAAGCATTAAATGAATATTATGATGAAATTGTAGATTTAACAGATAGTATTATTGAATCATATCAAGGTAGATATGGAATAATTGAAGGTTATTCTCCAGATAAACCTTGGTTAGAAGGAGATAATGACATACTTGGTTACTTTGACTCTCTTTGTTCTTATGTTGAAGAAACACGTGTTAACCTGCCTCAGGATTCGTATATTCAGAATCAAGTAGATGAAGTAGTTTCTTTAATTGAGTCAACTAAATACAAGTTAAATTTTTTAAACTAATGAAATTAGTTGATATATTAAGATTAATTGAACAAGAAGAGCAAAATAATGCTCCTGATAATAATGCTCCTGATAATAATAAACAATATCAGATTAAAGGTAAATTAGTAACTAATACTAAGATTAAACCTCAAACTGATATATTATCAGCTATACGTTCATTACCAGGTGTAACTATAGTTAATTCTGCTTCTGGCACTGAAACAGCAGATGCAAATAATAAACTTAGATACGAAGCAATTATTGATGTTAAAGTTGATACCCACTCATTAGGACCAAATTTAAAAGGTGATATTAAAAGTATTATTGAACAAATCAAAAACATTGATGGTGTAGTTGATTTTACAGTAGTACCTGTAGCTAAAGAAACTAAACCTTACTAATATGAAATTAATAGATATTTTAAAAGAAACTATTGAATCTAAATATTCTCCATCTAATTTTAAACTTATTAAAAAAGGTAAAGGTGAAGAAACATACTTACTTAATGATGAAAATTATACTACTCCATCTGGTTTAGAATTTAATTTAAAAACATTAGGGCTTAAAGATCCTAAACAAAATTATTTTTTTTATATAAAAACTGATGTTTATCATAAAGGAAACTTATTAATAGGTAATGATGGTATTCCAGGATTAAAAAAATATGGTTTATATGATGTGTCTAGTTCTATTAATAAAGCTAAAAAATGGTTAGATACTAATGGAGATAAATTAATTAGTGGAAAAAAATACCAATATAAAAGTACCTAATATGAATTCTATTCAATTACAGGAACAAATTATTAAGGTGTTTAATTGGGTTGGACAAGAACAAAATCATGGTCCTAAACTAAAATTATCTGAAGGTAAAGATCCAATCTTTATTTCTGAAGGTTTATTTTACCATATTGAAAACAACTTACCCTTAAACGATTCAATTTATCGTCCTCAATCAATGATGTTTTTAAAACTATTTGTTGAGACAAGAGAATTATATGATAATAAACAGTTAACATTATGTGAATCTGACAAATACTATTTTGATGAAACAGATTTAGGTAAATTTGGTGAATATAATGGTATTAAAGTACCACTTGACTTACCATTAACTGAGGAATTCTTAAACGAAGTATTAGAAGAAAAAATTAAAGAACCTGCTTTAAATAAACCTAAACGTGGTGGTTCTAAAAAATTCTATGTTTATGTTAGAGATCCTAAAACAAAACGAGTAAAAAAAGTATCATTTGGTATGGCAGGTGGTGGATTAAGAGCTAAGCTTGATAATCCTAAAGCAAGACAAGCGTTTTCTAAACGCCATAATTGTCCACAAAAGAAAGATAGAACAAAAGCTTCATATTGGAGTTGTCGTTTACCTCGCTATGCTAAAGCATTAGGTTTTAAAACAACATTTAGTGGATTTTGGTAGTGATAAAATTAACTGATATATTAAATGAGATGTATCCACCATATAAAGCAAATATGGTGTCAAAAGTTAGATATAAAGCTTCTGATGTTTGGACTAATGACCAAGAATTAGCTGTAAAAAGAGGATACTTAGAAGGTGATGAACCTGAAAAAGGCACAGGTAAAAAACCTAAAGGATCTGATCGTCGTTTGTATACAGATGAAGATCCAAAAGATACAGTACGTATTAAATTTAAAACTGTTCAAGATGTTAAAGATACATTAGCTAAAAAAACATTTAAAGCAAAACCACATGCTCGTAAATCACAAATTATAAATGTAATTCACCAACGCATTAGGGCTGCTTATGGTAGAGCTAAGGATACTGAAGTAAAAGCAAGATTAAAACGTGCTTTAGATTATATTGAAAAACGTAAAGAAGCATCTAAGGAAAAAACACAACGTTTAAATAAAGTAAAAGAAACATCAGATCCACAATCAGGCAAAGCAGCACCATATGGTTCTGGTTATGCTCCTATAAAAATAAAAAATAATGATTAAGCTATTAAATTTAATTAACGAAGAGTTAATAACAGATGACAAATTCGAGGAATTTGCTGATACTAGATTAAAAGGTGCTGAAAAAATTGCTAACACTACTCAAGAAGCAGGTGGTTTATCTTTATTAACTTATAAACACTACAAAGTTAAGTTACCATACTATAAAAAAGCAGCATCTGGTAAACTAGATAAAGAAGCAACTAAAAAAGAATTTGAAGAAACTTTAAAAAGTATATCATTAGATATGACTCAATCACAATTTCAAACAGAAGTTGGACGTTTAGAAGTATTAGGTGAATTGTTAATAGAAAACAAATAATGATAAAATTAGCTGACTTAGTAAAAGAAATTATGCTAGCGGAACAGATGGTTCAATCTGACGCATGGAAGGCTATACAAAAAACTCTTGATATTCTTAATAAAAAAAATAAAGTATTACTTTTAAGTTGTTCAAATAGATATAATTGGGATGAAAATAATATAGATATTCCAAAATCTACAATTATAGCAATGCATCTTAAAGAAGAATTAGGAGATAAAGCAGTTCTAATTGATGTACCAGAGTTAAATATAGTTCCATGTGAAGGTAATGTTTCTAGAAAAGAAGGAAATAGTTGTGGGGTATTAAAAGCAATGCTTAAAGATAAAAGCAAAAACCCAACCGGACATCATAGATGCTGGGCTAGTATTAACAATCAAGATGATGAACTATGGAAAATATCTAAAGAATTATTTGAATCAGATGCAGTCGTATTTTTTAGTTCAGTAAGATGGGGCCAAACAAATATGTATTATCAAAATCTAATTGAAAGATTAACATGGATTGAGAATAGATTTTCATCTTTAGGAGAATCTAATTTAGTTGAAAATATTGAAACAGGATTTATATGTGTAGGTCAAAACTGGAATGGTGAAGTGGTAAGTGAAACACAGAAAAAAGTACATGAGTTTTATGGATTTAAACCAAATAATGATTTATACTGGAATTGGCAATATACTACAGATGTATATGATGAGTCAGAAGAATCTTATAAAAAGGCATATCCTAAATTTATAAAAGATACTAAAATAAATGAATCCTTATAAAGATTTAGAAGTTACAGATTTATACATTATAAGAGAATTTGATGAAAATATAGATCCCATAGAATTACTATGGCATCGAGATGATGAAGATAGAACGGTAGAAATAATAGGAGAAACAGATTGGAAATTACAATTAGAAAACAGTTTGCCGACCTCATTAAATCAACTTATATTTATACCCCGTCACCAATACCATCGTGTTATAAAAGGGACAGGAAATTTAAAAATAAAAATATATAAATCATAAAATGAACGATTTAAATACAGAAAAACAATACAAAGAATTACTATCTAAACTATCAGGTGGTAACAAAGCCAACATTGAAAAAGCTTGGGAAGTAGCTAGTGATGATAAAGTGAAACAACTTAAAGTAATTAATAGAATTAAAGATTTTTTAAAATCATCTATTAAAGAAAATGTAGAATCCGCGTTTAAAATCGATCCAGCATTAGCAGCTAAAATTTACAATATATTAGAAAACAACAAAATTAAAACTGGTATGACTAAAGCATACTTTTTCCATTTCTTAAATGACAACTTATAATGAAAAAATCAGAATTAAAACAAATTATTAAAGAAGCTATAGAAGAAGTTGAAATGCCTATTGACTACACAGCAACAAATCAACCTCCAATTGATAGACATGAATTAGTAGAATCATTTGAACCAGAAACTGATGAGGTTGGTGCATTTTGGGTAGTTGAAAAACCAACTACAAACGCTGAATTAAACGATATCTGCTTTGAATGTAGTAGTGTAGCTGAATTTGCTCGTTTGGTTAAAGGCGGTTTAAATGAGTCTGATGTTAAAGGTATTTTTACTAAAGAAGCTAAAGCTAAAAAATTAGCTGAAAAATTATTAGCTGAACGTGATAAGAAAAAAGATGAAGTAAAAACTGCAGCTGAAGCTTATAAGAAAATGAAAGAAGAAACTTTAGCTAAAGTACAAGAATACATGAAAAACAAAAAAGCTACTAAAGATATAGTTGATGAGTTAAAAGACGTAACAAAATAATCATGAAAATTAGAATAGTTAAAGAAGCTGATAGTACTCCATATGTTGATTTATCAACAGCTAAAATTGGTCAAAAAAGATCAGGAGAAGTAGCTACAACTACTTTAACTGACATTGATCCTGAGACAGGTAGACTTACTTGGGATGTTAAATACAATGTTAGACCAGAAGAATTATATAAAAAATTAGATGAATTAGTTAATTTCTTAAAAAGAGCACCAGGTAATAGTGAGTTAGGAAAAATTAGAGATGAAATTAGATCAATTAAAAATAAAACTCGTCGTTTAATTACCCAAAATAAAGCATAATGAGAATAAGAATTAAAGAATCTAATCAAGATGATCAATTATTAAACCAACTAAAATCTCAGATGAGTTCTTTGTTGTCTAATATTGAAGATACTTTAGAAGATAAAACACAAGAACAAAATGAAGGCATATTAACAGTAGCTAGTGTTGCTTTAGCAATGCCTGCTATTTTAGGTTTAGTAGCTAAATTTGGTAGAGCTGCTTCTAGTTTAGTTAAAAAAATAAAAGGTGTTAAACCAACAGATACAGAAGATGCTAAAGTATGGTTTGAAGATTTAGGTAAGTTAGCTGATCAATTACATCATCTATATATGAGACCATTAGAAGCTTTAGTAGGAAAATTTGTAAAAGATCCTACTAAATCTAAAAAAATAGCTCATTTTTTATTCCATGTTATAGTAGGAATAATGTTTTTAGCATCAGGTGCTGGTGCTATAAAAGCATTACAAAGTAAAGAAATATCATTGGCTACTTTAGAAGCTGCACTATCTGCTATTAAAGGTGGTGAGATTAAAAGCTATATAACTAAATTATTAGCATAATGATTCGTTTAGTAGATATATTACGTGAGTCACTTCTTGAAAAGAAAGAAGATCGTTGTAAACGTATAGCAGATAGAAAATATGATAAACCTTCTGCTTATAAATCAGGAGCCATAGTTAGATGCCGTAAAGGTGATATATGGAAAGATTTAAAAGAAGATGAAACATTACATAAATGGTTTAAACGTTCTGGTCCTAAAGGTAAAGAAACTGGTTGGGTAGATTGTAATGCTCCTGACGGAAAAGGTGGATATAAAGCCTGTGGACGAAAAGAAGGTGAAAAAAGATCAAAATATCCCGCTTGTAGACCAACACCTGCTGGATGTAAGAAAAAAGGTAAAGGTAAAACTTGGGGTAAAACAAAATAAAAAAATAAAAATATGCAAGACAATTTTAACATCCATGATTGGAACTTAAAGAGAGCTTTAAAAGAAGAAGAAAGTATTATTAATAACATACAAACTCCATTTTATTTTAAATCAAAAATGGGAATTGAAGGAATGAGTAAAGATGCTACATTCCAAATTCAAGATATACCAAATTATGGTAATATTAAAGTTTATTATTATGATGGTATATTACCAAGATTTTTTTATATGTTTAAAGATGAATTAGAAAAAAGAATGGGTAATGGAGATTTTATTGAATCAAATGAATCTCAATTTCAACCTAATATGAAAGAATCTACATTCACAGACAAATATAATGATGATCCTAAATTAAAAGGTGGTCAAAAAGATTTACCTGATGCTTTACAAGCTAAAATTGTAGCTAAAGAAGGATATGATGAGTTTGATATGGAAGATGAAGGACCAGATTATAACAGTGTATCTGATTTAGAAGATGAATTACGTCGACTTATACGTTGGTCTAACCAATATGGAAGTAAAGGTGCTGATTCTAAGATTGAGCAATTAAAAAAAAGAATTGAGGATTTAAAGAAATCCTCAGTAAATGAAGATGAAGATCATGAAGTATCAATGGCTCAAAATAGTTTAGAAGCCATCATTAGTGCTGCTTCTCAATTAATGGGAAAATTAGGTGATAATGAAAGAAACATTCCAGGTTGGATTCAAAATCATATTACTAATGCTGAAAATTATATTGAACAAGCAAACCAAGGTTTCCATGAATTAGAATCAAATGATGATCAAGATGAGTTAAATGAAAATCTTGATATGAATCAAACTCAAGTATTATCTAAAGAAGTTGCTAAAGCATTAGTGTTAGCACTTAATGCTGAAAATCAAGAATTATCTTCTCTTAAAATTAAAAATTTAGAACCAAATTCATTTGAAATATATATTACTTATAAAGATAACGCAGATGATGAATTTTCATTCTATGTTGATGGTGATAAATTAAAACTATCAGATTTTTCATTTACTGAAATATTAGGTACAGTGGATGAAAACGGAAATATAGATAGAAATAAAGTTAAAAATAACTTATTAAAAACTTGGGCTAAACACATCAAAAAAGATGAGAATTAGAATATTAAAAAATAAACCTCTTAATGAAGAAGAAGTAGTAGTTCAACAATCTGTTGATGTAGCTACTACTCCTGCTATTACTTTTGAATCTAACCCATTAGAGTTTATTTTACAAAAATATCCTTCTTTAAATAAAACTTTAGTTGATTTAATGACTGAAGATTTTAGAGATTATATTTCTGGAATATATGTTATGGCTCCTAAACCAACTATATTCAAAGTTGTATTACATAACAATAGAGTGTTTTATTTAACATTTATGGGTAAAACATATGAAGCTAAAGTTAGTGGTAAAAAATATTATTTAGCTAGAATAAGTGAATTAGAAATGGCTATTTTATCAATAGCTGATTTATTAACTTTAGGTACTCCACCACAAGCTGAAGGTCCAACTGAAGAATTAGCTTCTACTCCTGAAGAAACTGATCCTAATGAACCATCAGCAGCTGAAACACCAGCGGAAGAGGAAGTTCCAGAAGAATTAGCTGAGTCAAAAAAAAAGTTTAAGTTAAATCTATTAGAATCTTTAATAATTGAATTGGTAAAAATACCTTTTGAAGATTTAACAGATGAAGCTAAAAAAGTAGCTCAAGACTTAATAGATACTATCGGTATAACTAAAGATCAAATCCAACCTGCTTCTAAAAATACACTTGTTGTTTATGATGATAATAGAGATGTTATGGTTGATAAAACTGAAGCGTCAGGTAAATTTGGTCCAAAACGAGGTCCTAAACCTCAACGAGGTAATTTTAAAGTAGGTAATACTATTATTATATTCAAACCATTAAAAACTAGTGGTGAATATTATGAATTAAAACCTCAACAATTAGGTGTCACTTTAGATAAAAACATTCCATTTGATTTACTTAAAAAAGAACTTATTGATGGAATTAATAAAAATGATAAATTAAGTCCAACACAGAAAAAATTCTTATTAGGTTTAGTTAATGATAAAGTAGATTTAACTGACGAGGAAAAACAAGAAATTGTTAGTGATAATAGATTCTATGGAGAAGTATTAAAAAACTTAGGTGAACCTCTAGGTGCTATTGAATATGGAAACCAAATAGGAGCTACTTCAGTATTTTTTCCTAAAGCAGGTAATTATCCTTTAATTGATTATTTACTACAAACACCAGGTGGTGAAGTTCAAGTAAGTGCTAAAACAGCTAAAGGTAAAGGTAATGTTATTAAATTAGGTGATTTAAAGAAAAAAATAGAATTATCTAAAGGTAAAATAGATCCTAATAAACAAAAAATACTTGATATTATTGATGCAAATGATGTTAGAACAGGATCATTAAAATTAATTCCTGAGTTTGGAAATGATAATCTAAAAAAACAATATGAGGAATTCTTAAAAAATAATCCTAAATTCCCAGCTGTTGGTTCTTATAATCCTTCTGATAGATTAGCTTTAGAAAGAGAAATTATTAAACAACTAAATAGTAAATTTAGTTTTAATGATGAATTTAATAATTATGTAGCTGTACATTATGTTAAATACTTTATAGATCCTAAAACATTACAACCTAGTATTAAAGTAATAAAAGATGAAGGATTTAAAGTTAAACTAAAATCAAAAAACAGTCCAGGACATGACACTGATAAAATAGGTTTTGAAATATAAAATTTTTTTTAACCTTGACTATTTTTATTATATTTATATATAACAATTAAAATTTAAAAAATGAAAAAACCAATTAACGAAGTAAAAAGAATGCAGCAATTAGCTGGTTTAATTACTGAAAGCGAGTATCAAAAAACATTACAAGAAGAAAAAGGATTAGTAAAAGTTGGAGAAAAAGTATTATCTCAAGATAAGAGACCATATTGGGCTGAAGATAATATATTTACTATAGATACAAAAACTTTAACAACTTATACTAAAGATGGATATGATATTGAAGTAGTTGAAAATCAATTATATTTTGAAGGAGATGAAGAAAATAAAATTAGCTTTAGTGTTTCTGTTAAAGTATTTAAAGATAAAAATTTAATTAAGAAAAAGCTATTTTATCCTGGGGCTGAAAGATGGAAAGGAATGAGTATTGAAAATTTTATTAATTATACTATACAGTTAATTAATGGTAATATGAATCAAGCTAATATGAATCAAGCTAATATGAATCAAGCTAATATGAATCAAGCTGATGATATGATGAATGAAAATCAATCATCATCTTTAGATGTAACTGATAAAAAAGCTGTATTACAATTCTTAGCTGATAATGGTATTGATGATAATTATTTTGAAAGCATGGGTGGAAAAGAAATTGAATATGGTGGTGATGAGTGGTTGGATATTTTAAGTATTCTTACAGGAAAAGACGCTTATACAGATGAGTTTGATGCAGCAGATGATAAAAAAATTAGTGATCTTCTAATTACTATTGATCGTCTAGGTATTGACTTTGTATAAAAAATAAATATAGAACAGATTCATTACCTGTTCGCTCGTAAGAGATAAAATTTTGGAGTAGTGGCCCGCATTTAAAAATGTCGGGCCATTATCTATCTGACCTAAATTAGTTTGTTATATTCAATTATATGAATATATTTTATATCAATGAAGACCCAAAAATAGCCGCTAAACAATTAGTAGATGATCATGTTCGAAAAATGCAACTTGAATCAGCTCAAATGTTATGTACTACATTTTGGCATTTTGGTTTTGAAGCACCATATAAAAAAGCTCACTATAATCATCCATCAACAAAATGGGTTCGTGAGTCAATTAATAATTTAAATTGGTTACTAGAACATGGTTTAGAAATATGTGATGAGTTTGTTATTAGATATGGTAAAGACCATGCGTCTAGAAAGGTTTTGCTTTGGGTAAAAGATAACTTATCTTTATTAGAAGGTAAGATACCAATTACTCCATTTACTCCTC
>Ga0181358_1000874_pt1 | contig 13720 bp, 4 predicted proteins | sample Fa13VDMM110SD_FD_130096 | JGI IMG/M metagenome (GOLD analysis project Ga0181358, IMG submission 130096) | Freshwater viral communities from Lake Michigan, USA - Fa13.VD.MM110.S.D | ecosystem: Environmental > Aquatic > Freshwater > Lake | place: USA: Michigan | collected 2013-09-24
GCGTATCTCATACAAAGTGTTTGTATCAGATACTGCTAAATAACCATTAACTGTAGAAATAGTTTGTGATTGACTAAAATTATTATCTACATTTGTACGAGCAACATTTGTAATAGCCCCAGTACTACCGTCAATACTCAAAACTCCAGTATTCGAAACAGTCAGAGTGTTTCCAGAAACTGATAGACCTATTCCAGAACCGTTGGTCAAACCAACAGCACCAGTAAGACCTCTAATACTACTCACACCTTGAACTGCACCAGTCTGATTATTGAATGAAGTAACAACTCCAGTAATATTAGTTCCTGGACCAGAGAAACCAACAGTCGAAGATACAAGTCCTGTGAAAGATGATGTTGTTCCCCGTAGAGTTCCTGCAAAGGTCACACCACCAGAAGCACTTATCCCTTCAGTAAATCTTGTGAGTGCGCTAAAAGTTCCTCCTGCTGAACTAATACCATTTGTAAAACTTTGAAGAGGACCAAAGGTATTTGCGGTTCCTGTGGTTACTCCAGTTACAGGACTCCATTCTAGAATAGAATTATTACCATCATGTGACTTTACTCTAAGAACATCTCCTGTTACGCCACTATATTGAGGAAACACAAAGTTTCCAGTCTCATAAACTACTGGATCTCCTTCTGGATTATCAGTTCTTGTCCATCCAAACTCTATTTTACCTGTATTATTATCACCCGCCCCTTGCTCAATAACACTAATATAAGTCTCAAGAGGCACCCCTTGAACTTCGCCACCAGCATTACCAATTTTAATCCGTTTTCCGGTTGCGTGAGATATGCGTAGACCCGCTGATCCACTTGCGGTAACAACTTGAGTTGAATTTCCATTACCAGTCCACTTCATGTCAATGTTATTATTAAATTCTACTTTGTTTGAGAATGTTGCTCCGCCACCAACAAAAAACTTTGCGTTTTCTATTTTTACTATATTTGCACTATCATCAATAGTAAGTTTAGACTCGTTGCCCCCACCATTAATATCGCCAAATGTAATAAGTGCAGAATCTGCTTTGAATTCAACTCCTTGAGTAAATCCTGAAATAGTTACATTACCTGTGAATGTTACACCACCAGATGCAGAAATTCCTGTTGTGAAAGATTGAAGGGCAACAAAGGTATTTGCGGTTCCTGTGGTTACTCCGGTTACTGCACCCGTAAGACCATTAAAAGAAATTACATAAGGACCAACAGGACCAGTATCTCCTTTTTGTCCAGTTGGACCTGTGGGACCAGTTGAACCTGTTGTTCCTGTTGAACCAGTGGGTCCAGTGGATCCAGTTGTTCCTGTTGATCCAGTTGTTCCTGTTGATCCAGTTGTTCCTGTTGAACCAGTGGGTCCAGTGGATCCAGTTGTTCCTGTTGATCCAGTTGTTCCTGTTGAACCAGATGGACCAGTATTTCCCGATCCAGTGGTTTTGTCCCATGCAACACCATTATATGTCCAAAGAATACCACCATATGAATAGGTTGCGCCAGCAGAAGGGGATGGGGGGAAATCAATAGGCATTGTTCTTAATATTTATGTTAGAGTTGTACCCAAATAAATCCTGATGCGCCTGTAATTGCAGTATATAAAATTCCAGTATTTGTATTAAACCATCTGTCTCCTGGAGCTGTTATAGTAGGAGAAGAAATAGACTCTGTAAATTTTGTAGCAAATGTAATCCCTGCTATTGAAATATCAATATTTTTTCTTCGTTTGGTAATTGTAACATTATCACCAATAAAATTAATCGTATTGGGATTACGAATAATTTTATCACCATTCAAACTTATATCAACACCACCGCCACCAGCAGGTGTTGTCATCGCACCAATACGATCTATGGCTTTTTGAATGTCATCATTCTTAAATTTATCAAGAATTCCAGAAACATGTTCTGAACTAAAAGACAACATTCCATCTTCTAATACCAGTGGAAATTGTGCTTCAATTACTGGAGATTGTCCATCGCGTCCCGAAGGCCCTTCTGGTCCTACTGACCCTGCTTCGCCTCTTGGTCCAGCAGGACCTTGAGGGCCCATAGGTCCTCTATCACCTTTATCTCCTTTGTCTCCACGCGGACCTTGGGGACCAATTTCCCCTTGAGGTCCAACCGGACCTTGAATTCCCTCTTCACCGGGAATGCCTTGTTGACCTTGTGGCCCTTTAATGCCTTGAGGACCTTGCGGACCAATATCTCCACGATCTCCTTGATCGCCTTTATCACCTTTTTCTCCTTGAATTCCTCTTGGACCTTGAATACCTTGAAGACCAGGATCACCCTGTTCCCCTTTATCTCCTTGGTCTCCCTTAATTCCTTGAACACCGTCATATCCACGTTCTCCGCGAGGGCCTTGAAGACCCATTGGACCTTGTTCACCAAGAGATCCAACATCACCTTTTTCTCCGCGAAGACCTTGAGCACCAATTACTGGTGTTGTTTGTTTTATTATTACTTTTTCTTGCAGCTGGATTACTGGTTTTTCAATAATCTTTACAGGAGCAGGAAGTAGTTGTGATTTTGGTAATTCTACTTTTTCCACTAGATTTTTGATCTGCGTGGAATTACCAATAAACTTTATTACTTTATTTCTATCTTTGTCAATAAAGTATCTTTCAGTGATACCATTACCAACATAGATTTTTTCATCTGCTGTAAGTGAATTTACTTCTTTTAAAAGAACATTCTGATTCAAAGAACCAATAGATCTTTTTAGTTTATAAAGTTCACCTTCTACATTTTCAAACAACAAATTTGCCTGAAACATATCCTTGATCTTGGATGTATTTCCTTCAAGCAAATATGTTTCACCGTATTCATCACGAATATAAAGTTCCGAGATACCAGAACCAACCTTTATCTTCTTGGCATTAGGTCTGGCTTCTGTGATATGATAAGTGGCACCCATCAACAATTGTGGGTGTTGTTTTATCAGTTTAAGAGAATTTTTGTTCTTTCCAAAGAACATTACTTATTATTTATCATGCAAAAGTTGGATAATAATTTATAGAATAAATATCGTTTGCTGTTGGTAATGCCACATTTCCAATCATTTCTATTGAAAAACATATATTGAATAATGGATCGTTGCCTGTAATACTAAAACTATTTACTCTTACTGTTTTCATATAACTTGCTCTACTTGGATCACTGTTATAGTATCTTATCATCAAAAATCCTTGTGCCAATCCGGCATCAGACATCTTACTAAAATAATTTTTAATATCTGCACCAAAAAATTCTGTTCCGCTTATAATCATTCCTTGAGAAGCAGTCAATGAAGTCGGGCAAGTACCGCAATTATTTGCGCATGGAATAAAGTAAAAAATTCCTTGTGTAAATCCAGCGTTGTTAAAACAAACAATGTCTTCAATATTTTTATATTGAGAAATTATACCACTATTAAATCCAAAAGCCCCTGTTGCACCAGTTCCCCCTGTAGGCCCTGCAATCAGATTTGTTAAACCTACTGTGGTTTGTGTTCCACTGGTAGTTACAGTAATTCCTGTACCACCAACTAAAGTTACAATTCCAGTTGCTCCGTTAAATCTTCTTACACCTTCAAGATTTCCTGTTAAACCATTAAGACTCAAAACACCAGTATTTGTAATGGTAATGGCACCAGTTCCACCAGAAGGACTTATTGAGATTCCAGTGCCACCAGTTGCTGCAGAAACACCTTGAATTGCTCCAGTTCTTCCATTGAATGATCTTACAACATTTCCATTATAAGTTCCATTAACTGTAAGATTTCCTGTTATAATTTGAGGACCAGATACTGTCAAACTTGGAGATACAGTTATTAATCCTGATCCCAGACTTAATGTAGTGGGTACCCCAAATTCCTGTGGTGCACTCAAATTCAAAGAAGTACCTATATCTGATGATATATTATTGACACCACTAATTGTAGTGGGCAGACTTGCTACTATATCACCAGTCCCACCAGTTGGAGTTATTGTTATTTGATTTGAGGTTCCGACAATTTGTCTAACACCTGTATTGGATATCTGAATATTTCCAGTAGAACCATTTACAAAAATTCCAGTAGTGGCCTGTAAGGAATTTACACCTTGAATATTTCCTGTTGCGCCATTGAAGGTATTTACCAAATTACCTGTAATGCCATTTACATTTCCAAGAAATCTAATTTTATTTCCAGCTATTGTTACATTTGACTGAACTGCTGAAGGATTTTTAATAAATTCTATCCCAGTATTAGTTGGATTAACAATACTTTCGCTTGTACCTACAATTACGCTAGGAGATAGACCACCTAATATCATTTTATCACTTGATGGATCTATAGTAATAAAACTATTACCACAAACACCTGTAATAAATACATTACTATCAAGTATTATTGGACCACATGAACCACAAGCTCCAGCAGAGGACAATATAATATCATTTCCAGATAGTGTTATTCCAATATTATTGCCAGCTGATATTGTAACTGAACCAGTAAGACCATTTAATGTAAACTGATTTGGTGCAGAAATTGTTAAAGTATTTCCACTAGATGATATATTAATATTTGTACCAGCAGTAATACCAACATTACCTGTAAGTGCATTTACAGATAGAACACCGGTATTATTAAATGTTTTTATTCCAGAAGCAGATGTACTTATTTGAATCCCTGTCGATCCCGCAACAGCCAATACTCCAGTATTTCTAATAACAATTGCACCAGTAGAACCTGAAAGAGTTAGTCCTGGGTTTTGAAAAGGCAAAGTTAATGAAGACACTCCTTCTAAAATTCCAGTTACACCATTTATAGAAAGTACACCGGTATTTTGTATCCCAATATTTCCTGTTGTACCATTCAATAATATTCCAGTAGAACCTGTTAGCGACAGAACACCAATATTTGTTACGATGACATTTCCTGTTGTACCATTTACACTTATGCCAGTTCCACCTTGTATGGCAGAAACTCCTTGAAGATCTCCGGTTAGCCCATTAAAAGTTCTTACATAAGAATCTACTGGACCAGTATTTCCTCTGGGTCCTGTAAAACCTGTACTTCCTTGTACACCTGCAATAACCATTGTCCAAGCGGATGTATCTGATGTGGTGTTTCCTGATATATAATCTGACTGGACTCTATATTGAATATTAGTAGGTGAATTATTAACTATATTGGTAATATCACCTTCAAGATAATTTGTTACAGTATCACTTTGAAATACTCTTACTCTATTGCCAACAGTAAATGCAGTATATAAATTTGTAGAAAAGTTAAAAGTAATTCCACCATATGAAAGAGTAGTTCCTGGTTGCGCTCCTCCACCAGAACTTATTGTTTGTATTTTATCATATCCAGCACCAGTAAAGCCAGTAATCCCCCGATTTCCAGTTGGACCAGTGATTCCAGTGCTTCCTGTAATTCCTGTTGCCCCAGTAGGACCAGTAGATCCGGTGATTCCTGTTGCCCCAGTAGGTCCAGTAGTTCCAGTGCTTCCTGTAATTCCTGTTGCCCCAGTAGGACCAGTAGATCCGGTGATTCCTGTTGCCCCAGTAGGTCCAGTGGATCCCGTGATTCCTGTTGATCCAGTAGGACCAGTGGATCCCGTAATTCCTGTTGATCCAGTAGGACCTGTAGATCCGGTATTTCCTGTAATTCCTGTTGCGCCAGTAGGACCAGTAAAACCAGTGCTTCCTGTTGGTCCCGTTTGACCAGTATTTCCTTTTGGTCCGGCTACGGTAGAATCTGCACCAGTAGGTCCAACAGCGCCTTGTGGACCTGCTTGACCAACTGAACCAGAAAGATTTACATCCCAATTACTAAAATTTCCTGAACCAGAAACACCAGTAACTGTTAAACTTAATGTAACACCAGAATAATCTACCATGGTAGCATTAAAATATTGTGTTACTGTAGCTGCTACCAATAAATTTTGAACTTTGCTATATGCTAAACCTGAAGGAACTGTTAAGGTTACTCCGATTCCTGCCGTCAATGCTGCAAGTGTAATTGATGTAAGAGAGGTTGATTTATATACATCTCCTGTATTTCCAGTTGGCCCAGCATTTCCAGTAGGACCAGTTGGACCTGTTGATCCAGTGTTTCCTGTATTTCCTGTTGGTCCTGTTGAGCCCGTTGTTCCTGTTGATCCTGTCGAACCTGTCGAACCTGTTGGTCCAGTAATACCAGTGTTTCCGGTGTTACCTGTATTTCCTGTAAAACCTGTAGAACCAGTAGGACCAGTAATACCAGTGTTTCCGGTGTTTCCTGTTGGTCCTGTTGGGCCTGTTGTTCCTGTTGATCCCGTAGAACCTGTTGGTCCAGTAATACCTGTATTTCCGGTGTTACCTGTATTTCCGGTATTACCGGTATTTCCTGTAGAACCTGTTGGTCCAGTATTTCCTGTAGAACCAATAGAACCAGAAATTCCTTGAATTCCAATTTCACCTGAAAGATTTAATTCCCATGAAACAAATGTTCCAGTACCGACTATTTTTAGTATTGTAAGTGTTACAGAAGTTGAAGTTACAGTAGAAATACTTCCAACTAAATAATTTTCTTCATTAGCAACTACAACTAATGATTGCCCGACACTATATGCTAGATTTGTTTCAACTACATTAAAAGCTACTTTACCACCAACAATAAGAGAATTTAAAGTTATACTGTCATTACTTGTGCTTTTATATCCTGCTCCTTGAAGTCCTTGTGCACCGGGATTTCCTTGTTCACCTGGATTTCCTTTGTCACCTTTATCTCCTTGTGGTCCTTGATTGCCTGTCGGCCCAGCAGGTCCAGTTGGACCAGTTGATCCAGAAGCCGTTGATCCCGGACCAGCAGGACCTGATGGCCCCTGTATTCCATAAGGAGTATTATAAACTGTTACATAAATGATGTCTTCCATGTGAATATATTTATGTTATGATGTTGGATACCCTTGTCCGCCTATAAATCCAAGCCAAGCTCCACCATTATCAAATGTGACAAATGAGAATACGTCAAATTTTTGGCCACTACTTATTGTCGGAGATATATTATTGGGCCATTTTATTTTAGATCCCCAGTTAATAGTATTAACTCTTGATGCATTTGTTTTTAATATTAAAGTAAAACCAGAAGACCTTTGTGTGGTATTTCCATTTTGACCATCTGGGCAATTTATAATATTTAAAGTTGTAATTGATTTTGATAGTTCTACAGAAAATACTTGAGCTTTTGACAAATCTAATGTGAGAGTATTATTAACATCAATTGAAGGTTTGTCTAAAGTTTCTCCGTATGATTGGAAAGTAGGATTGAGAATTATGCTTCTACCTAAATCTAAAGTCAATCCTCCACCAAATTGTGGTTGTACACCGGGAGGTGCTATAAATACACTACTTTGTAAATTTACTGTATTACTAAATGTGTTTTGTTGAGTAAATGTATTTGTTGCATTTGTTCTGGCCACACCTGAAATAGGTCCAGTAGCTCCATCTATATTCGACACACCCGTTACATTTCCTGTAAGACCATTAAAAGTATTAACAATATTTGGTCCTAAGATTCCAGTTGTTGTTATGGTTCCATTAACATTTAAATTTCCAGATCCGGGTGTTATGGTTATTCCAGTAGTTCCGCCAGATATTATCTGTGCACCAACTGTAGGTCCACCATGCTCAAATCTAATAAAATCACTAGTACTACCCGTTCCTCTTGTGTAGATATACAAATTTGGATTGGAGTGTGTTAAACCGGGAGTTCTTCTATTGGAATTTACTCCAGTACTATCTACTATAGCAAATGCACCGCTATTAGTTGCTGTGCTTGTGTTTATAGAAAGTTGAACAGTTGGTGAACCACCGATAGGTGCGACTCTAGTAATAGAATGTTGAGCATTAGCACCTAAATTTAATGCAATTGAATCATTTAAAGTTAGAGGATTGTCTACACGCATTGCCGTACTAGTAGTAGCAACAGTGCCATTAGAATTTCTAACTGTGAAAATTGGTCCAAAACCCCAAGAAGTAGTATCTATTCCAACACCAAAATGAGTAGATCCACCTGAAGGTCCGGGAAGAATATCTACTCTTCCATCGGTGGTATTTGCAACAATTTCACCATTTTGCAAATTTACAAATCCACCAACTCTAAGATTTTGTGTAATTATATTTGCTGCAGAAAAACCAACAGTTCCCAATTGATTCAAATCACCAGTAATACCACGGAAAGCATCATTAACATTTCTATTGTTTATAGAAACTACATCTAAATTATAATTTTGAAAATCACTCTGTGATAATCTATTAATTAATGGAACAAAATACGAAGATCCGTGAGAATTATTACTAAGGAATATTTTATTATAAGCAGTACCAGATTGATAAGAATGGCTACTTAATAATGATCCACCAGTACCAAGTGTACTGGAATTTTCAGTTCCATTCGTTGCACCTGTATAAGGTGATATTCTTGCAACATAATTATTTGTTATTGTTGCATACAATGCGGTTTGTGACGGATTTGAACCAGTTGTACCATCAGTTGTCAAAGATCTTGTAAAAATATTTGCTAATCTTTGCGATTCTCCCTGACCAATAATTGAATTTTCATTAATATTAATGAATATAGGTTGTGAAGCAGATGCTCCACCTCCTCCACTTTGAGGAGTACCATTATTTTCAGCTACACTTACAACACCATTTCTATAAATTCCAATAGATGAAGGAACATTGTTAATAATAATATTATTATTTACTGTATAGTATTTTGGTCTGGGCATACTAATATCAGTATAAAATGATATTGCTGACGAAGTAAAATATGCCGTTGCACCGCCCGCTATTGGTAAACCATCATCTGTAAATGGATTCTTTCCATCAGTTGTAGCATCAAAATGGAATGTATTGTTGCTTACATTTCCAACAGCAAGTTGCGGATTTATGTGTGCCGCTCCTCTGGCAATAGATCGAATATTGGAATATATATGATTGCCAGTTATAGTAGACTCATCTCCTTGAATTTTTATTGAACGACCTTGGCAATTTATAAATTTATTGTTTGCAACAATGCTGGTTGATGGAATAGTATTTGCTCTAAAAGTCAATCCACCAAACAATACTACTGCATCTGCATCGGAGTTTGTAGTAACATCAGGACCAGAAGTTCCTGTTAGAACATTTTCAAATACATTGTTTGTTACATTGACCCATTCAGGGAAATAAGTTGTTGACCCGGATATTCCTATAGTACAAACAAATGCTTGACAAGCACTATTTATAGTTGGAGTTGTACTTCTTGTTATATTTTTAAATAATGAATTTGTTAATATAATACTTTTAAATCCACCAGAAATTAGACAACCAAAACTACCTGTAACACTAGTTGTTCCAAATGTATTAAGGAATTGGCAATTATTAATAAAAATTCTTGCCGATGACTGATTAAAAGAACTTGATTGAAAAATTCTTGTAGATTGATTATTTGCATCAAAAATTAAACCTTGAATATCAATATATTTACTATTTGTGTTTAGTGTCAACATACCACTGCCGGGAGTAGCATTGACATATTGTAAAGTTGCATTATCTCCTAAAAGTTTAATATCTCTAGCAAGATTATCGACACTGCTAAGACCAACAGCTGCAGATATTTTATATGTTCCATATGGAAAATATATTGTTCCTGGAGCAGTGCCACCCAATCCATTAAGAGCACTGATTGCACGTTGAATAGCCAACCTATCATCTGTAACGCCATCCCCAATTGCACCAAAGTCTTTAACAGAAAATACATCTTTTAATTTATTGTCTATTGTACGTGCTACCGCAGATGTACCAACTTGTGTAAATGACAGTCCAGATAAATCAACATTACCTGTGGGACCAGTTGATCCTGTAGATCCTGTAGAACCTGTTGGGCCTGTTTGTCCAGTATTTCCTGTAGAGCCTGTTGGGCCTGTTTGTCCAGTATTTCCTGTTGGTCCAGCCCCTGTTGGCCCTGTTTGTCCAGTATTTCCTGTAGAACCAGTAGGTCCTGTTGGACCTGTAATACCAGTTGATCCAGTTGGACCTGTTTGGCCGGTATTTCCGGTAGAACCTGTGGGACCAGTTTGACCAGTGACTCCTGTTATTCCTCCTCCGGTTGGCCCTGTTTGTCCAGTATTTCCTTTTGGTCCAGCTACGGTAGAATCTGCACCAGTGGGGCCAACAGCGCCTTGTGGACCTGCTTGACCTATAGCTCCTGCAAGATTTACATCCCAGTTAGCTGTACTGCCAGATCCACATATACCGGTTACCGTTAAAGTTAATCCTGTACCAGAATAACTAATTAATGTACCATTAAAAAATTGAGTTGGTCCAGCGGCAACCAATAAACTTTGAACTTTGCTATATGCAAGTCCCGAAGGAACTGTTAAAAATATTGATCCACCTAAAGTTAATAAACTCAGATTTATTGAAGTAGATGATGATGATTTATACTGATCTCCTAAACCTGTGGGCCCTTGTTGACCATCTGATCCTGTTGGTCCGGTTGGTCCTGTTGGTCCCGTGGGACCAGTGGATCCTGTTGTTCCCGTATTTCCTGTAGAACCTGTTGTTCCGGTAGATCCAGTAGATCCTGTGGAACCAGTAGATCCTGTTGTTCCGGTATTTCCTGTAGAACCTGTTGTTCCGGTAGATCCAGTAGATCCTGTTGATCCCGTAGAACCTGTTGGTCCTGTTATACCTGTATTTCCTGTATTTCCTGTATTTCCGGTGTTACCGGTATTTCCTGTGGAACCTGTTGGTCCAGTAATACCAGTGTTTCCGGTGTTTCCTGTATTTCCAGTGTTTCCTGTATTTCCTGTAGAACCTGTTGGTCCTGTTGGACCGGTTGGTCCAATATCTCCCGTGGGTCCAGTTGGGCCTGTATTTCCTGTAGAACCTGTTGGTCCTGTGGGTCCTGTTGGACCGGTTGGTCCAATATCTCCAGTGGGTCCAGTTGGGCCTGTATTTCCTGTAGAACCTTGGTTTCCTGTAGGACCTGTAGGGCCAGTAGGACCTGTGGGACCAGTATCTCCAGTAGGCCCTGTTGCACCAGAAGATGAAATAATAATATTATTTCCAGATAAACCTATACTAGTATTTGTTCCCGCTAAAAGTGATATAAATCCAGACAGACCATTTAAGTCAACAACACCACTACTTAATCCACCTGTAGAAGAAATAGTAAGTGTATTTCCAGATAAACCAAGAGAAACATTTTCTCCTGCACTTATATTAATATATGATGTAAGACCATTTATTTGATTGACAACATTACCAACATAATTACCACTTACATTTATATCACCAATAATAAATGCAGTTCCTCCACTTGGAGTCACAACAAAATTTCCAGCAGAAGAAACATCTAAAAGAACATTTGTTCCTCCAGAAGAAATTTTATCATTATAAATTAATTTAAGTATTTTACCATCTGATTTATTTAATTCTACTGCATGAGTTCTTGCAGCCAGACTGTCTCTATTTACAGTAAAATAAGCATCAAATGTACTTCCTATGTTTCTTATTTTAATAATATTACCGTCTGAAGTATTACCTTTTACTTCTAATACGGTTCCATAATTTGTTGAATCTACATCCCCTAATTGTATTAGACTTGGATCTTTAAAATATAGACCGTTTTGAGCAATAAAGTAGAAATAATCTTCTGCTTCAACAGATAATGGGCTAATGTTTAAAGAATTGGCTCCAGATACTTCTTCTAAATTAAGAGTTGCAACATATAATTTTGAACCTCCTGGATTATATCTTAATTGTCCAGGCGAGGTGGTAACACCAGCTTTATCAATATATAAACCTTGATTGCCAGTAGATCCAGCAAAAACAAGATATTGATCAAGCATTGAATTTGTTGTTGTAATTTCTACTTGTGATGCAATACTACTATTTGATGGTACAGTATCATATATTATTGTACCAGAATTAGCTTGGTTTCCAGTTTGTGCGGTACCACTTATTTGTGTAAATGTTAAAGAAGTACCAGAATATGCTGTAATAGTACCATACAAATAATTTCCAAGTAAAGGAAAACTAACTTTAATAGTATTTCCAACACTTAAAGCATTGGAAGCGGAAGAAATATCTACGGTAACTGTAGTGCTAGCACCATAATTAACTGTAACATTACCTGTAAAATTTAAAGAAAAGAATCCACGTCCAGTAGAACCTGCAGGACCAGTTGGCCCCAATGGTCCAGTTCCACCTCCAATTCCTTGTACCGCATAAGGGGTTGGATATATTGTTACATTTACGGTTTTACTAGTACTTGCCATATTACTTGTTTTCTGTTACATCAGGAAGAGTATCTATTACACCACGCAATATTGTTATTATTCCCCCATCATTTGGATACTCCATTTGCATATCATAGAAAGATGGTGTATAAGATGAGAAATTTTTTGTATATACTGATCCTATAGTAACAAAAACCATACCTTCTGTTGGGGTTGTAGAAAGTCCTCCTGTTACTCCATCAATTCCTACAAAAGTAGACCCAGGTGCAGCATAATACACATAAGATACAATAAGACCACTTGGGTGGTAACTTTTTCTAACTTGCATGGACAAAGTGCATCCAGTTAAATTATATGCTGCGCCAGTAGGGCCTTTTAAATTCATAGCCCATGTGATGGTGTCACCTTTTATAGCGGTAGGATTGTAACTATCGGCCATTAATAGATCTCCAAATAATAATAGCCTTTATTAGAGGCTATCATTAATTCTACTATATTTAGAACGTTCAAAAATTATCAAAGTTTAACTGTAACTGCCTCAGGTTTAATATTTAAGGTAGTTTTATTGGATTCTTTAATGATCTTTTCAGACCATTCTTTTTGCTTTTCAGCCATTTCTTTTTGAAGTTTTTGAAAATGTTCTATATAAATTTTATAGTTATTTTGAACTCGCTCACGATGCTCTGGGGGCAAATGAGGTTCCTTTAACAATTTTTCACAAACGCCCATACCAATTTCAGGCTTACCGGCATAGAATGCAGTAGTTCCAATTTCATCAAAGATTCCCCATGTATAATTTGCACGGTCAACGAACAAAATATCATTTTGTGGAATTGGTATTGTCAATCCCAATGATGCTATTAAAAATGCATTTCTTGGTCTATTATACTTTCTATAGATACAAGAAAGATGATAGAGTGGTTCAACTCTATTTGGGGCAGTTTCAAATGCCATCATGAATGCATCTGCAATATCTTCTACTGGCTTACCTTGGAATTCACGGCTCATTCCTACACGCATCCAAGAAAAGAATACTTCTTCGTGCCATGCGCCCAATTTAATTCTGGTTAAATATTCTTTTTCTGCTACTTCATACATTCTGGCATCAAATGCCGATTGAGCAGCATAAAATTGCTTTCTTGGTTGGTTGGGATCTTTTTCCAAATAACCCTTTAAAGTATAATAGTCTTTTGTATACTTTTCTATATCATTTGACGAAGCTCTAGATCTGCAACCTTCTGTGCGAACTTCCCATGCATAATTGCCATCAAGTTTTTGTACATTCATTGGCTGTTCGCACATTGCATATTCATGGAGTGGTTCTTCATACCACCACTTCTTTTTAGCAAGATTAAAAACTTGGGCGCGCAACCATTGGAATTCTCCACGCTTAATATTAACCACATATCCATCTAAAGAATCATCAAATTTATCAACTGGTAAAGTACCTTCGATGAAATCATCGGCATCAATCATCATTGCCCAC
>Ga0181358_1000875_pt1 | contig 13710 bp, 16 predicted proteins | sample Fa13VDMM110SD_FD_130096 | JGI IMG/M metagenome (GOLD analysis project Ga0181358, IMG submission 130096) | Freshwater viral communities from Lake Michigan, USA - Fa13.VD.MM110.S.D | ecosystem: Environmental > Aquatic > Freshwater > Lake | place: USA: Michigan | collected 2013-09-24
AAATGGTTGGGATGTGTTGTGGAAAGAAGCAATACCTCTGGATCCAACTAATGCTAAGTACGAAAAGATTATTAATAAAATGAAACAGTTAGATAAGAAGTTTCAAAACCGTAAGGTAGTACTTAACTTTTAAGGGGGTAGTATGAGATGTTTAAGTTGTAATAAAAATCTATCTGACTTTGAATCAACACGTAAGTCTGCTAGCACAGGTGAGTACCTTGACCTATGTAACACATGCTTTAGTGAGATTCAATATGATGTAGATACAATTGTACGTGATGACTTAAAGGATAATGAGTCTCTTGAAGAAGATGAATATGACTTTGATGAAGAACGTATTGATGTAATTGGGCAAAACGGAAACGAAGGAGAGCACTATGAATGATGCACTAGAAATACTAAATGAGATTGAAGATATTATTAATACACATCCTGACTGGAGTGCACAAGTAACTTTAATAGATCAGATTGTAAACTACATAGTACAGAAACGTACTGAGTTTGAACCTTCATGTGGAGATTGTGCAGGATGAGTTTTATCCAACACACTGCGTGTCCTAAATGTGGTAGTAAAGACAACCTCGGAGAGTACTCCGATCATTGGTACTGCTTTGGCTGTAGGTATTACAAACTAAAACATGATCTTCAATCCGTTAGAGAACGGTTAGTAGACGTCGTCCCCAAAGACGACGGTGACATATCATTAACAGTTAGTGATGCACTACCAAAGCAAGCCATGCAATGGCTACTATCCTACGGAATCACGGGTGCTCATGTAAGTGAGTACTCATGGGGGTGGGTAGAAGACCGCAGTCTGTTGGTCCTAGTTAACACACCAACCTATTGGCAAGCAAGGAACTTTGGTCCTGGAGTTAAGTATCTTAGCAAGGGAAATAAACCCTTGCTTTCCTATGGGAATGGTGGTACAATAGTATGTGTTGAAGATGTTCTAAGCGCAGTAAAGATTAGCAAAGCTAATGAACAAGTAACTGTAATACCCTTGCTCGGTTCTAGTGTGTCACCTGAACTTGAGCAAACCCTGTTTAATCGAGGCAATGATGTGATCCTATGGCTCGATAGGGATAAAGCAACAAGTGCTGTTAAACAAGCGAGAAGTATGCTTGGTAAGGGCATTAGGTGTTCTGTGCTGGTAACGGAATTAGACCCTAAAGAATATTCAGCAAAGGAAATCAACGAATGGTTGAGCAACAAATTATAAAACTTTTCTGTGAAGATAAAGAACTCTTTACAAAGTATTATAAATATGTTAATATTAATTATATTAAAACTAATTATAATAATATATATAAATTATTTAATAGTATTAATAACTATTATAATAAATATATAACTATTAATAATATTAATATTAATGATATAGATATATTTTATAATACAGAATACATGTTGAAAGAACAAGAAAGAAAGGAACTTAAACTACTCTTAGAAACTGTCTACCAACAGGACATCACCAACAAGGATGCTCTAATAGGGTTACTTGATGAGCATCGTCACCGAGCCATCGCAGGCGAGGTGGCACTAGTATCACTAGATGTAGAGTCAGGTAAGAAACCTGTACAAGATCTGTTAGATTTACTTGACAAGTTTGAACAGAAGGAACTTGAACTAGATGTATCTACTCCTGTTGAAATGGATCTAGAGAAACTGTACAACTCACAAGTAGCAACACCTGGTCTACGTTGGCGTATCAACTGGCTTAACCAAGCACTAGGTTCACTTCGTAAAGGTGACTTTGGTTTTATCTTTGCTAGACCAGAGACAGGTAAGACAACCTTCTTAGCTAGTGAGGTTACACACATGGTGGCACAGACTGAAGGGGAAGTACTGTGGTTTAATAACGAAGAGCAAGGTAACAAGGTAGCCATCCGTTGTTATCAAGCAGCACTGGGTATTGAACAAAGCTTTCTCTTTGATGATAGGGATAGGCGACAACGGCAGTACGTCGCAGCTACAGGTAATCGTATTAAGATCCTAGACTTTGAGGATTCAAATTCAAAGACTAAGATTGAAAACATTCTTAAGAACAGTAACCCTGCATTAATTATCTTTGACCAGATAGATAAGATCAAAGGGTTTAAAGGAGACCGTAATGATTTGGAACTCAAAGCAATCTACCAGTGGGCCCGTGAAGTTGCTAAGACATATGCACCTGTCATTGCTGTTTCGCAAGCAAGTGGTGAGGCAGAAGGTAAAGTCTTTCTTACAATGGACATGGTAGACGGGTCAAAGACAGCGAAGCAAGGTGAAGCTGACTGGATTATGGGCATTGGTAAAGAGCAAGACAACACATCACGTACTAGGTACTTTAACATTGTTAAGAATAAACTAATTGGAGATGCAGATACTATGCCAGACTTACGACATGGTTCTACACAAGTCCTAATCAAACCAGAGATTGCTCGATATGAGGGTATATAAATGAAGGAGTTAGTTCTTGATGTCGAAACAACCATCAGTAATAAAGGCAACCCCTTTGACGAAAGCAACAAGCTTTGTTACGTTGGACTACGTAGCAATACTATGTCTAGTGTTCATCCTATTGAGTATAGTGATCAACCTTATGGCACTGAGTTACGTAGCATTCAAAGTACTATCGATGACTCTGAACTTTTAATTGGGTTTAATATTAAATTTGATTTGCATTGGATAAGAAGATATGGAATTACTTTTAGCAATAAGCGCATATGGGATTGCCAGCTTGTACATTTTATACTTACTGGACAAACAGCCAGCTACCCCTCCCTCAATGGAGTTGCTTCTTACTATGGTTTGGGTAGTAAGCTTGATGTGGTTAGTACAGAATACTGGAAGAATGGAATAGATACACCAGACATTCCAGAAGAAATTCTTGTTGACTATTTAAGAGGAGACCTTGACCTAACTTATCAGGTGTACCTTAAACAGTTAGAAGAAGTTGAGAAAGCAGGTCCTCAATTAAAACGATTGATTAGTTTACACAATCAAGACTTGCTAGTACTAGAGGAGATGGAGTATAATGGATTGGTATTTGATGAAGCTAGGTGTACAGAACTGGGTGAAGAACTTACAGTACAAATTAAAAGACTTGATGATATTTTATATGACTACCATCAAACTAATGATTTCAACTGTAATTCTACTGAGCACCTCTCTGCTTTACTTTATGGTGGGACTATTGTTCTTAAGCGTAGAGAAGCTATTGGGGTATTTAAAACAGGGACAAGAGCAGGCCAAGTCAAAGAAAGGTGGGTAGATTATTCAATTGTCTTCGAGAAGATTGTCAATCCAGTCAAAGGTTCTGAGCTGGCTAAGGAAGGTTTTTACAGCACAGATGAACAAACACTTAAGTCTCTTAGAGGAAGTAAGAAAGCTAAAGAGTTAGTTGAATTACTACTAAGCAGAGCAACACTAGAGAAGCGACTTTCTACTTACTACGAGGGCTTAGTTAAACTACGAAAGGAAATGAAATGGGATGAAGGAAAACTATACGGACAGCTTAACCAGTGTGTGGCTAGAACAGGTAGACTTAGTTCAAGCAGACCTAACTTACAAAACTTTGATGGCGAAATTAAACAACTATTCAGGAGTAGATATGGCTAAAGAATTTAATGATGTGTATGGTAAAGTAGATCTAGATTATGCTAATGAATTCAATGAGTTCGATGCAGAACGTGAACTAGAATGTTCAAAGCTTGATAAGAAACGAAAGGAATATAATAATGAGCTTACTTCAGGCGGATGCGAAAGCTCTTGAGTGGGTATGTGCTACATTTCTAAGTCAAGATCAAACAGCTATTAAGGAGATATGGAATAATGTTGACCAACACACAGACAACCAAGAGCGGTTTGGTCTGCCAAGTAGACTCATTGCTAAGACGTTCGTATTCCGTCTTATCTACGGAGGATCTGCATACTCTTATGCTAATGATCCTAACTTTAAAGACATTGGCGGAGAACAGTTCTGGGACAGAGTCATTGGAGAGTTCTATCGTAAATACGATGGGCTTAGTAAATGGCATACAACAATTGTCGAGCAAGCTAAGCGAGATAGAAAACTTGTTATGCCAACAGGACGCATTTACAACTATGAACCAGAAGTTAGCTATGGAAAGGTCAAGTGGCCCCGAACAAAGATCCTCAACTACCCTGTCCAAGGGCTTGGAGCGGACCTCATGTCCATCACACGAGTCAGCTTGGCTAACAGACTTAGAGGAGTAGAAGGTGTTAAACTAATTAATACTGTACATGATTCAATTATCCTTGACATAGATGATAAGATATGCGATAATATAGGTATAGTGAAATTAGTAGACAAGTGTTTCACAGATGTACCAGCAAACTTCGAGAAACTATTCGGAGTTAAATTTAATCTTCCAATGAGGGTCGAATGTCAAGTTGGACCTGACTGGAAAAATATGGAGGTAGTAAATGCAAATTAATATTATTGATGTAGGTGCCCCTAATACACACGCTGCTAAGAATGGTCGTAGTTACCAGTCTATGGAAGTAACATACAAGGATGAGCAAGCTCAGACAAAGACTAAAAAGTTAATGTCCTTTAGTAATCCTAGTGTGTTCACTCACATTAAAGACCTTAGCAAAGGTGATGTAGTAAACGTAGTAACAACTAAAGATGACAATGGTTACTGGCAGTGGACTGCAATTGGTGGTGATGCACCAGCACAAGAGTCAAGTAAGCCAGCAACAGCTGGAGTCAATCGTACTACAGGATCTAACTATGAAACTAAAGAAGAACGGGCAGCCCGTCAGGTTTACATTGTTCGACAAAGCAGTATTAGTGCTGCTATTGGTGCTCTTACTATTGGTGCTAAATCTGTTCCTACTAGTGACGCTATTCTTTCTCTAGCTAAAGAGTTCGAGAATCATGTGTTTGCTAAGGAAGAAGTTAAGACAGCATCTAACATTCCAGAGTTAGATCTGGAAGATGACATTCCATACTAAGGATAACTAATGCAAGCATTAATTGATGGTGACATCGTTGCATACAGAGTTGCCTGTGCTTGTAAAGAAGACGACTCAAAGGAGTATGTACACAGTAAAGTAGACGACCTTATTGATAAGATCACTTTCTATACAGACTCCGATGAGTATCGTGTTTTCTTAACAGGTAAGAATAACTTTCGTAAAGCTATCTATCCAGAGTACAAAGCACATAGACCTACTGAGAAACCCTTTTGGTTACAAACAGTTAGAGACTATCTTGTTAAAGAATACAAGGCAGAGATATGTGATGGGCAAGAAGCTGATGATGCAATGGGTATACACCAAACAGAAGAAACAATTATCTGTACCATAGATAAAGATCTTCTAATGATCCCAGGACAACACTATAACTTTGTTAAAGATGAGTTCAAAACTGTTGGATACTTAGATGGACTAAAGCATTTTTATATGCAGTGTTTACAAGGAGACCGTAGCGATAACATCAAAGGTATCCCTGGAATTGGTCTTAAGAAAGCAGAGCGTATACTAGAAGGATGTGTAACAGAGTATCAGTTATTCAAAGCAGTACGTGCAGCTTATGGTAATGACGAAGAGTTTCTTATGAATGGTCTTGTCCTTTGGATTAGACGTAACGAAAACGAAGACTGGAGTGTACAATTCAATGCCCTTATTCAAGAGCAAACTGGAGGAGCAAGTCTGGAAGATCTTGAAGGAGAACTTCCCCTCAGTTAAGTATGAACCAGATAAGTTTGCTTACACACAACCAGCTAAAGAACGTAAATATATACCTGACTTTAAGACTGGAAGTAAAAAGATTTATCTAGAAGCAAAGGGTAAGTTGGACTTAGACACAAGACAAAAGATGATTTGGTTTAAAGAATGTAACCCAGATATAACTATTGTCTTCTTGTTTATGAATCCAGATAACAAGATAACTAAAAGAAGTAAGACAACCTATGGTATGTGGGCGGAAGCCAACGGTTTTCCATGGTTAGATTACAGAAAGGATTGGCTTAATGCTTATAGAGAATTGTATTCAGAATGAGGATGGGTCTTTAGACTTTGACTTTCATGTAGATAAAGAGGAAGCTGCTTTCCTTATGGATCATGCCATTAAAGACTTGATTCATAACGGATTAATTAAAGTAAGTTTAGATGAAGCAGAGCAACAGTTCGCTTTGTTCAAGGATGAAGGAGGTAAACCCTCATGAGTAAACACTTAGTTATTCCTGATTGCCAAGTAAAGCCTGGTCATAGTGTGGAATATCTAAGTTGGATTGGGCAGTATGCAGCGGAGAAAAAACCTGATGTGATTGTCTGCATCGGGGACTTCGCTGACATGCCGTCTCTATCTAGCTATGATATTGGTAAGAAATCTTTTGAAGGACGTACATACAAGGCAGATATTATTGCAGCCCGTAAGGGAATGGAAGCTTTAATGACACCTATACGTGCAGAACAAGAGGCTCTTAAACGTGGACACAGACCTCGATGGAATCCTAGACTAGTCTTAACACTAGGTAACCATGAACAACGTATTGATAGGGCTATTGATTATGATAGAAAACTTGATGGACTTATTTCGGTTAACGATCTTAAGTATGAGTCTCACGGTTGGGAAGTACATCCGTTCCTTGAAGTGGTGGTAATAGATGGTGTAGCTTACTCACATTACTTTACTAGTGGTGTCATGGGTAGACCAGTGATCAGTGCTCAGATGTTACTCACTAAGAAACACATGAGTTGCTTTGCTGGACATCAACAAGGTAGACAGATTGCTTATGGACGTAGAGCTGATGGTAAAGAAATGACATCCATTATTGCAGGCTCTTGTTACGAACACAGTGAGGACTATCTAGGTCCACAAGGTAACGAACATTGGAGAGGGTTCTATATGCTACATGAAGTTAACGATGGTGCCTTTGATGAGATGGCTGTTAGTCTTAACTACTTAAAGAGGACATATGGAAGATCATAATGCTAACACTTAGCGAACTAAAAGAAAAGATTGTCAAGCAAGTAGATGAGGTCGATCTTATTGATTTACTAGGGTTAACTACTCATGATTTAGTTAATGCTTTTGAAGACAAGATAGAAGATAAGTATGACACCATTCTTGCTGAGTTGGAATGATTGGTTTCCCCCAATTAATTTATATAACTACCCTAGAAAAGAAAGAAAAACTATGGACATTAGTCAAAGGATCCTAAGTGATGTTACTATATTTAACAAGTATGCAAAGTACATCCCTGACAAACAACGTCGAGAGACATGGCAAGAACTAGTAGAACGTAACATGGCAATGCACATCCGTAAGTATCCTCAATTAAAGGATGAAATCAAGGAGAATTACAAGTATGTATTTAATCGTCAAGTGCTACCTTCAATGCGTTCGTTACAATTTGGTGGCACTCCTATTGAGCTTAGCAATAATCGTATGTTTAATTGTGCTTACTCCCCTTGTAATCATCCAGCCGTCTTTAGTGAAACAATGTTTAATTTACTTGGAGGTTCGGGAGTCGGATTCTCGGTTCAAAGCCGTCACGTGGAGAAACTCCCTACAATACAGGGTCCTTCGAGCAAGCAAAGGAGGTTTCTAATTGGAGACTCCATCGAAGGTTGGGCAGATGCTGTCAAAGTACTTATTAAAGCATACACTCTTGGTAAGTCTGACCCTCAGTTTGATTTTAGGGATATCCGTCCTAAAGGGGCAAGGCTTATTACCTCTGGAGGAAAGGCTCCTGGTCCAGACCCTCTACGCATCTGTCTTGATAAGCTCCGTAGCGTACTCAATGACTCTGTTGGTCGTAAACTCAAACCTATTGAGGTGCATGATATGGTTTGTCACATCGCTGACGCTGTGTTATCTGGCGGTATCAGACGTGCTGCTCTAATTAGTTTGTTTGACCATGATGACTTAGATATGCTTGCAGCGAAGAGTGGTGAGTGGTGGGAACTAAGCCCTCAACGTGGTCGTGCTAATAACTCAGTGGTGTTACATCGAGAGCACACTACAAAAGAGATGTTCTTTAGAGTGTGGGAAAAGGTTAAAGCAAGTGGTGCAGGAGAACCAGGTATTTTCTGGACTAATGACTATGACATGGGGTCTAACCCTTGTTGTGAGATTGCACTTAATCCAAACCAGTACTGTAACCTAGTAGAAGTAAACGTATCAGATGTAGAAACACAAGAAGAGTTAAATGGTCGTGTTAAAGCTGCTACTTTTATTGGTACTTTACAAGCAGGATACACAGACTTTCATTACCTTCGCAATGCTTGGAGAGAACAGACTGAGAAAGAAGCTTTACTTGGTGTGTCTATGACAGGTATTGGTAGTGGTAAGGTGTTGAAGTTAAACCTAGTTGAAGCTTCTACCCTAACTAAAGAAGAGAATGTTCGTGTTGCTAAGATTATTGGTATCAATGCTAGTGCTCGAATTACAACAGTAAAACCAGCAGGAACTACGTCCTTAGTACTAGGGTCATCTAGTGGTATTCATGCTTGGCATAACGATTACTATGTTAGACGTATGCGAGTAGGTAAGAATGAACCTTTATATAAGTACATGATGGATACTGTACCTGCTCTAGTAGAAGACTGTGTATACAAGCCACACTTAGAAGCAGTAATGAGCTTCCCTCAGAAAGCACCAGAGGGTTCTATGTTACGAACAGAAAGTTATCAAGACTTACTAGAGCGTGTTAAACGATTTAATCTAGAGTGGATTGGTAATGGTCATAACACAGGAGATAACAAACATAATGTATCATGTACTATATCTTTAAAGGAGGAAGATTGGGAAGGTTGTGGTAAATGGATGTGGGAAAACAGAGAAGACTATACAGGTATCTCAGTTCTGCCTTATGATAATGGTTCGTATGTTCAAGCTCCCTTTACAGATTGTTCTAAAGAAGAGTATGAAGAATTGTTTAAACACTTAAATGAAATTGATTTAACTAAAGTGCTAGAACATGAAGATTATACTGAACAAAAAGATCAAGTAGCTTGTGGTGGTGGTAGTTGTGAAATTAACTAAGGGAGAAAAAGATTAATGTATATTTCAACGGACTTTATTATGGGTGTCAATGTAGGATTTGAATACATTGAAGCAGCTGATGGACACTTCTTTGTTATTGATCTATTTATTGTACGGATTTTACTGGAGTTTCCTAAAGAAACGGCATAGAGATATCTAGCAAGCTCTCTATAGAGTTTTAGTTAAAAAGAAAGGGGATAGCATTAGCCGTCCCCTTTTCGTTTGTTATACGTTGATTATGAAAGCCGTTTATCTCTCAGCTGCCTTCTTTTTAGCAGTCTCAAACTTTTTAATAGCACGTTCCTTAGCTTTCTCAATAGCAACCTCTCTATCCAGAAACTCTTCACGTTGTGAACCATAAATTGGCATACCAATAAAGCTCCAGAAAGATCTTTTAAGTTTCTCACCAGTTGGTGCACGAACTGCAGCACTTACTTGGAAAGGTAAAACACTAGATCCAATCTGTTTAGCTTTTTCTGAAGCAGGTAATCTATCATCAAGTAAAGTTCCAATAGTCTTAGGTACAAACCCTAGTTTATTCTTTAATGTTTTTCCAAAGTCTAAAGCCCAGTGAGCAGCTTCCATATTATGCTTAGCTAACTGCATAGTAGTACCATCACCAAGATCTACACGAGTCGGGTCTTCATTCTCCCAAATGTTTTTACCTACTAAAGCTAGGTTAACACCATTCATATACGTATAATAAATTATAGCAGTATTAAGAACATAACGTCTAGCTAAATCACCTTGAGTTTTAGGATTCCATATACCTTTGACACCTTCTTTTAATTCCCAGTTCTTAGGTTTAGATAACTCTTTAGGTAATGCTGTAGTAACAGCCCTTAATGTAGAGACAGTCCAGTCAGGAGCAAACATAAGAACCTGTGCCCATTCTCTACCTGCAATAGTACCAGCTTTTACAACTTTATCTTTAAGCCATATATTATCTATTTTATCTGCAACTGAGTTTGCTACTCTAAACCAATCTAAACCACCTAAAGTATTGTTAACAAAACTAGCAGCTTCCTTTGCAAGAACTTCATCAGGTATTGTAGGGTTCTTTGCTCTCATGCTAGTAAACACATGAGTAAACAAATGAATCTTACCACCAGTATGCATATACTCCCAAGTAAACTTATTCATTTTCTGAATAACGAACTTGTCAAATGGGCTTGTTATTTTTTGAGCAGCTGTAATCTCAGGTCCTACTTTACTTAGGATCTTGTCTACCATAACACCAGCATCAGCAATAATACTTTGGCTTACATCTTCAGTACCTAGTACTAAACCATTACGTAGTCCTACATCAATGACATCACCTAGACCACCTTCTCTATAAAGCTTTACTGCTTCTCTAGTACCTCTACCACCACTTAAAAAGTCTTTTAGTGTAGAAAAAGGAGCAGCAGACAACCTAGCAAATCCTAATGAAGTTGCATGGAATAATGAAGCAGATGTTTGTAATGCTTTAGTCAAGTAAGATACACCACTTAAAGCACGAAGAGCCTGTGATGGTTCTGTCTGTCTAAATACATATCCTAACATCTTAGCAATATCAGGGTGTACTAGATAGTCATTGACAATTTTAGAATCTTTACTATCAAACTTTACATACTTACTATTAACACCTAACTCTAAGTCTTTAGTAAGGGCAGGCTTTCCATCTATAGAAGTCTCTAGTAATTTATCTACAATACCTTTTTGTATAATAGCATTCTGCATAGACTTAGCATAAATTTCATAGACCTTAGCAATGTCTCTTTCTACTACTACACCAGTCCCTTGTAAAGCCTCATCTAAATCCCTAATAGTTTCAAAGATACGAGACTCAGCAAAGTTACGGACAAACCTACTATCTTTAGGAGCCCCATAGATCTTATTTAAAATAGTATCTAACTGAGACCTAGACACAGTCATGTTCTTATAGTTAAGAATGTGAGTTACATAGTTGTTACGTAGAAAATCAAAGACTCCAGCATCAACAGCTTGCTGTCCAATATCAGCAAAAGCTTTCTGAATATTCTCTAGTACTGGAAGAGCATGTTCTTCTGAAGGAAGTTTTTTTAATCTTTCAATTACAAACTCAAGTCTATTAGCTTTAGCTATATATGCTTCTGGAGAAGTATCTTTTGGAATATTACCACTTTCAATTCTACCTCTCATGGTTTCTAAAGCACCTACCATACCTTTATTAACCCTGCCTGTAACAGGGTCTGCTATTGAAGTTCCATAAAGCATCTCTGTTTTTTCAGCATCAGTATAAATCTTATCATAAGGTTTATCTTTTTCTAAGGCTAGTGTAATACGTTCACGAATACCTAGTTCAGGTACTGCTTGTCTAATCTTTTCAACAGCATTATTAATAGTACGTTCTATAGCACGGTACTTAGATAGAGCATCTCCAATAAGAGTTCTTGACTCTACTAATGGATCCTTAAGGAGATCAGCTGCCCCTTTTGTAGTACCAAAGTCCAAGTTCTCTTGAGCATCAAATGCAGATCTAGTCTCATTAACACTATCTTTAGTAGGTCCAAAGTCTTCTGAGTCCCCTTCAAATAGATCTCTTTGAACAGGTTCTTTAAGAGACTCTTCAAACTCTTTTGCATCTTCAAATATCTTTGTTTCTTCTGTAGCTTGCCTAGGTTTAAACTTAATCTCTGGGAGAAAAGGTTTAGCTACTTTAAGAGCTGTATTAATTAAAGCACCTCCAGCAGCAAAGGAAGCTCCTGTATTTATAATACGTTGTGTATCATACCCACCTACTTGACCAGTCTGGGCTACTGTCTCTGCACCTATCCCTAGTGCACCAGCTTTAACTGCAGACTTACCAATGTCAGTAGCTACCTTAGAAACTTTACCTACAGTAGTAGCAGCAGCCCCTGCCTTAGGAAGCACAACACCAGGCCCTGCTAATAATAACTCAGGATCTTTTCCAAGTTCATAGATCATGCCCTTAGCAGCACCCCAAGGATCATTCAGTACTTGCTTACCAAACTCTTTAAGACTTTCTCCAATACTAGGTTCAGGATTAGCTTGTCTTTCTGCTTTAACAGCAGCATCTCTTTCAGCAGCTAGACGAGTAAACTCTTTACCATAGATATCTTTATACTTTTTATTAGCTTCAAGAGATTTATTCCAAGAAGCTCCAGCTTGTTCTTTAGCAATTCTATCAGCTTCTGTCCGTAACTCTTGGTCATCTCTAGTAGCATTAACTATAAATCTACCAGCAAAACCAGACTTAAAGTATTCTTTAGTAGACATAGCTGGACCTGTACCAGCCCAATTAGTTTTAGGAGTCTCTACTAAACCAAAGTCTTCTGCTGCACCAAAGTCAACAGAAGAAGAAGCAGATGGAGCTAAACCAAAGTCTTCGACAGCACCAAAGTCAACAGCAGCCATTAATCAGGATCTCCTTTAATACGACCACCTTCAATAAAGAATTTATAACCAGCTTTATATTTAGAACCTAAGGTTTGTCTAGCCTCAGCATCAGACATATAAGGTTTATTTGCAGGAGCTTTAGTAGCTTTACTTTCTGGAGCCATTGCAGGAGCATCACTAAACTTAGTACTATCTAATTGTTTACGCCCCTCTTTTAAAAGAAGCTCTGCTTGTTTAATAGTAGATCTACCTTGCTTAATTCTTGCATCAAGTTCTGCTTTACGAGCATTTGTTTCTTCTTCAGATAAACCAAACTGTTTACCAGTTTCTAATTTAGTTCTTTCATCTATGTCATCTTGGTAGTCAGCACGAAGGTCATCTAGTTGACGTTCATTAGCTTTAAGTAAGTCATTAGCTTGAGAAAATAATACCTTCTTTTGATCAAAGCTAAACCTATTACTAGCTAAATTAACTGATACCCGTCTAAATTCATTAGTAATTTTTGCTTGAGACTCTTTAAAACTTTGTGTTCTTCCAAATTTAGCTTTATCTAGTTCAAGTCTTGATGCTCGATAGTTTGCAGTATTTACATTGCTTTCTTCTTTAATTCTATCCATAGAAGTTTTAGAAGCAATTACTGCTTGTTCATAATAAGACTGACGTTCTGATTCTGGTAAGTCTTGAATAACAGAAGTATCAATACCTAAACCTTCAAAAGACTTAAGACTATTAGTCCAAATCCTAGCCCTAGCACCTGGGTCTGTATTCTTTTTATAAGCATCTAGTGCCCCTGCTGCAATCTGACCTTTAGCTCCTAATTGTTTTTGTATATTATCAATATTTTCTTGAGTAGTTTTTACCTTATTATAATTTGCAATAGCTTTGGATGAGTCTTGAGCAGCTAAGTAAGAAGATGTCTTAGCTCTAACAGCTTCATCTTCTAAAGAAAATTCATTAGCCTTTAATTGGGCTTGAATAGATTCACGTTGAGTGTCTGGATTCTGTGCAAGAGTCTCAGCTAGTTTAGCCATAACAGCAGACCTACTACCCCTTTCATTTTCTGGAAGAGAACTAATAGCATTCTTTAAAGCAGCATCTAATGTACGTGCTCTGTCAATTGCTGGATCTTGAACACCAAATAAAGCAGTGCCAATAGCTTGACCTAGAGAACGACCAAGCATTGTTTGATTATATGTCATGCCTGGAGCAATACTACCCCTAGCCTGCATCATAGCAGACTGTTGATTTTCATCCATTATCCTTTGACGACGTTGTTCTTGTAACTGTGGGACAGATAGTCCAAATAAACTTCCTACGATATCAGCCAT
>Ga0181358_1000878_pt1 | contig 13696 bp, 24 predicted proteins | sample Fa13VDMM110SD_FD_130096 | JGI IMG/M metagenome (GOLD analysis project Ga0181358, IMG submission 130096) | Freshwater viral communities from Lake Michigan, USA - Fa13.VD.MM110.S.D | ecosystem: Environmental > Aquatic > Freshwater > Lake | place: USA: Michigan | collected 2013-09-24
GCCGCGCCACGGGGCTCGCGTCGTCGTATGTGTACGCCGTCAACCAGACGGTCGGCACCCCGTCCGAGGATCAGATGACCGCCGACGTCGCATCCGGCCCGGGCGGGGCGTGGCTTGAGATCGACACGGCGACGTGGTCGGCCTCGCTCGAAGTGCCGGTCACGCCCGGGTGGAACACCATCTGGCTCGGCTTCCTGTGCGGCCTTTACGGCGAGCTGGAGAGCTTGTCGGAAGTGATCGCCCAGACAACTTACGATCCGTGGGTCGCCGAGTTCAACCCCTTCAGTCTCACAAACAACTCGCACCCCGCGATCATCAGCCCGGTCGGAACGATCCGCGACGCTCCCGATTTTGCGGTGCTCGTGGCGACGACCGCCGTCGACTTCGCGGCGGGCGTGTTCAGTCGCTACACGGTCCCGCTTTTGTTGGCGCCCCCGCCGCTGACTAACGTGCCAAGCCGCATGTTTTTACTGTGGGAGCCATTCAAGGGCGAGCTTTCACGGATCGGAACAGTCATTCAGTCGTCCGTTGAACCATGGGCTAATCCGTTCCCGAACACCTTCCCGGTCGTCGCTTTCCGGCAGTCGCTAGACGTCATCGACCTCGACTCCATCGCCGTCGACGGGTCGCAGGTCTGGCAGCTCGAAGACTCTTCGTCGGGCGCCGGGCTTCGATGGTGGCAGCTCCCGAGCGCCCTGCAGTTCCGACAAGCGGCGAACATGGCCCAGAAGGCGCGGATCGCCGTAGCGCCACAAGTCGCCATCGCGAACAACGTTGCAGGCGTGCAAGAGTACCCGCTCCCGACCACCGGCGGCAAGTCGACCGTGTGGGGCGAGGTCAAGACCTGCTTCCTGACCTTCGACCCCGGGCCGCCTTATGCTCAGCCTAGTGCTACGGTCATTCTGGAGGCTTGCCTGTCGGTGGTCGTCACTTGCCTGAATCAACGCGAGCCGACGGTGCAGGTCACGGTTCAGGTCGAGATTGAGATCGTCAACATGGCGACGGGCATCGTGCAGCAAGCCGCGACGGCAACGATGCCCATCGGCGTCATTCAGCCCGGCGCCGGTTCGCTCGACGGCACCTCGGTCCTTGCCCGCACCATCGGATGGTCGAAGTTCTACACGGCGAGCGACCTGACGCAGTATGGGCAGGCAGGCTTGACCCGCCGCAACGACTGGAGAGTCTGGCAGCCGATCCGCGTCGTCGTCAGCGAGTCGCGCACCGTGCTCACGTCGACGCCTTACTTCATGCGCGCCACCGTTAGCTTGCCAAGCGTGACGACCCCGACCGACTTCATCCTGACCGTTTCAGACCTCGCCGTTCGCATTGCAGGGGGCTAACCATGGCCATCATCGTCAACAGCACCGCGACGTGGAGCCCGTCGCAGTTCCAGAAGGGCATCGCGCTTGACTCGAACGACCCGGGCAACAGCGCCCTTCAGGCCGTGGTCGATGCCGAGAACCGGTCGTGGCTGGACGTGAAAAACTACCTGTTCGCGTGGTACGCCCCGGCCGCCGACAGCGAGCTGGACCCGAGCTCGAACTTGACCGTGTTCCGATTTCGCGCCCACAACCCGGTCGGGCTGGTCGACTTGCGCTTTCAGGTGCGAGGCCGGTACGTCAGCGGCACCGGCGCACAGGTGCGCTTGCACGACAACGGCACCGGGATCGCGACCATCAACCTGACCACGTCGACGATCAACCATACGGCCACCGGCATCGTCGGCGGCCTTGGCGACCGAACGTACACGATCCAAGTGCAGACCCAGATCGGCTCCACCGCCGAGTTCCCGGGCATCTGGGTTTCGTGGGGCACCTTGACCTGACGCCCGCTCGCCCCCGAACGGCCACCCCCGCCGCCCCCTTGTCGCGATCCCCCGTCCATGCTACCTGTGCCAAAATGGCACAAACTAAGGTGACACCATGAGCGCGAAGGTCCCCGGATTCAGCAACTATCAGACCGAGCCGTTCACAATTTCGGTCAGCACGACCCCCGCGACGTTCGGCTCTCTGACCGGCGGGTGGTTGCCTGACAGCGGCTCGACCGCCATCCTCGTCGTGCAGATGCCCGCCGACGGTGAATCGGTCGCCTTGTGCATCCCGGGCTTCGCGGGAGCCGTGGCCGACATCCCCGACAACGCCCTTGTGAAGGCGAAACAGGACACCACGACCTCGGTTGCCTTCGGCCTGACCTCGCTCCCGATCCGCTACACCGACGTCATAAACAACAACGTCGCGCTCGTCGCGTCGAGCTCGTTCAGCGCCGTGTGCCAGTGGTTGCCGATCACCGAACCGGGGGACTGACATGCTCACGAAATGGGGTGCAGCGTTAGGCCTCGCATCGGCGGGGCGTATCACCGGCGGCGGTGGCGGCAACACGGGCGTACCGCTCGGCCCGTTCGCTAACTGGGCGGCTTTGCCAGCTTCGGCAGAGGGTGGGTCGTTCGCGGTGGTGTCCGACCTCGGCCCGGCGAGCTCGTCAGGTCTGGCCATCTACGACACCGGCGATGCCGAGTGGAAGCTGCAGTTCGGCACCTTCCTGACGCTGGCCGACCTGCTGGCCTTTACCGACCCGATCAACTCGCTCGCCGTGGCGACAGTGGGCGCCTCGCTCGACGACCCTGAATCGGTGCGGTATCAATGGGACGACACTGTGCCCGCGTGGGTACGCACGCCTGACCCCGTGCCGTATGCGTGGGACATCACCGACCTGACAAACATCGACCCGTCAGGCATCGGAGCCACGCAGATCGGTGACTTCGGCCGATACACGGACCCGACCTCAGGCGCGATTGAAGTGTACCGCCTGCGGTTAGTGCCTGCGGTCGGAAGCATCAACCTGACCGTCTGGGTGCCTGCCTCTATCTATGACGAGGCGGGGCTGACCATTCAAGGCTACCTGATCGGCACTGAGACAATGCCAGCGTCGGGCGGCACCATTCAGGGCTACACCGTCACGACTAGCGGGGCGTCGGCGAGCGTGACGACATCGGGCGGCGAGGTCGTAATAGCCAGCACCACCATCAACCACTTCGCTAACCTCAAATCAACTTATGCGCTGACCGAGAGCGACCGGTACTACGTTCGCATGAATTTTCGTCTGTCTCAGACGGCGGCAACGGCCATGACCTTCTACAACTTGTTTTACGATAACGGCACGACCAAACCGCAATTCATTACGACGCAGAACCCTATCGTTGAGCTCGGGAAATATATTCCATCCACGACAACTCCTGCGCTTGTCGGGTCCACCCTCATGATCCGAGGTAGCGGAACGGCCATCGGGAACACCACCGAACTGGTCGAAATTTTGTCCGATGGCACCGCAGCGAACCTTGTGAACGTCAGCCGCAACGCTCGCCCTTATTTCAGCATGAGGCGCAACGCACAGACCGGCACCGCGACGGGGCAGCACCTAATCCAGACGTTTCAGAACGCGACCGGCGCCCAGACGGCCCGCTTTTCCTATCTCTACTTCATGACCTACTGACCCTCGGGGCGCTATGGATTCCCACGGCTTTCGCATCACGAACCGATGCCTGCCCGACTTGCTCCGGGCCATGACCGCCACCGAAGCGCGAAGCATCACGAGCGGCGTCGTCAGCGACGGCAGCGGGTGCCTTCTCATTAGCGCCGACGGCGAGTGGACGTGCAGCCCCGAAGGCGACGACTACAAGGTCACCCTGCCCGATGGCCGAGAAGGCATCGGCACGACCGTCGCGAACGCACTGGCAGCCGCAAGGGCGTCAACATGACCCCTCGCATCCCCATTCCCGTATACGACGGAGGCCCTGACACCGGCACCCGCAACGACCGCGCAGACTACCTCGAACCGATGGCCGAGCGATGGCCCGGGGGTGACCTGCTGCAGCTCGTCGACTGGCTCGCTGTGGATCGCTCTGTACGCTGGCAGCCGCGCCAGCGTGCCGATGGTACACAGGCCACCTATTGCGACCACTACGCAGCCGACCTCATCGAGCAGGCCTGCGGGCAGCAGCTCATCAGCGCGTGGGTCTGGTGGACCAACAGCGCCCTTCGGCGCATGAGCGCAGGCGAGACGGTGCCCGTGGTCTACGGTGACACCGTTATCGAGCACGGCGCAAAGGGCCTGCACGGGTGGATGATCGAGCATGGCCAGAGGTACGGGTGGACCCGTGTCTACACCGACGCAGCCTTGCGCGACATGCTGACCGACCGGCACACCATCGGCCTCATCCTGACCCCCTCGCACGTCTCCGTTGCCCTGCCTGACGTGTACCAGCCAGCGCCGTTCTCCGGCCCTCCGTTGCAGTCGCAGGCCGGCAGCCGCAACGTGCGCCTGTGGCGACAGGATGATTGGTACAGGCGCCGCTCAGACACGGTGCGGGTCTGGCTCGACCCTCACTACCTGCGCCACGTCACGAGGCCAAAATGAGCGAGCCAACCGACAAGCTGACCGACGCCGAGCGCAAGGCACGGCGCAAGGATAGACGACGCCAGACGTGGGAGACGGTCAAGGACGTCGCCACGTTTGTGCTTGGCATTATCGGGGCCATTCAGTACGCCCGCGAACATAAGGACAGGAGCAAGCCATGAGAGCAGACATTGAAACCCGCCGGTGCGAACGAACGAACCGAGAGACCATGCAGGTCATGATAATCTCCGGCGACCATCGCTTCCCGATGCCGCCGGTCACGCTGGTCGTGCCACTGGTCGTCGGGATCGTGACCTTCCTTCTCTCCTTGCTCTGAGGCGCCATGCCACCCGAACTCGCGAACCTGATGGGCCCGATGGGCGGCGGCTTGGCTGGGGCGGTCGCCTATGCCGTGGTCAAGCTAATCGAGATCAAGGCCGGACTGCCGAAGCTACAAGCCGACCTCGACGCGGTGCGTCAGCTACATGCGGCGTGTGACCAGAACGTCCGGCAGCTACAGGCGCAAGTGGCGCAGCTGATCGCCCAGCTCGCGACGCAATCGTCAGGCCGCAACCCGCTCGAACCCTAAGGCAGCGAGCAAGGCGAGCGCCACGTCAGGGGGCAGGCACCAGACGTTGAACCCGATGCCATGCGCCCGGGCGGCGAACCGTACGGCCATCAGCGGCATCCCGACGATCTCGGCCACGCTCTGCATGGTGTACGGCACCTCTGCAGCCCAGATTTGCCGCTTCTGACGCTTCGGGGCGGGGACGACGGGCGACGACAAGGTGCGGACTTGCTCGGCCTTCACGGGCGGCTTTTCGATGGCGAAGCTCCGCGAAGGGCGCCACCACGTCAGGTCGTGCCCGGCGTTACGCAACACCCCGGCCCGCCCGTTCACCACGTCGCGGCTGCACCCCCATCGCTCGCACAGCTGCTCGATTGCCGCGGGTTCGTCGGCGACCGCTCGCATGTCGGCGAGCCACTTGGCGCGGCGGGTTTCGACGTGGTCGAGTGTCTGGGTGGGTGTCTGGGTGGGTGCCGGTGCCTTGGCGACGGGCGGCTTGACGGTACGCACCGGCGGGGCGTGCTGCCGTTGACGGCTCACGTTCAGCCCTTGCGCGGCGGCGAAGTGCCACGCGCCGAAGTCGTAGCCTCGCGACTCCATCCGAAGCCGAGCGGCCTGTAGGCCACCCTCCGACAAGCCGGTGAGCTCTTGCGCGATCCGTATCAAGTGCCCGGGCTTCGCGGTCTGGGCGGCTTGCATCAGCAAGGCGTATTGCTCGTCGTCCTTGTCGCCCGGGGCGTTGCCCGCCTTGCCTGCAGCGTGCCACTCGGCGAAGTTGTAGCCGCGAGCTTCGAGCCGCCGGATGAAGGTTCGGACGGTGTTCTCGCCGGGCGCGCCGAGCAAGGCGGCGGCGGTCTGGAGCAGCTTGCCCTTCGGGGCGGTGCGGGCGGCCTGCAGGAGCAGGTCGTACTTTTCGCGGTCGGTCATGGTTCGTTTCATCTGGCCCACCTTCTCGGCTTGCGGCTGGTGCTGTCGTCGTAGCCTTCATCGTATGCGCTTTGCTCGCGCTTGGCTCCCTCGCTGCGTGTTACACGGGCGCCCCATAGCGCACCGAGTTGCACGCCCATGGCAAGGGCAGCGATGCACAGGGCGATACAGTAGGCGGTCACTTCGGTGGTCATACTGCCTCCCATGGCGAGCCCGTAGGCGTTGCGAGCAGGTAGGCATGGGCGGCGTCAAGGCTTTCAACCTCGATTAGCGCGCCCATGTAGTCAGGCGACGGGCGCACCAGCACACGCAGCACGAGGCCGTCGCGTGTTTCGATGCGAGCCGACCAGCAGCCGGGCGCGGCATCAGGCAAGTAGAACCCACCGTGGCGGAAGTAGGCACCGGGGCGAAGCGTTCGGGTCATGGCGTGGCCTCCGACGTGACAGGGCGGGTCAGGATGTGCTCCACTTGCCCGAGGGCTTCGAGCGCGAGGCGGCAGCGATCTCCGAGCGGTCGGTGGTCGATCTCGCGACCGACGCCTTCGATCACGTCGAGCGCGGCGACGATGCGCGGGTCACGGTCGGCAACGGCGGCAAGGCAGGCCGCGACGATCTGCTCGTGGGTCATGTTTTCAGGGTTGCGGTAGGTCATGGGTCGTCTCTCGTGGGTGTGGGTGAAGTTGCCTCTAGTCTTTGCCGCCTTTCTTTCTGCTTAGTCTCTACATATTTTCGGGCCGATTTCTCGGCCTGCTCTTGCGTCAATTCTGGGTGCTGGCTCATTGCCATGGCGAACCCTTCGGAGTGCCATATAGCCTCACGTACCGAATATGCAGCCAACCGGCAGCGCTCGTGTTGCACGACCCACCGGCCAGAACGGCGCTCAAAGTGCCCCTCTCCCTGCTTGCAAAATAAGCCGCACCGGTAGCATACGCCACCAAAATTATTTTTCATGGGTCGTCTCTCTGGGTGTGGGTTTGTCACGAACCGGGCGGTGCGTGACGGTTAGCGGGTCAGGTGCCGCTCGGCACGGGCAACGGCAGCGGTGTACCGGCCGCAACGCTGGCCCGTCGCACCGGCATAACGGCACAGGGCGCGGTCATGGTGACGGCGGGTCAGGTAGGTCAGATGTCGAGAGGCCACACGGGCGGCAACGGTGACGTCAACGAGTTCCTCGCAAGCGACACCAGCGCCCCCGGGCTGAATACAGGTTAGGCGCCCGGCGTCGTCGTAGCAGTCGTCTCCCCACATCTGACTCCACTGCGGGTGCTGCTGCCACGCGCCACAGTGCCCTCCGGCGTTGACCACACGGGCACGGTGCTTGCTCTCGACGAAGGCGACCGCGCACAGGCGCTCGGCAGACACGAGGGGCGTGGCGTTGCGGGTGCAGGCCATCGCGAAGAGGTGCGCGTCGGTCGCGTCGTGGCCGGTGGTCATCAGCAGCGAGGCGATGCGTAGCGTGAGGAGTAGGGTGGTGAGCATGGGGCGACTCAGTAAAGGGGTGGGAGACCGCGTGCCGGAGTCGAACCGGCGGGACCGGGCGCGGGTTAGGCGAGGGCGGCTTGAAGTGCGGCGGTGATAAGTGCCAAGCGGCCTTCTTCCGTTCGGGGGCGATCCATCACAAGCCTGTGGCTTGGCTTGTTTACATAGTCGCGGGCCAGCTTCTTCAGGTTCACCGCTGCGATGCTCGGACATTCAAGGGTGCTGACTTCTTCGCCAAGGCACGGGGTCCGGTCGGGACCACCGCCGACGAACGGGCGGTCGGTGACGAACACCCGAAGCAGACCTGCAGTGCACATTGTGTACCAGTCGTCGCCGATAGGGTTGAAGCAAGGGGGGAACCAGCTAGCCGTGACATGAACCGAGAGACCGTTGATCGTTGCCTTGCCGATCTCGATAAGCGTGGAGTTGGCAGTCAGGAACTTCTCGAACAGGGCGGCGTCAAACTTTGCGGCGGTCGTCATGGTCTCGTCTCTCGGTGTTCGGCCAGACCCTTCGTCCGACCTTGTGAACCCTTTATCGCATACGTTGGCGACGTGTGCAATATATAATCGCACCCCCTATGTCGATTTTTCAAGCGCCACCCGTAGGCGGTAGATCGTCGACCACCCCGGCGTCGGTTGCCGGAGCGTCGGCAGCTGCACCGGCACCGCGAGCGCAAGGTACGCGGCGGCCTCCGGCGTGCCCGGGACGAGGCGGCCGATGTACCCGGGCGACGACCGGCGGGGTAGGTGGTACAGCGCACCGGCGGCGGCGTAGAGCATCCCGGGCGACAAGGTCGTCGCCTCGGTCGCTCGCCCGGGCCGGAGTTCATACGCGGCGTCGGCGTCGATGCCACTGGCCTGCAGCAATCGAAGGAGGGCGTGGGTCGGGGGCAGTCGGTGTGCGCGGGCGTTCATTTGCGGGACTCCATATACAAGGCGATCAGGGCGGCTTCGGCTTCGTCGGTGTTCTTCCATGCCTTCTCCGGCCACCGTTGCGCGGCGGCCGCAAGGGCGATCCGTTTCAAGTATCCGCGGTCGCCGGTCGGCAGTCGCAGGCCGGATCGCCACGTCGAGGGGTACACGTCGGCAATCGGCACGCCCGGAAAGGTCATCCGGCAGACCGCTCGCCACAGACCGATCCACTCGGCCTGTGCAAGCGTGCCCTGCGATTGCGCCTTCTCCCTGACCGACTCGCCGCCCCGGGCTTGCGCGGCTTCGATGGCGATCCGGTCGATGCCGAGCTCGACCAGTGGCCGGAGAACTTCGAGCGCTCGTTCGATGCCCGGGGCGTTGACGTTGGCGACGAACAGCAGCTCGCCACCTCGGACGACCGCGAGGCCGGTTCGGGTTGCGGCGTCTAGGGCAAGGGTAGTCATAACAGCCCCCCGAACAGCGACGCTTGCACGACGGCGGGCGCTGGGGCGGTCAACGTGGCCAGCGCGAGCCGGACGTCATCGACCGCCGGGGGCGGCACCGGGCAGCGAGCGAGGGCGGCCGTCGGCGTCGGGGCCGGGTAGCCCCACTCGTTCCCGCCGACCTTGGCGCGCCATGACTCGCAGGTCGCGTGGTATTCAAGGCGAACGACGCCGTGACGGTACTCGGCCGACAGCGACGGCGGGGCGGTGGTGTCGGTCCATCCATGAGCGATCAATCTGTCATCTGCTGGTGGTCTCATTGTTCATCCGTCCCGATTTCGCAGGAGTCGCCGCAGCCACCCCCGAGGTCTAACATCAAGTCCCACATGCTAAGTTGCCGCGTGTCGTCGTATCGCTCGAACTTTAGCGTGTGCGCTTCTGTCACGATGTCGGCGGCACTGCGTCGACGGCGATAAAACGTGGCCGGGGTGTCGCGTTTTACGTCTCCATATTGACGCTCAAGGCGAGCAAACAAATGGAAGTGCGACGGGTTATCTTGCGCGATGCTGTAGAGCTTGCGGTCACTTTTCTTCCAGCACGTCACACAGTTGCCGTAGTGGTCGCCGAGGATGCCAAGGTCGAAAGGCTGACGCTTCATGTACGCGCCGACCATCTCCTTCGTGTACCCAGCTTCCGCTAACGGATAGACCAGCTCGCCAGAATCCAAGGCCTTAAAATTGATGCGGTCTGCCTCGTCTGCGCGGATGCCTAACGCAGTCGAGTAGGAAGAAAGCTCCCACCCCATGACGTCGCGCAGATAGGCGCGCATCGGAACTGTTTTTAGTTTGGTCGTGCATTGCGGCATGGCGGGACTGAAAACGCCATGCTTTGCAACGGCTGCCTCAAATGGTTCGCCATTGCGTGCCGCTGTCTCATAGTCGACTACCCGCGCCCGCGCTCCAATGCCATGCGCGGGATTAATCTCAGCCTCAATCCACACAATCGGGATGTTCCAGTGAGTCTCTACGTCCCGCACGAAGTCGAGCGTAGCCGGGTGCTCGGCTCCGGTGTTGGCGAACGTGACCACAACGGGGCGGCGTTCGATCTCCTTGGCGTAAGTCAGGTGCAGCATGACGGCCGAGGATCGACCGCCGGAAAACGATATTGAAAGTCTAGGGCGCTTGACGGCGGTGGTCACAGTATCTCCGTTTGTATGGTCTCGGTGATAAGCTGGGGTTGCGCGGTGACCCGTTCCAGACGGGCCACGGCGGCAGCATGGGCGGCGGGGTCACACTCGGCACCCCAGACACGGCGCCCCGATTGCAAGGCGGCGACAAGGGTCGTGGCGTACCCTGCGCAAGGGTCGGCGACCAGCATCCCGGGGCGGGAGTAGTCGCGGACGATCTGCTGCATGAGGGGGAGGGGCTTGCCTCCGATGCGGGCGTCTTTTCCGTTATTTCCGACACCTGACTGTCCCACGACATACGCCCCCGGCAACGTGCCCCATTTCGACGCGGCCTTCGTTCGGGCAACCACAAGGTACACCGCCCACGACGACGGGCCATCGCCTGTCAGGCGGCAAGTCATGCCGGTGATCACGCAGGGCACGGGGGCGAACGTGTAAAGCCCCGCCGCCGAGAATGCAGCCGACCATGTCGGGATCAGCGAATGGTCGCACATGACCGCGATCCAATACCGCACCCGTGGCGCCCATGCCTTCGCCCATGCCTGCACGTCGGCGGAGCTTAGGCTGGTGTAGTCGATGTCGCGGCGCTTGTCGGTCTGGCCCTTGTGCGTGCGCTCACTGTACGGCGGGTCAGTGATAATACAATCGACCTGCTCCGGCCATGCGGCGTCCTGCCATGTGCCAAGGTGGATCATGAGGCACCCCACAAGCTCGTTTGACGTTCATCGACGGGCGCAAGGCACGACGGTGAAAGCCACAAGCGGTCGCGGTGCATCTGCGTGCCGTTCGCCCCGACGTTGCCCATGCCGCCCTTCAGGTGACCGGCGCGGTACCACTCGACCGCTCGCCATCCGGCGGACTCGAACGCCCCGTCGTGCTCGCCCTCGAACCCGGCCATGACGACGCGCAGCCACTTGCTGTCGGTGTGCCCGAGCGCCCACTCGCAGACCCGATGTGCCACCTGCTGATCCTCGTGGGAGTACACGTCGGCCCGTCCGGCGGTGTCGGCATAGGGTGGATCGACGAACACGCCGCACACCCCGCCTTGACGCACTGGCAGGCTTTTCAGGGCACCATCGGTGCAGACTCGGTTCCAGTCTCCGTTGAGCACTCGGACGTGTCGCAAGCGAGCCGACAAGTAGCCGAACCACCGCCGCAACTCCGGCATGGTCATGGGGTGGAACTCGTGTTCGATGGCGACGCCTTCCTCGCGCAGCTGCGGGCGTGCCACGCCCCGCCCGTCGTTACCGACGAACGGCAACTGCCGCCCGACGCCTTCCTCGCGCAAGTTACCGTGTGCCACGCCCCGCCCGTTGTTACCGACGAACGGCAACTGCCGCCCGACGCCTTCGCCCCGTCCCGCCTTCGCTCGCTTCACGATGCGCCCGTCGTCTCCGACAACCCACGCGCCGTCGCCCGAGCACCACCCGCTACCGATCCACCCCGATTGCCCGTACATCCACCACCCGCCCATCTTCGGGTCGTGCCACTCCGGGTCGGCCATGAGCAGTTCTAGGTTGCGCTCGGAACGCCACCGGAGCAAGGCAAGGTGCCGCGACATGATGTCGGCCTCGGTCACCGGCCACGAGGCGGCTTCGGCGGTCGCATCCGGCGAGTGCTGAATCGAACGCCAAGCGTTGATCAGCAGGCCGTCGACGTCGTTCACCGTCTCGCTGTAGTAGGTCCGGTTCGCCGTATGCGGGCGGCGCATGAGCACGGCCAGCGAGCCCGCGAAGGGCTCGACGTAGTGGTCCACGTCGCCGAGGGCCGCCCAGACATGCGGGGCGGCGTCGGACTTCCCCCCGAACCACGGGAAGGGGGTTTTTCTCAGGTCATGAATGGCCATCGATGCCTCTCAGCTCTTCGTCGGTATAGTAGTTCGCGAGCGCGGTCGATGCGCTTGCGGCAAGGTTGAAACACGCCATCCCGGCGGGCCTGTGCGACCCGTCCGAGTGGACGACGCATCGGCCGGTCACGAGTACCCACTCGGCTCCGGTGACCCGCAACATCATCGTGTCACGGCCATCGGCGCTCCGGCAGTATCGGACGTCGCCCGTCCGAAGGCGGTGGCGCGGCGTGTCGGGGCATCGGGCGCGGAGCCATGCGAGGATGTCGTCGAGCGGGGCGGTCATGGGGCGTCGGACTCCTGCAGGAGGCGGGCGAACAGGCGGATCGCCGTAACGCAATCGTGCCAGCTGTCCCACCCGTAGGCGTTGCGGGCGCCGTCGAAGATTGCCTGCCATGCGTCAGGGTTGACGTCGTGGACCGTCGGCGCCCGGTCTTCGGGGTTGTCGAGCCATGCCGATACCTGATTGTGAGGGTAGGCGAAGTCGACGGCGTCGCCTTCGCAGACTCGGTGAACGCACAGTCTCCAGTCGGGGTCGATGTGGTCAACGGTGCCGTCGTCGTCGGTCTCGGTCCAAGCCGGGGTGTACTCCAGCGTCATGATGTAGTTCACGAGGTGCTTGCCTTCGAGAATCAAGGCGCGGGCGATTTCGGTGTGCGTGGTCATGGTCTTCGTCTCTCGGTTATAGCCCGCAAGTGGGCAGTCCGTCGCAGGGCCTCGCACCCTGCTGGTGGCTCTCAAGACGGGGGTTGGGTCAGGTCAGAACGCCGGGCGGGGCGGGGGCAGGTCAGAACGCCGGGCGGGGCGAATCAGAACGGCATCGCGTCGTCGCTGAACGGGTCGCCCTTCTTCCCCCTCACCGGCGCCGGTTCGGCGGGCGGGGTCTTCCACGCTTCGATTGCCTTCGCCCGCTTTTCGCGAACTCGCGGGCTTGCGCCTTGCCATGCCTCGGAGTTCCTGAACGTCACGATCTGGTCGCTCGACGCCTTCTCGGTCATCAGGAACTTGCCCCGGTTCTTCGCGGCATAGGTGCCGCCCTTGCCGTCGGGGTCGCCTTCCTCGACGTCGACGTAGATCCAGCACACGCCGCCGAGCAGGGCGGCTTGCACTTCTTGAGACAGCTCCCAGTCGAAGGTCTGCCAAGGCTGACGGTCAACGCCTTCGATGAGCGGGAGCGACGTCCCGACGGCCAGCGCAAGGGCGGCGGTCACGCGGAGAACCCACGGGCCTTTCCCGTTGTCGGTCATGCCGAACACGTTCTCGGTGTAGGTGTGGCCGGAGTCGTTCAGGAACGTGATCGCGAGGAAGTCCTTCCCGCTCTTCGTTTGCCGGTACTCGACGTCGATGATGCTCACGACGTATTCGCCGGGCTGCCAAAGGGTGACTTTATCGGCGTCGGGCTTGTAGTCTTCGGTGTTGAATCGTGCCACGGGTCATTCTCCTGAAAAGGCGGCATCATCGCCGCGGGGGTCGGTTGTTTCGAGAGCGTCTGTCGTCTCGGTCGCATCAGCCGCCACCATCGGGCGGGCCATGACACGGCCGAGCAGCTTCCGCCCGGGGGCGCCGAACGTCGGGATGACGGTCTCGGCTTCGTACGCTTCGAGCTCGTTCAAGACACGCTGACGGTCGGGATCGAACGGCACCAGCTTGCGCAATCGGAGCAGGGCGGTCTTGCGGACCATCTCCGACTCCGAGGTCTTCCACGCCGCCCCGCCCGCCTGACGGGCCCGGGCGATGTCGTCGCCGTCGATGATGCGTTCGATGGTCGTGCCGTCGTGCAGGTACAGGCGGGCAGATGCGCCCACGAGCGGGCCGCGAGCTCGGACGTCGAGACTGTTGACGTGCGACACAAGGCGGCCGTGTTCGATCCGGTATTCTTCGTTGGCGTATATCAGGTCGACGTGGACCGACTTCGCGCCCGGGTAGGCCATCATCAGCTTGA
>Ga0181358_1000879_pt1 | contig 13695 bp, 15 predicted proteins | sample Fa13VDMM110SD_FD_130096 | JGI IMG/M metagenome (GOLD analysis project Ga0181358, IMG submission 130096) | Freshwater viral communities from Lake Michigan, USA - Fa13.VD.MM110.S.D | ecosystem: Environmental > Aquatic > Freshwater > Lake | place: USA: Michigan | collected 2013-09-24
AATCCAAGCGAGGAGGAAGATCCCCCACGATTGAGCTCCCTTGAGTTTGAGGGCGTACCCTACGAGTCCTGACCCTGCAAAGGCGAGAAGCCAATTCCACAGCGTCAAGTCGAGTACTTTCATTAAGTTATATCAAGTTTTTTCTCCTTTGCCACTGACAACGGGCACTACGTGCCCCCCTTGGACTTTTTACATAGCCTTATACTCGGACTTTCCGTACATTCTGGACACACCCTGCAGACGAGCCAGGATCATGAGCACGATGACGGACAGGAGGGTCGTGAAGATGGCGCTCAACAGGTAGTAGCTGCCGCCGTTCTTGCTGACGTTCACCAGCTGGGAGATGGTCCAACGGATCACATCCATCCACGCGATGGCGGTCGCGAAGAAGAAACCCGCGGAGACGGAGGGGGCAAAAGTGCCTGCTGCTGTGGATACAATTCCGGACATTTTACTTTATCTGGAGAAAAAAGATTCGAGAACGAATGGTTTTACTTCCAGTGGGTCCATCAGGTGTCCGAAGGACACCATCGCCGCGCAGCGGTCTGGGAGTCCTGAGAATGAAGGTCTTCGCCCTTCGATCATTCAGAGTCAAAAAAGTAGTACCCTGGACCGATGTCGACGTACGGCAATGGATCCTCCTCCTCGTCATCATCCTCGTAATCCTCCTTCTGGAGAATCACAGAGTACTTGACTCTCGGGACCAACTCATCCTCCGACTCTTCCTCATCCTCAAAGAGTTCATACATACTCTTCCATTGCTTTATTGACTGCATTCTTCAACGCATCTTCTGCTGGACTCTCTGGTTCCCATGCTTCCCATGTATCGGCACACTCGTTCATCTTGATTGCGTATTCGTTGTCTGTGCCTTCGTACCTGGTCCACCGATCCTCTTCTTCCTCTTCGTCCTCCTCCTCGTTCTCCTCCTCTTCGTCTGACTCTTCGTCGTAGAGCTCTGGAAACAGGGACCCAATCTGTTTGCCTGTGACTGTCCTGGCAGCGTACATGAGCCCGTAGCACATGTCCTGAGCCACGACACAATCACGCCCGGTCGCCTTGGCGTAGTGAGCAGCGAGAACGACGGACGACTCCATCACGGGTAGAAATATGTCCATTATCGATTGCTCCATTAATCACAAGTACTTGTTAACGTTTTATGTAAGAAGAGTGATTGTTACATACCCAGATGCATTCCCGATTGCACCAAGGTCTGTAAAATTCATGACACTCGAATCCGCATAACAGGTTGCACCCGATGATCCATCACCTGGACTTCCGGTGTACCCTCCGCCACCGGAAATACCATATGACGTTCCAAAGACAAAACCAGTTGCTTCATCTGGGAAAACACTTCCCGCATCAAACAAAAACGTGTTCAACCCAGTGGTTGTAATGAGATAAACACCATCGAATGAAACAGTACCGGATATAATCACGGCATAATTTGCCGGGTATCCGTGCGGTACATCGGTTGTCACTATATAATACGTACCACCAACCCCTGTGATTGCTAATATCGTCGTCAAAAGACCAAAAGGACTCTGACCTCCCCCAAACCCACCTTCTTCGGGTATAGTAGGATCTCCATATTGATAATTCATACCGAACCCTCCGTTTACAAACGCTTTCGGCATCAAAAACTGAAAAAATGGGTCACTTTGAGAACCATCCGTGTAGTACCCAGCTCCAACAATTCCAGATCCATCACCCGATGGAAGAAACGAACCAGACGATGGAACCAAAGCACCCGAAAAAGATCCTCCATCTCCACCGCTCGCAACAATCAGGGGGGTTCCATTTGTCGTAATAAAAGTTCCCCCCCCACCACCAACCGTGATGTTATCCAATACAACTGCTGTTAACGGTGTCGGTTGTTGTCCCACGAGCATCTGGAGAATCTGTCCTTCGAATAGGTTCACGTCACCTGATACGACTCGACCAGGTTCGACAGCATAAGCTCCTGATGCTTCTATGTGATACAGTCCTGACGCTGGAACTGTCCAATACTGCTGTCCGTCTATAATTGAAAACTGCCCCGGATTCCACGGTGGGCTTGTATATGCGCTTGTCGGAACTGGACCTACGATCCCGGACTCCCCTAATGTCGTAAAAGTGAACGTATCAAAGTAATACAAACCAGGATAAATTGGATTATATGTTTTCGATGCACTCGTCGTTTCTGTACCACCCTCTTGAACGCTGTCAAACAGGGACACAGCGGAACCATTTTCTATGCGTACGACATTATGAGTCACTGCGTAGACCCGAACTTGGCGTGAAAACACACACGGTGTCAATTTGAGTGTATGTGTTTGACGTGTCATCGCAGACATGTTTACCGAACCGGTTGACTGATCCGGATGTTCCGGGTCGAGTGCGAATGTGTACATGTAAAATTGCCGATCAGGCACGCGTGTATGACTTTCGAGCCCCTGGATCGTTCGAAGAAATATGGGGGTTCCAATCTCTGGTAGAATTATGTCAGTTCCGTTCAATTGGAGACGAAGTGATTCGAGCTGTTCGACACCCTCGTTCGTGTAGTCGTACGAAGCGCTCCCATCAGTTTGTATGACCCAGTAGAGTTCCTTGACTGGGCGTGTAAATTCAGTCTGGAATGTAGAATTGGTATCGTTCGCACCGACCGTAAATTGTAAACGCTGCATAGTATGGGTAAGGTAATCGATCTTTGCCGTCTTGAAATAGTCACGTTCGGCTTTGGTCACGTACACGTAATCGACAAACAGGTTCACCTTGGTAGTTTCTGTCCAGTTGAGGGTTGAAAACTCTTGACTCGGTCGGAGCTTGATCCGAAACACAGGTGCTTTATCGAGTGCACACAGAGGCAAATTGAGTCGAAAAGGCATGCGAATGTAGTACGCTGATAGATTACTCGTGAGACCCTTGCCGAGGAGCGTGGTCAAAACAGGTTGCTTCCCGGTCGTGACGGTGAGATCGTTCATGAGTTCGAGCGATTCGCCGTAGTGACGCTCGAGGAGGTCATTCTCGTACCGGAGTTCGACAAACTCAATCATGCGCGTACCCGCCGAATCGTCGACTGGACTGGCGACGGGCCAATCGACCCGGAGGTACATGGTCCCGAGAGCCACGTCACCCACTTTGGCGATCCATATCGAAATGTCATCGCCAAAGTGAACATCTTTTGGGAATTGAAGGCTTGTCACCTGGTGTCAAAACTGAGCCGGTGGGCCTTTCGAGGAATCCATCCCTCTTCTACTTTACGAGTCGAAAATAAGTCCGCCGATTCCACCTTGAATTGCGAGGAGGTTATATGTGCGCGCCCAGACCGTTTGGGCATCGCCCCTGAAAATCTGGTCCCTGATACGCGAAAAGTTGATTGTGCCGTTTGGTATCGCAGACTCGGGGTTAAACTCGAACGAAATCACAGAAACGTTCCGGATAGGCATGGACGTGTGTGTCTCGAACGGCTCTATGACGTTGAGGAACGTATGTGTCCCGTCGTCGTCAGTCACAATCTGCTCACCGGCGAGTTCGAGCGTACTCACGGTTGCCAGGTTCGAGTACTGGAACACATTTGCTGAGTCAGATGTCCCTGTGACCCAGAGTTCCTTGACGGGTCCTCGGATGTTCATGTAATTCATATCAGTCACCCTTTGGGTCTGGATCAACCCGAGGAGTGCCTTGTCTGGTTTTTTGACACCATCAGGCAAAGACTCATAATCAATAAGGATGCTGGACTGGAGTATAGAATTTGTTGTATAAGGGTCAAAACGAATAACATCAGTCGATGTTGTCGTTTGGCTAGGATCGTTTGTGAACATATAGATGTAACGAGGTCCATTTGCAAAAATTTTAGGTGGTGTGTTGTCTGTCAGCAAATATGATGCCGGTGTACTGAGATTTGCCAAAGTATCAAATTGAAACACTTGAAACATGTTATCTGCGGCGTAGATTTTTGACCCTACTGCGTGTAGATTTTCAATATTTGTAGCACCAGTATATACTATATTGAATATACCACCGGAATACTGAACAAGATTTACACCATCCCCTATAAAATACAGAGTCGAACCTATCAAAACCCCCTCTGTTATTGATGACAAAGAGTAATTTACAAAGTTCCATGACGTTGTAAAATTTCCATTTATGTTGTAAACGTAAAACTTACTTGTTGTATCTGTTAATGCTATGATTTGGGACCCGGTTGAGATCATTTGAAACACTGTCGTTACACTTGAATCAATATTGGAAGTAAAATCAAACGATGTGTATGATGTAAAATCATCAAACGGACTTTGTGTGTCGTAGCGCACAAAAAAAACGTTCGATTGTGCAGCGTTGGACTGAGCGTAGTACAGGTACCGCGCATCAGCGATTAGAGTACCAGTAGGGGGGCCAATATCACCTGTATTATCTGGTAAATAATCGTTTGAAACGAAAGAACTTATGTTCCCCTGAATGAGTTCATTCACGTATCCTTTTACTATAAATCCGTTTAAGAGTTGAATGTACAAAACACCCCCCAGAATACAAAATCCTATGAATAAACTTGTCCCACCAACGAATGCTGTAATTACTATATAAGCCTGTGTGTCATCGATAGGTTTTGTTGTGTCATAAATTATAAGTTTTCCATCGTATGTGAGTATAGATATATATTGCTGGTAAGAAAGTGTTCCATATACATTCAACGGGTCTCCATTGAGAATACTACCATATGTTAAATAGGATGCAGAGTCTGTAAAGTTACCAGTTCCCGGGTTGAGATTTTGGGACAGGTTTGTGAACGATTCGAAATCAATCTCAACACTCACTTGTTGGTTGGTTAGTGCACACAATGGTATCTCTCTGGTTCCGATGGGTAGAGTCGTATAGTACTCGCGAGCGTCGGTCGCCTGTGTCTGATCGAGGGTCCCATTCATCAACTTCAAAACCGCCTTGTTTTCGTACGAAACAGTCAGGTCGTTTTGGAGTTCGATGTATTGACCAGAATACTCTTTGATGATTTGTTTGCCGATGAGGATCCGAACAGCCTTGCACATTTTGTGTGCGACTGAATCATCCCATGTGGATAAACTGGGAGGGAGGAATCCACTGATCCAACCACCTTGAGTATACGTCCAGGACGTCGTGACGGGGAACGAGTATGTGGCGCTAGAACGAAAATCAAAACCCCAAAATGCAGCATCTTCCTCAGTTTCAAATGAGATTGACGTATAAATATCAGATGAAAAATGAAATTGAGTCGGTGTTGTTGTAACACTGAGTGCTGGTACCACCGGATTAACAAGATCGTTTGGATCAAATGCATACACACCAGGTGTCGAAACTACGGTAAATGTCATATCTGTCGCGGCAATCACCGTGTAAATTCCATTGATACCCAATGAGACGATAATAAGATTCACATCTTCACCGACGGAAAACCCAGATGGTTCCGACGTTGTCACTGTGAGTTGATTTACGTTAAAAACTGCATTTGTGATGCTCCACGTTTTATTTGTCAAGTTGTTCAACCAAAGATTAAAGTTTGATGTTGAAAAGTACCCCACTGCGTCAGAGGGTACGATCCCAATACTTGACGTCATTCCTACTATTGATGTACCAATCGATGTTGACAGACATGTGAATGAATTTGCAGTTGGAATGCTCGCAATTGTAAATGTTCCATCGAGCGTTCCAGTCCCTGACAGCGTTACATCTGCTCCAACTGAAAAATAATGACTCCCGGCCGTGTTTGCACTCAGTGTCACACCACCTCCAACCGCCTGCGTCAGAATCTTATTGACGTAGATTTTCCCTCCAACCTGCGACGAAGGCGTCGGAAACACAAACTGACCCGGAACCGTCGGATAAATGGGTGGAAAGACCGCCCGGAGCGTCAGACTTGTCAAGTAGTCCCCTTTGACTGGGACGGTACATATACCAGTCGTCCCGAACGTTGTACCCTGATTATCGAAGGGAACTTCAAACGTTTCACGCAAACGGTTTATATGAGGCTGATATTTCGCCTCAAAGTACGTCCTGTTTGGACTCTCTGTCAGCCAGCGGTCTTCTGGACCGTGACCAGCCAGCAAAATTTGTGATGCTGACATACTACTCTATCACAAGAAAACATTCAGCGCGTGTTTCACGTGCGGAAAAAACCCAGTATACCATTAGGAAATGACCAATTTGCAGCTCAAAAAGTTTGACCCGAGCAAGATTGGCGACGACAAGGTGTGCGTATTCATCGGCAAGCGCGGCACAGGCAAGTCAACGCTCGTCACAGACATCATGTACCACAAGCGCCACCTGCCCGTCGGTATCGTCATGTCAGGAACAGAAGATGGTAACCACTACTACAAGCAGTTTATTCCCGACCTGTTCATTTACGGCGATTACAAGCGAGACGCCATCGAAAAGGTGCTTGAGCGCCAGAGGCGAATCGTGTCAGGGGGTGGAAAAACAAGCGCCTTTTTGCTTCTGGACGATTGTATGTACGACAAGGCGTTCATGAAAGACACGTGCATCAGGCAATGTTTCATGAACGGGCGTCACTGGAAAATCTTCTTTTTGCTGACGATGCAGTACTGTATGGACCTGACTCCCGACCTGCGTGCCAACGTCGATTACGTGTTTGTGCTCCGTGAGAATGTGATTCAGAACCGCGAGCGCCTGTACAAGGCGTTCTTCGGCGTCTTTCCGACGTTTGACATGTTTTGTCAGGTGATGAACGCCTGTACAGAAAACTACGAGTGTCTCGTCCTCGACAATACGAGCAAATCGAACAAGATTGAGGATTGTGTCTACTATTACAAGGCGCCTATCCGCAAAGGATTCCGGATTGGATCCGAAGCCATGTGGCAGTATCATCAGAACAACTACAACCCACGTCACGTCTCAGCACCCCTGATCACGTCTGGAACACCTGCAGGGAGTGCACGACGTCCAGGTGTCACCATCAAAAAGGTCTAAACCCGTCTCCACCGCAGGTTGAGACACTGTCACTGCTTCGCGGCGGACAACCAGAGACACTTCGTGTCTCCCCCTTGGACTGATTGCGCCCCCGTTCCCTAAAAGATTTCACTGGAAACAGTAGAGATGATTATCGAGAATCTCGATTTCAACGGATCGAGCGACATCCTGCAGTACATTCCTCAGGTGGAACCCGCGCATCCGAGTCAGGGACAGGCTCCAGTCCAGCAGCAGAGTTCATTTGGTGTCCCGGATGAACTTCAGCCGGTGTACCAGACGCGCGCGATTGAACAGCGCGAGTTATTTAAACCCGAAATAAAACCTCCTCAAATAGAAATGGATTTCTCTACTGCAATTTCCGACGTTGTTCCAAGTGCTGATTTCGACATGGGTCCATCAATGGGTGGTGGCGGTCCATACAAGAACCCACAGAACAACAGAGTCTCTGGGCTGAGCCTGGACAATGCGTCCGCAGGCCCAGCTCCTTCATCCTCTTCAAAGAACCCATTTGGTCTGACTGACGACCAGTTGAACGCAGCTATCGCAGGCATTGCCGCAGTCGCTGCGTTCTCCAAACCGATTCAGAACAAATTGGCGGATCTTATTCCTAAATTTATGAGCGACACGGGTAACCTGTCAGCGACGGGCATGCTCGCCACCGCATTCATCGCGGCTGTTATTTTTTTCATAATCCACAAATTCGCCAAACCACCACCGAAGAAGTAGAAGAAACAATCTAGTTCGAATACAGCAAGCCTCCCATTCCGTCTTTAATGCGCAGGACGTTATAGTTCATTGCGTAAAAGAAGCGACCGTTGCCGCCAGCCAGTGTGCTCAGTGAGACACCAGCGGGTGCGACGATACGGAACGTATCGATGCGTGAAAAGTTCAGCGTGCCAGTCGGCTGAAGCTTTGACGTGTCCAGACAGTAGGAAATCAGTGCGACGTTGGCAGTCGCGTTGTTGTGGTTGTAGCCGAAAGGCGTGTGGTAGTACTGGGGAACATCGATCCACTGGAACATGGAGCGCGTGTCACCAATGTCCACGCCGTTAATCTGTGTCTTGAACTGGTAGTTGATGGCTGGGACCTGGGTAGCACCAAGAGAGTACGCCGTCGAATAGTTGTTGGACTGGAACGCCAGGAACTTGATGGGGTGAGCCAGAGCCAACTCTTGCATGTTGGTGGTCGCGATGGGGATTCGGTTCATCTGGGTGATCAGCAGGTCCATGGGCGTGTTGGCAAAGTACTCACGCTCCGCCTGGTCCAGGTAGACGAAGTTGGTCCAGGCCTCATACTGGAACGTGGAGTGTGCCGCGGGTGCAGGCAGACCCGTCAGTGTCAGCGTCGTACCCAGGTTCGCGCTCCACGTGATGCGAAGCTCGATGTCGTGGTACTGGAGAGCCACAAGAGGCATCGACACGTTCCAGTCCTTGCAGAAGAAAAACTTGAGCGGCAGGAACCCGTTGGTGGCGTTGTTGGGTCCAGATGTGTTGTTGTTAAGGAAGCGCTGCGAGAAGTTTTGGGCGCCAGTCACTGCCTCGACGCTCGTCATCCAGGTGATATCCTGTGTGTCGACAACCTGACCGCCAATGAGCAGATCGATCTTGTCAATGACGTTGGTCCAGGTGATGCCTGGGATCAGAGCACCAGTCGAATCCTTGGCAATCAGGTACATGTAGTTGATGAGGTCACCCTTCTTCTCCAGACGGATCGTGGAGATGTTGCCAGCCGAGGGGTTACCCTGGATCAGCTGGCGTTCGGGTGAGTTGGCGTAGTGGGTATACCGTTTGTAGCTGGAACGATAGAAAGAAACCTCTGGCTTACCAGTCAGCCAAGCGTCCTGAGCACCGGTTGCGACAAGCTGAACGATACCACCAGACATTTACAATGACGTGAGAAAAAAACTGGTCTCGTCGTTCGCCGCGAAGCGGCCATGGCAAACTTTCCACCTGCGGTGGAAAGGTATAAAAACTGGTCTCGAATCGAGACTCAATCCTGAATCATGATGCCACAATACTCGAGCGACCCTTCGATGGGTGTATAAATACCGAGAGTTTTACAGAGCGCCTTGAGGTCTTTGAACGACGCCCAGAATTCTGGGGAGTGGTCATACTCGTTGACTGTGACGTGAGCCAATTCGTGAATGAGCACATTCATTGCCGAGTTTATATCATCCTTGTCCAGACAGATGTAAATCTCGTACCCTTTATTGACGTTGTAGCCTATGGTGCCTCGATTCATCCGAGACCCATGGATTCCAGTGAGAATACACCGTTTCCTGAGGCGAGCGAATCGAAGGTCAACCACCTCTGTGCTCCTGAGGTGGTTCAAGAGCACGTCGTAGCGCTTACGAATATCCTTCATGAGCGGTGCTTCATGGCGACTGCTCCACGCGGCAACCATGAGGGTCACGACGAGCAGTCCCGTCTGTATGACTCCGGATGCCATACTACTAATCTACACGTAGAAAAACAAACTGTGCATAAATGTCGGTGACGAGCCCCGTCTTTACTGGAGTGATAGGTCCCCACGCGATGCATCGAAACTCGGGGTCGAGTGCCTGACGAAGGACGCCGCCGTCGAGCAGGGGTTCATACTTGGGACCGTCTGCGTAAAACGGACCATCCGTCAGACTCATGAGCACCTTGTCGTCGTGAATCTCAAAGATATTTCCGAGTGCATCTGGGCTTTTGGTATCTTCGATGAGACCCTTCTCAGGTGTAATGCCGATGAGGAGTCCGCCTGGCTTGACAGCCACCTTGATCGCCTTGATGCTATGTTCAAAATGATCGCCGATAATGTACTGGATGGAAAAGTTGTAACATACCGTGTCAAAAGGACCTGCAAACGCCGCCTGACGAATATCACCCTGACCCAAAAACCACACTCCGAGCCCAATGTCAAATGCCCGCTCCTCAGCCTCTTGGAGAGATTTTTCGTCTGGATCGATGGCGGCGACACGCGCACGGACAGCCTTCCATTTGTGCCAATCACCACCACGACCACATCCACAATCGAGAATGTAGGAATCCGGGCGGACCCATTGATTTATGAGGTCACGCTTCGCCTGATTGTGGTGTTTGCGGAGTTGATCCATATCACTTAAAAGAGTGACGTGTTGTAGTTTTAAATGGGTTCTCTGGAGCAGGATTTCTTGACTGTGCCAGGACAGGTTTTTGCGTTGATTTCCATCGTTGGTCCGGATATGCCCCAGAAAAATGAGCAGCTGGGTCTGAAGATCCGTGGGTGCTTCTCCACCAAGGATGAGGCGGAGAGCCACGCCAAGCGCCTGCAGCGTGAGGATGCGCTCGTAGACATTTACGTCGTCGACATGTACAAGTGGCTGCTGATTCCACCAGACCGTCTCCAGATTGACAACGTCCACTACCAGAATGAGAAGCTGGAGGAGATTATGACCAAGTATCGCGACAACCAGCGTCAGGCTGCGGCTATGTTTGAGAAGCGTAAGCGTGACATGCTTGCCAAGCCCCTTGAGGGATCGGCAACGCCCTTCATCGAGCCCGGGGACGAGAACTCCAAGTACTACTCTCGCCCCGATGTACCTCCCATTCCTCACCCAGCTGAGCTGATCGATGATCTGAAGAAGGAGTTTCCAGACAAGGAGATGCCCGAGCTGGTGAAGATTGCCGATGAGCGTATCGCTGAGGAGATTGAGCGTCGTCGCGTCCAGCAGGAGGAGGACCGCGCCAAGGCGCCAGCTGTCCAGATTGATGCCGGTCCAGCACCAGAGCCTACCGGTGCAGGTACTGTGGCGGCAGGGCTACTGGGCTGAGTCCACCAGGTGTCAGACGACACCGCCGCGAAGCGGCACTACGTGCCCCTGGAAAAAAACATAAACAAATATCAGGATGAAGGTACACTGGTCACTATGGGTAGCGCTTGTCGTACTCGTTTTGCTTCTGGTGATTCTTTCAGCACGCAGAGAGGGGTATGCTCCTCCGCGTGATGAAAATACGCAGCCCCCGTATACGGAAGATGTCGGCAACACAGTGACGACATCAAACAACCTTCCCTACATCGATTCGACGAGCAATGTCGTTCGTGTTGACACTCAGACTGATATATATAAAGACATGGCAGGTATGGACTATCAAATTCAAGCGGGAAATCCAATCCTCAATTTCATTCAGGGCGATCCTTCATCAAACGTGATGTATGGTGATTTTGTACCACACGAGTCTGACGGAGGGTCGGCAAGAATGTACGCCTATGGGTTTGAAAGCAAAGTTTCAACCGAAGGCGACATGCTTCCTCCAGTACCTACCGTATCATCGAACATGACAGCCGTCGTTGGAGTCGATATTAACGGGAATGAAATGATACCCGATTCAGGTCAGTATATACCAACTCTCACATCTCCGACGACTCCCTTTTTGGGTGAACAACCTGGAATTAGTGCTTGAGAATCACCGGCGTCAATGACTTCCCCAACAACAACCCAATGAAGAATGCAGCAAATATAAGAATTATAGTCTCTTTTGAAATTTTATCAAGAATATCAGTTGACTGAATCTGAGAGCGGAAAACACGGGCACCGGGATCATAATACGAGCGTGCGTCGTGTTGTTGATGCTGCTCCTCGGCCTCGACCTCGTCCACGAGCTGGTCCTGTCGCGGGTCGTCGCTCGTCTCGGTCACTGGAAACATCGGTCTCGCCGGACTCGGATCGAACATCCGATCCATTACCTTCAGAGTCACTACTGTTTTTATCTTCAACTATGAAACCAACGAGGTTCCCCTCCTCGTCCGCATCACTCTCACTTGAGATATCCTCCGTGTCATATGATACCTCAGATGAATGAATAGAAGACTCGTCAGAGTTGTAATCCTCAGCGGCGTAGTCATCGTCACACACCTCCTGAGGTGTGTAACGCTCAGGTGCCTTGACAGCACGACCGGAACGCGTCCTGGTCATTGGCTTACTGTCCGTGACTTCTGGGGTCTGGAAAGTGACCGTTGATGGCTTGTCCCGACCGACTGACATCAGGCTCTGTATGCTCAGGGACTAAGTCGTTTAAGTACTTTGGAAAGAAATACAACCCATTCTTTTGTGCGAGATCGAACAACGTCGTTTCGCCCTCGACACCCATCTGAACGGCGATGGATTCGAGCGTCTCCTGGTGTTCGTGGTCATCTGCGCGCCGGATGAACAGAGCGAGGTTACGAACATCCTCAATCGCTCGGTAAAGTCCCCCAGCCCTTTGATCGAGACTTGCTTTTTGGTTTTCGAACTCTGACAGATGACTTTGGAGCAGTTCCCATGTTTGAGGGTCGAGACCCGAGTACGGATGCACCTCTCTGAGAAACCGATTCTTCTTGCCACCAAAAGTCGGGAATAAGATCACAAATAGACACATAAGTAGAATTATCCACAGCAACATTGCTATGTAATTCCTCTACTATACTCGGAGAAAGAATATGTTCCCGTCCGACAAACTTTTGCTCCTTGCACTCGTCGTCATGACACAACTGACATATACGCCCCCGTGTAATACCAAACCAGACATGGTTTGATTTGTGTACACCCTGGATTCTCTCGCAGTACTTTGAATCCGTCTGGACGATGATTCGGTCGTTTCCTTTTCTGAGAACACGTCGAACGTTTGCCAGTTCTTGTCCTTTGAGATACTTGCGTATGAAACGTTCCAGAGGTGCACACGTTATTTCGACATTCACAGACTCTTTGGACACCTCGTTCGTTCGAAGTGCAAAGAGCTTGAGAATTTCAGCTGAAGGGGTTTGATCAAAAACGTTCCCTTCGAGGGAGCGCCATGGAACGTACGGACCGGAATCCACGGACCCACGGTCCCGCTTGTGAGACCAGAGCATCCGAAGTCCTGAGCCGCCGTACACACTCGCATCGATACGTTGACTCCATTCAGGGTCGTCTGGCAATTCGAGCAGAATACGAGTCCGTAGAGCGAGCGCTTCTGATTTGGTCACGAACACATCTGGCCAATGGATGTGAACCCCCGTTTTCACTTGTGTGTCCACGATTCGAGGTTCGGCACGCGCGATGATACATCTGCCCTTTTGGACCACGGAATGCATCATCGTAGCAAGTTCGAGGACAGCTTCGTCTGGAAGTGCCTCTGGACCCTTGTAATCGAGATCGACGAAAAACTTGAAAACGTCCGTCTTTTGCTCCACCACGTACAGCTTCTTGCCGAGGCGTACTGTGTGTACACATTCTACGTAAAACTCGTCAAGTTGTTCAAACGGAACTTGAAGAATTCCACCATCCATAAGGACGTGCGTCCCCGGGCCCTTGTCTGTGAGCCATTTCTCCATACTAAGATATACCATCCATTCTTTTAGTCTGTATCCGAATCGTGTGTCAGACGACTCCAGAAATCCTTTATTTTTACAATGACATTTGGTTCTTCCGGCTCCGGCTCCGGCTCCGGCTCTGCCTTCTTCCCCTCATGCTTCTCATCTTCAACAACGGGCGGAGAAGGAGGCTCTTCTGTCGAAGAAGGCAAAGCCTTCTCCGGCTCTGCCTTCTTCAGCTCCTCCTTTTTGATTTCATAGATGATATCGACGAGAGACATTGTCTTTGACATCTCGTCGGCGTCACCGTATCCTCGCGCCTGGACGAGCATCTCGGCAAACATACGCTTTGACTTTGTCATGTTCTAATGAATGTCAATATTTTCACACGTGTATTCTGACGCTAAAAAGTCACTGGTCACGAAGTGACCAGTGATCGACATGACGTGGCAACGCCGCGGACAAGG